>Ga0081527_100189_pt1 | contig 49308 bp, 44 predicted proteins | sample HotLakmasection5_FD_70992 | JGI IMG/M metagenome (GOLD analysis project Ga0081527, IMG submission 70992) | Hypersaline microbial mat communities from Hot Lake, Washington, USA - Section #5 (SPADES assembly) (version 2) | ecosystem: Environmental > Aquatic > Non-marine Saline and Alkaline >... | reverse complement strand
CCCGCCCGTCGCCACCTCCCGCCTGCAGCTGCGCGCCGGGGTCGACTTCGCCGCGGTCGAAGCGATCGTCCCTTATCTTGCCCGGCTCGGCGTCAGCCACCTCTACCTCTCGCCGATCTGGCAGGCGACCCCCGGTTCGGGCCACGGCTACGACGTGGTCGATCCGAACACGATCGAGCCCGAACTCGGCGGCGAGGAAGGCTTCCGCAGGCTGGCCGAGGCCGCCGAGGCGGCCGGGCTCGGCATCATCCTCGACCACGTGCCGAACCACATGGGCATCGGCCCCGGCAATGCCTGGTGGTGGGACGTGCTCGCCGAGGGGGAGAGCAGTGCCTATGCCGGTCATTTCGACATCGACTGGCAGGCGAGCGGCAATCCCGGTCGCGTCCTGCTGCCGGTACTCGGTCGGCCCTACGGCGAGACCCTGGCGGCCGGCGAGCTCGGGGCCGTAGCGACCGACGACGGCTTCGAGCTCCGCTACTACGAGCAGCGCTTTCCGCTCGGGGCGGACACGCTGCCCGACGGCAGCGAAGCCCTGCACGAAGTGCTGGAGCGGCAGCCTTATCGCCTCGCCTGGTGGCGGCTCGGCAGCGAGGCGCTGAACTACCGGCGCTTTTTCGACATCGACAGCCTCGTCGGTGTGCGGGTCGAGGACGAGGCGGTGTTCAGCGACAGCCACAGGACGCTGCTGGCGCTCGTCGGCGAGGGTAGGGTGCAGGGCGTCCGCCTCGACCATATCGACGGCCTCGCCGATCCGACGGCCTATCTGGAGCGGCTGGATGCGGCCTTGCGCGCGGCGGCGGGCGATCGGCCCCGGCCGCGTGTCTGGGTCGAGAAGATCCTCGAAGGCGACGAGCGGCTGCGCCCGGATTGGCCGGTCGCCGGGTCCACCGGCTACGAGGCGGCCGATCGGCTCAATCGGCTGTTCGTCGCCGAGAGCGGGGCCGCCACGCTCGATGCCCTCTGGCGGGCGATCGCCGGGCATCGTGCCGATTACGACCGCATGCTCGCGGCGGCCAAGGCGGTGATTCTGGAAAAGACTTTCGCCGGCGAACTCGCCCGGCTGCAGCGTGACGCGCTCGCCATCGCCGCCCTCGATCGGACCTGGCGCGATCTCGGCCCCGCCTCGCTGCACCGCGCGATCGCCGCGGTGATCGAGGCCTTTCCCGTTTATCGCACCTATCTGGACGGCAAGCCGGCCACCGCCGCCGACCGCGAGCTCCTGGCAAAGGTCGTCGCGACCGCCGAGGCTGCGGCGGCGTTCGAGGACAACCTCGCCTTTCGCTTTCTCGAGGATGTCCTGGCTTGCACCGACCGGGATCCCGGCACCCGCGACTTTGCCAGCCGGCTGCAGCAGCTGACCGGCCCGATCATGGCGAAAGCCAAGGAAGACACGCTCTTCTACCGCTATCATCGGCTCACCGCGCTGAACGAGGTGGGTGGCGAGCCCGGCCACATGACGCTGGCGCCCGACGGCTTTCACGCCTTCGCCGCGGCGATCGCCGAGCACCATCCGGACAATTTCCTCGCGGCCTCCACCCACGACACCAAGCGCGGCGAGGACGTGCGCGCCCGGCTCGTGGTCTTGGCCGAACATGCGGATGCCTGGGCCGAGGCGGTCGGCGACTGGCTGCAGAGCAAGCCGCAGGCGATCCGTGCGGCCGACGCCTACCTCCTCTACCAGACGCTCGTCGGCGCCTGGCCCGACGGGCTCGTGCCCGATGACGCAACCGGGCTCGGCGCCTTCGCCGACAGGCTCGACGCCTATCTCGTCAAGGCGGCGCGCGAGGCCAAGGACAAGACCAGCTGGACGGCGCCGGACGAAGCTTTCGAGACGGCGCTGGGTGCTTATGCACGGCAATGCCTGGGAGGCGAGCTCGCCGCCGAGTTCCACGCCTGGCACCGCAGGCTGTTGCCGGCCGGCATCGTCTACGGGCTGGCGCAGACCGCCCTGCGTCTCACCATGCCGGGTATCCCCGACATCTATCAGGGCAGCGAGAGCTGGAATCTGTCGCTGGTCGACCCGGACAACCGTCGTCCGGTCGACTTTGCGCAACTGGCGGCCGACCTCACCGCACCGCCGCCGGACTTCGCCCGCGATTGGCGCCAGGGGCGGGTCAAGCAGCACGTCGTCCAGCGGCTCCTGGCCGAGCGCGCCGCCCGGCCGAGCCTCTACGCCGAGGGCCGCTACCTACCGCTCCGGGCCAAGGGCCCGATGGCCGCGCATGTGCTGGCCTTTGCCCGGTTGCACCAGGACCGGGCCAGCATCGTCGCGGTGCCGCGGGCGATCGCCGGCAGGCTCACCCCCGATCAGCCGCCCAATATCGCTGCCGCCTTCGCCGGTACGGCGCTCGAGCTGCCGGAAAGCCTGCAGCATCGCCGCTGGCGGCCGCTGTTCGGTGACTTGGACCAGGAGGGCGGTATCGATCTCGGCTGGGCTTTCAGCCCGTGGCCGGTCACGGTTCTCGTGAGCGGTTGACCCCGGCCGTCGGCTCGGCCGTGTCGACTTGTGGCGCATCGGCCGGTGGCTCGGCGTCCGCTGGCGGCGGCGGGTGGACCTTCCGCCAGATGCGCAAGGCGAGCTCGATCGCGGCGAGGACCACGATGAACACCATGAAGAAGAGAAAGGCGATGCCGCCCTTGGTCGTCGGCTCGACCCACCAGATGGCAGCCACGGCAGCCAAAATGGCGGCGACGCTGTTGATCCCGTGCTGAAAGAAGGCGGCGAGCCACTTCAGCAGCATGTCATTCGCCCAGCACGGTAAAGATCTGCGAGCCGAAGCGATCGACCCAATGCTGGATCGCGAGCCGCAGCTGCTCGACGTCCCAGCCGTCGTCCCAGTATTCGGGGTTGGCCTCGATGTCGTTGCGCCAGTGGACGAAGACGGCCTCGGCCTGGCTCGCGGTCGTCACAGTGGAAAGGTCGGCGACCAGCATCAGGGCGTCCGGCTGACCCTTGCTGGTCGCTGGCGCCCAGGCGAGGAGAAAGGGGCCCCGCCGATCGACGTCGATCCGCTCTTCGCCCGCGTCACGAAGCGCCTGCAACGCCGTCGCCAGACCATAGTGGCTGATCGCCCGTTCGCAGACATCGGGCAGCCCGAATTGGTTCAGCTCTTCGGCGATTTCACCGTCGGTGATCGGCCAGACGGTGACCATTTGCTCGTCGACCGGCAGGGCGAGTTCGTCGCTGCGCGGCAAAACGGCACTGTAGGCTTCGCACATCATGAGGTGCCGGTCGCGCTCGCTGCTGGTGGCCCGGGCGCGAAAGGCGACGATGCCGTAGGCGGCGAAGTCCTCGGGTGGAAACTGGTCGGGCCCGGCGAAGAGGCGTGACGCCTTGACAGTGGCGAGTTCGCCGAGCCCGCGGGTGGGTGGCTCGACAGCGTCGGCGGGCTCGCTGGTTGCGGTGGCCGGTTCGCCCGCTTCGCTCACCGGTTCGGCGGACTCGTCGACGCCCGGTGTCGTCAGCGTCAGCCAGTAGCCTACGCCGAGCCCGGCACCGACGACCAGAAGAACGACGATCCCCCACCTGCCGAGCAAAACGGCCTCCCCCGTCATGGATGCCCGCGGCTTGCAACCGTGAGTATTCGGTGCGCTGGCCGGCGATGTCAATCGCGGTGCCGAAGTCGGCTCAGCGGGCCGGGTCCTTCACCCAGTTGAGCCGCAGCGCATTGCCGACGACGACCAGCGAGCTCGCCGACATGAAGATCGCGGCGATCAGCGGGGTGACCCAGCCCATGACGGCGATCGGCACGGCGAGCGTGTTGTAGCCCAGCGACATGCCGAGGTTCTGCTTGACCAGCCGCCTGGTCGCCGCGGCGGTGTCGATGGCAGTGAGCACCGGGGCGAGCAGGCGGCCCTGGAAGACCGCGTCGGCTGCGGTCTGGCTGATGTCGACCGCCGAGGACGGCGACATCGAGACGTGGGCGGCGGCGAGGGCCGGGGCATCGTTGAGCCCGTCGCCGACCATCATCACCCGCTTGCCGCGGCTCGCCAGAGTGCGCAGATGCTCGACCTTCTCGTCCGGCCGGCAGCCGGCGCGCCAGGTCGCGATGCCGACCGAGCGGGCCAGCGCCTCGACCGGACCGCTGCGGTCACCGGAGAGCAGCTCGACCTCGAGGCCTCGGGCGCGCAGGGCCGCAACAGTTGCAGCGGCGTCGGCACGCGGCTGATCCTGGAAGACGAAACGCTGCGGCGGCCGGCCGGGCTCGGCGAACCAGAGCTCGGGGCCGCTCTCGGCCGCGTCGTCCGCGGTTGCCGCCGCCGTCGTCTCGAGCACCCAATCGCGCCGGCCGAGCCTGACCTCGCCCGCTGCGCTCGCCCAGGCGAGACCGAGCCCGGGCCGCTCCTCGACGCCGCGCACCACCGGCGCATCGGGGGCGGCACGGACGATCGCACGGGCCAAGGGATGCCGCGAATTGCGGGCCATGCCAGCGGCGAACTGCAGCCGCTCGGGATCGGCCCGCCCCGCGACCAGCACGAGGTCGCCCTCGGTCAGCGTGCCGGTCTTGTCGAAGACGACGGTGTCGATCTCGGCCAAGCGCTCGAGCGCGGTCGCCGATTTCAAGAGAATACCGCGGACCATCAAGCGTCCACTCGCGATGACTTGGACCGCCGGCACCGCGAGGCCCAGGGCACAAGGGCAGGTGATGATCAGCACGGCGATGGCGTAGAGCAGGGCGGTCTGCCAGGCCGCCCCCATGACCAGCCACCAGCCGAGGAACGTCGCCAGCGCCAGGGTGTGGACGAGCGGCGCATAGGCGCGGGCGATGCGGTCGGCGAGTGCGACGAACCGGCCGCGCTTCTGCTCGGCCAGTTCCATCAGCTTGACGATCTCGGCGAGCAGCGTGCCGTCGCCGACCGCGCGGACGGTGATTTCGAGCGGTGCCTGCAAGTTGACCGTTCCGGCGAACACGCGTGCACCCGGGCCCACGGCCGCCGGCACCGTCTCGCCGGTGATCGCACTCGTGTCGATCTCGCTCCGCCCGTCCTTGATCGTGCCGTCGATGCCGATCCGCTCGCCCGGGGCGACCAGCACGGTTTGCCCGGCCTCCAGCATCTCGGGACGCACGCTGCGGGTCCGCCCGTCCGGCAGCAAGAGGGTGACGGCCGCAGCCCGCAGGGCCAGCAGCCGCTCGACCGCCGAGCGCGCCACGCCGCGTGCCCGGCTGTCGAGATAGCGGCCGATCAAGAGGAAGAAGAGCAACATGATCGCACTGTCGAAATAGGCGTGATCGCCCTGCCGGATGGTCTCGAACAGCGACATCGCCGGAGCCAGGATGATCGCGAGCGAGATCGGCACGTCCATGTTGGTCGAGCCGGCCTTCAGCGCGGTCAGCGCCGAGCGGAAGAACGGTCTTCCGGCATAGGCGATCGACGGCAGGACGATCAGCGCCTGGATCCAGTGCATGAAGGTCCGGGTCGCCTCGCCCATGTCGCTGAAATGGCCGGCCCAGATCGAGACCGCGAGCAGCATGACGTTGCCGGTGGCGAAGCCGGCGACGGCCATCGCCTTCAAGAGCTCGCGCTCGTGGCGGTTGTCGGCGACGGCCAGCGCCTCGGGGTCGAACGGGACGACCGGGTAGCCCAGCGCCTCGATCTTCTTGACCAGCGTGTTGCCCCGGCTGCTCGGGCCGTTCCATTCGACCGTCAGGCGCCGGGTGGTGAGGTTGAGGCGGCCGGTCTGGACATCCGGCTCGGCGGCCAGCGCCCGCTCGATCTTCTTCACACAGCCGCCGCAATGGACGTTCTCGACCATCAGCTGCAGCGTCTTGAGCCCGCTCGCCGGCTCGCACTTGACGAAGCTGGTGACGTCACCCGCCGTCTCGATGGGCGATGCATCGCCGACACCACGGCCGAGCCCGGCGCCGGTCACTTGGCTCACCGCAGGAGCACCCGCTCGGTGGTGACGAAGAGATCCTCGTCGCGGCTGACGACCAGTCGCATGTCCCACAACCCGTCGAGGGGGGCGGCGAAGGCGGCGCTGTAGAGACCCGAACCCACCGCCTCCAACGGCACCACGAAGTCGTAGCCCTCGTGGGTCGGCCGCTCGAACTCGACCACGACGTCGGCGCGATAGAGCGGGTCGCCGTCCTGCTCGGTCATCGCGACCCGGACGGTGCCGGCCCGCCGGGCGGTCAGCTCGGTCTCGATGGCGGCCTGCCAGCCGAGCGCCTCCATGCGCGCCGCCGCCTCGAGGTTGCGGTTGTAGTGCAGGCCCTTGTCGTAGGAGCGGTTGACCGCGATGCCGGTCCAGGTGGTGGCGGCGACATAGACCATGATCGCGTTGGCGCCGAGCACGACGCCGAACCCGGCGACGAAGATCCAGGGAATCCAGCTGCCCGACTCGCTCGGCGGACGCTGCCCCGTTGGCGAAGACGACTTCTGCTGCATCGCTATGGTCCTCGGAACACGGTCGAGATCCGTCGCTCCTCGCCGGTGGCGAGCTCTGTCAACACCATCGTGATCGGCGTCGAGGTCTCGGTCAAGCGGTCCGGCGGCATGCGCACGAAGACACGATGCGTCGCGACGTCGTCGGCGCCCGCCGTCAAGGTCAGCGTGCTGCCGGACTCGCCGTTCGGGCCGGTCAGCTCGTGCGGCGGCGCATCCTCGGCGAGGCCCAGCGAGTAGGCTCGCTCGGCGTGCGCCTTGTTGATGATGCGGACGTCGTAGGCGTTGCGGATGCTGCCGTCGGCCATGGTGACGAAGAGCGGGTTGCGCTCGGGAATGACCGAAAGCTCGCTCGTGGCGCGGGTGAAGAACGTACCGGCCATCACCGCGGCGGCGAGCAGCAGCACGCCGACATAGACCATGGTCCGCGGCCTGACGATCCGGTAGACCGGCGCTTCGCCGTTGGCGCGACGCTCCTGGTTGCGCTCGCTGTCGTAGGCGATGAGGTTAGGTGGCCGGCCGACCTTGGCCATGACGTCGTTGCAGGCATCGATGCAGAGCCCGCAACCGATGCATTCGAGCTGGAAGCCGTCGCGAATATCGACACCGGTGGGGCAGACGGCGACGCATTGCTTGCAATCGACGCAATCACCGCGGCCCTCCCAGCTGTCGCCCTTCTTGTGCTTGCCGCGCGGCTCGCCGCGCCAAGCCTCGTAGGTGACCGCCATGGTGTCCTGGTCGACCAATGCCGCCTGGATGCGTGGCCAGGGGCACATGTAAGTACAGACCTGCTCGCGCGCGACACCGGCCAAGAGGTAGGTGGTCGCGGTGAACAGGAAGGTGAAGAAGTAGACGACCGCCCCCGCCCGGCCCGTGAAAAACTCGGCCACCACGGTGGGCGCATCGTTGAAGTACATGATCCAGGCACCGCCGGTCATGAACGCGATCAGGAACCAGATGGCGTGCTTGGTGAGCCGTTTGCGCAGCTTGGTGGCGGTCCAGGGTTGCTTGTCGAAGCGCATCCGCTCGTTGCGATCGCCTTCGATCCGCCGCTCGACCTCCATGAAGAGGTCGGTCCAGACCGTCTGCGGGCAGGCGAAGCCGCACCAGATCCGGCCGAAGAGCGCGGTGACGAAGAACAGCCCGAAGGCGGCGAGGATCAACAGCCCGGTGAGGTAGTAGACCTCCTGCGGCCAGATCTCGATCCAGAAGAAATAGAGGCGCTGGCCAGCCATATCGACCAGGATCGCCTGGTCGGGCGCGTTCGGCCCGCGATCGAAGCGCAGCCACGGGGCCAGGTAGTAGATACCCAGCATGATGGCGAGGCCGACCCATTTGATGGTGCGGAACCGGCCTTTGATCGCCTTGGCGTAAACCTCGACTCGACCTTGATAGAGGGGCGAGCTGCGTTGCTCTTGCCGGGACTGGACGTCCTCGACGTTGACGACTTCACTCAATGGACACCTGCCTGCCAACTCGTCGCTGCCACCTGCCGTGGCCTCGCCGCAAGCTTGCCGGGTAACGGCCCGCTTGCATTGACCTGTCTCAATCGCGGTTCTCTAGCATGTTCGCTCGCCGCTCGGGCGCGACCCGGTGGCGCGGTTCGTCACAAGGTGATATTGGTTAATGCCGGCTCGGGGTCGATGCCGACGATTTGACCAATGGTTGATCGCAGCGGCGGTCACGCTAGAATGATAGGAGATCACGGGATGGCATCGGAGGCCGTCTGGCCGAGGTCGACGGTGGCGTTGCAGCACCGGCTGCAGCACGACGATGCCATCGGGACAAGGCGACGGTCGGTGTCGAACGGAGCGAGCAGAATGCGCAGACGGCGGGTCCGGGCGGGCGTCCTCGGCGCGGTGATCGGTTGGGGCATCGCCGGCCTCGACGGCGGCTTCGCCGAAACGGTCGACATTCCGGCACCCCGTGCCGACTTCGTCGCCAGCGGTATCATGATCTCCTCGACCTTCGGTACGAGGCCCTTCGATCTCGCTCGGCAAGGACCGCTGGTCAAGCAGGTGATCTCGCTGCCCAACGATCGCGTCGAGATGGTCTTCGACCGGCAGGATTCGCTGGTCACCGTGCTCGGCCCCGGCACCGCCAGTGTGCTGCCGACGAACGGCGCCAATGCCGGGCTGCTCGACCCCTTCAGTCGGGCCGAGCGCCTCGCCGACGCGCCGCTGCATATCGTGCGCCACGGGATCGACAGCCATCTCGGCATCACGTGTGTGCTGTTTCGGGCGACCGGAACCAGCGCGGGCAGGCCGCTTCGCGCCACAGCGTGTGTCACCGCCGACGGCATTCCTCTGATGACCGCGATTTTCAGCCACGATCTGACGATCCACACGCGGATCACGACGATCGACTTCAGTCCGCCCGATCCCGCGATCTTCGACCAATCCGGCCGGTTGTCGGGCTCCGGCGTCGGCAACGGCTGACGATCAGCGCGCCGTCCGGTCGCGGATCGAGGCGTCTCGCCCGAAGCGGATCGTGCGGACCGCATCCGGCGCTCGATGGTCGAGGCGAGCGGGACCGGGCGACGGAACGAACCGGGCAGCAGAACGGGCAGGGCGGATGCGGCTCTATCGCGAGTTCACCGATCAAGAGTCGCTCGACGCGGCGTACGACCCGTCGCGCACTGCCGCCGATGCCGCCGGCGTGATGGCGGCTTGGCAGACACGGAGCGAGCGGGCGGTGGCGCAGCTCGACGGGCTGCTCGACACCCGCTACGGCCCGACCCTGGCCGAGCATGTCGACATCTACCCGGCCGGCAACGGGGCGCCCGTGCACCTCTTCGTCCACGGCGGTTATTGGCGGCGCTTCGGCGCCAGGGACTTCGCCTGGGTGGCCGAACCGCTGGTCGACCGCGGGGTCACCGCCGTGATCGTCAACTACGCGCTGTGCCCGACCGTGTCGCTGCTCGAGATCGTCCGCCAGGTCAGGGCGGCGATCGCCTGGTGCCACCGACGCGCGCCGAGCTTCGGCGGTGACCCCTCACGGCTGAGCATTTCGGGTCATTCCGCCGGCGGTCACCTGGTGGCGATGGCCCTGGCGACCGACTGGCCCGGTGACTACGGCCTGCCGGCGACGCTCGTCCGTCGGGCGCTGGCGTTGAGCGGGCTCTTCGACCTGCGTCCCTTTCCCTACACCTATCTGCAGCCGGCGTTGCAACTGACGACGGCGGAAGTGCTGAAGGCCAGCCCGATCGACCTCGCCCCGGTGACGGTGACTCCGTTCACGGTTGCCGTGGGAGCTCTGGAGAGCAGCGAATTTCGTCGGCAGAGCAGCGACTTGTTCACCGCGTGGCGGCAATTCGGGATGGCATGCCACTATGTGGAATTGGCGGGAGCCGATCACTTCACGGCACTCGATCGGCTGTTTGCGCGCGAAAGCCCGCTGCTGGACGAGACGCTGGGCTGACCGCCCAATCGCCAGGCGCGATAAAACGAGATTTTTCTCTCTTTATAGGCGAATAGAAATCGTGTAGGTTGCCGACGTTAAGTGTTCCTTAACGGTATCGTGCTGTTTATCGCCCGAGCAGCAATCGAACGAATGGCACCAAGATGAACCCTTCCTCGCCTGCGACCGCTTCGTCGTCCGAGCCGCAGCAGCCGCCGCACGGCTGGGCGGTGCCGATGGACGAGCCGGGAATCGACATCAAGGAGATCATCGGCATCCTCAAGCGGCGCCGCTGGGTGATCATCTCCTGCGTGCTGCTGGTCACCACGCTGGCGACGCTGATCGGCCTGCAACAGACCCCGCACTACACGGCGACGGCGCTGGTGATGATCGAGCCGCGCGAGAGCCGGGTCGTCGATGTCGAGCAAGTGATGCAGGGGCTCGGCACCGACAGCGCCACCGTCGACACGCAGATCAAGGTGCTCCGCTCGCGCGGCTTGATCGAGCGGGTGATGGCCGGGCTCGACCTGTTCAACGATGCCGAGTTCAACGCGGCACTGCGCCGGGACGACCGGGAACTGCAGCTCGAATATGCCGGTCCCCTCGATCGCTTTCTGGCGTTGCTGCCCGACGAGTGGCTGATCGCCTCGGGTCTGGCCGAGGAGCCCCTGCCGCTGCAGTTGCTGCAGGACGAAGGGTTCGTGGAACAAGCGGCGATCGACAGTTTCGACAGCCGCCTGCAGGTGCGCCAGGAAGGCCGCTCCTACGTCATCGCCGTCAATTTCACCTCGGTGAACCCGGGCAAGGCAGCCCGGGTCGCCAATGCGGTGGCCGATCTCTATGTCCAGGATCAGCTCGATACCAAGCTGGCGGCGACAGCCAAGGCCTCGGGCTGGCTCGGCGAGCGGCTCGAGGCGCTGCGCGAGGATCTCCGGCTCGCCGAGGAGGCGGTCGAGAACTATCGCCTCGAGTACGAGCTGATCGATGCTCGCGGGGTCTCGCTCGCCGAGCAGGAACTCGCCGAGCTCAACCGAGAGGTCTCGGAGGCGCGGGCCGAACTCGCCGACAAGCGCACACGTCTGCAGCAGATCCGGGCGATGCGCGCGCGCGGCGAGAGCCTCGACAGTGTCGCCGAGGTCCTGAGCTCGATGGTGATCGTCAATCTCCGCCAGCAGGAAGCCCAACTGCTGCGCCAGGAATCCGAGCTGCGCACGTATTATGGCGATCGTCATCCGCGGATGCAGAACCTGATCGCGGAGAAGGCCAACCTGCAGTCGAAGATCGCGACCGAGGTCGATCGGATCATTCGGAACAGCGAGAACGAGCTGCAGGTGCTCGCCGGCCGGGTGCAGGCACTCGAGGCCGATGTCGAGAACCTCGCCGCTCAGACCGAGCAGGAACGCGGTCTCTACGTCGAGCTGCGCGAGCTCGAGCGCGAGGCGCAGGCCAACCGGCAGCTCTACGAGGCCTTTCTGCAGCGCTTCAAGGAGACCCGTGAGCAGCAGGGGATCGTCGAGGCGGACAGCCGGGTGATCAGCCGGGCGGCAGCACCCGAACAGCCGAGCACGCCCGGCACCAAGCTGTTCACCGCCGTCGGCTTCACCGCGTCGCTGATGCTCGGTGGGCTGCTCGCCCTCCTGCTCGAACGACTCGACAACGGCATCCGCAGCGGCCGCCAGGTCGAGGAGTTCCTGGGGCTGCACGCCCTCGGTCTCGTCCCGCGGCTCGACAAGCTCAAGCGGGGGATGCTGCCGCACCACTACCTGATGGCCAAGCCGCTCTCCGCCTATACGGAATCGGTCCGCGCCATCTACACCTCGCTGCAGCTGACCAATGTCGACAACCCGCCCAAGGTCGTGCTGGTGACCTCCGCGCTGCCGCAGGAGGGCAAGAGCACGCTGGCCTTGAGCCTCGCCACCTTCGCGGCGCGCTCCGAGCAGAAGGTGCTGCTGGTCGATCTCGATCTCCGGCATCCGAGCGTGCACCGTGATCTTCGCGCGCAGCCGGAGATCGGTTTCGTCGAGCTGATGGCGGGCGAGAAGACGCTCGACGAGGTGATCGCCAGTGATGCCGATACCGGGATCGACTATCTGCCGGTCAAGCGGCAGACCGCCAACCCGACCGACCTCCTGTCGAGCCGCAAGATGCAGCAGCTCATGCGAGATCTGCGGCATCGCTACGACTACATCGTACTCGACTCGGCACCACTGCTCGGCGTCACCGACACCAAGATCGTCGCCCGGCTGGTCGACAAGGTGCTGTTCGTCACCCAGTGGGAGAAGACCCCGGCCGACACCGCGCGCAACGGTCTCGCCGCCTTGCGCGAGGTCGATGCCGAGATCGGCGGCTCGGTGCTCACCCAGGTCGACATCAAGAAGCACGCCTATTACGGCTATGGTGACGTTGGCCAGTACTACGGCAAGTACCAGAAATACTACGTCAACTGAGCGGCGGCGGCGGTGGCGTCATCGTCGGCCGGTTGTCGTTGGCGGCATCGCCGGGCGGGTTCGCCGACGCTGCATCGGTCGCATTCGGGCCGCCGGCGATGCTGATGCCGGGGCGCCGCGTCTCGAGCAGGCGCAGCCAGCGGTCGAGTTCGCCGAGCGCCTGGCTGCGGTAGCGCAGCAAGAGAGCCACCGCACCGGCACTGTCGGTTCGGCGGGCGAATGCCTTGGCGAGTTCGGCCTCGCCGGGCTCCGGGTCGGTACCTGCGAGGATCGCATCTTCGAGGTGGCGCACGCGACGTAGCCGCCAGAACGCCATGGCGATTCCCTCGACGCATTCGGCCTCGAGCACGTCGCGCGGTGCCAGCCGCTGCCGCACAGCGTCGAGCAAGGCGGCAGCCGGATGGCCGTCGATTTGTGGGACCAGCTCCAGCTTGGTCGCCCGCAAGCCGTGGCGCAAGGCGTTGCGTCGCGATTGGCCCTTGCCCGCCGCCGTCTTGGGTCCGCGCGATCGACGGCCGTTGGCGCGGCTGGCGGCACGTTGCGCTTCAGTGCGGGGTCGCTTGGCCATGCCGCTTTCTCCGTATCCGAACGATCGACAGGCTAGGCGAAAATAGGAAAATAGTCAAGAAACCGTTCGCGCCTCACCAACCGCGACCAGCCGGCGCAACGTGTGCGGTCGACCCTGGGCCGAGGCGCAGCTTTGCGGCATAGTCGAGGCTGGTTGGTCTTTCAGGAAGTTCGCATCGTGCACAAAGCCGCTGTCGCCTCGATCAAGTTCGCCGTCGCCGTGCTCGTTCTCGCCCTGGTCACCAGCTATGTCCTCGGTATCTGGCCGTTTGCCGGCAAGCTGGAGGAGGTAGCCGAAAGCCAGGGACAGGCGCTGATCGGCGGCCCGTTCACCCTGGTCGATCATACCGGCGAACGGGTCACCGAGGCCGATTTCGCCGGGCGCAGCAAGCTGATGTATTTCGGCTACAGCTACTGCCCCGACATGTGCCCGTTGGGCCTCGCGACGATCGCTGCCGCTTACGACCAGTTGAGCGCAGAAGAGCAGGCCCGGGTCGTACCGATTTTCGTCACGGTCGATCCCGAGCGGGACACGGTCGAGGCGATCGCCGATTATGTCGATCTCTTCCACCCGGCGATGGTCGGGCTCACCGGCACGGCGGAGGAGACCGATGCCGCCGCCAAGGCCTATCGCGTCTACTACCGCAAGGCCGAAGGCGAGGGGTCGACCGACTATCTGGTCGATCACTCGACCTTCACCTACCTGATGGACGGCAACAACCGCTACGTCACTCATTTCGGGCACGATGCCTCGCCGGCGGAACTGGTCGAGGGCGTTCGCCGCCATCTGCAGGGTGCCGGCTAGACGCCGGCTGGACGCGGGCTAGACCAATGTGCCGCCGCGATCCGGTGGTTTCGGGCGTGCCGGTGCCCGATCGCGGAGGCGGTAGGCGAGCTTCTGCCGAGCGAGGTGTTCGAGGGTTGCCCGCCCGGTGCTCAGCGGTGCCTGAAACACGACCTCGACGAGACTCGGCGGGTGCATCGCGCTGACCCGCTGGGCCGTGCCGACAACCGCGATCTCGATGATGATGTCGTCGAGTGGTTCGGGCATGACGCAACTCTATAGCGATCTCGGACCGGTCGAAAACAGCTTCTTTTCAGGGCACGGCGTGGACAGAAGGCGCACGACGCTCTAAATGTGCGGGCGACGTCGGCGATATATCAACTCGATACACGCCGTTCTCGGCGGTGACATGCGGGACAGGACGATGCAGGGCGAGACGGGCATGAGCCGAGCCGGTGCGGCTGCCGAGATGATGACAGCGGCGGCGCGCCGATCGGCGCGGACCTTCGCCCGGCTTCTGCTGATCGGTCTGCTTACTGTGACGGCGACGGGCCATGCCCAGCAGCCGGCAATGGTTCAGGTCGACCGGGTGATCACCGAGCCGTCGGTCAGAACGGCAGCGTTTCTCGGCCGGGTCGTGGCGAAGGAGGAGGGGCCGGTGGCAGCCCGCGTCGCCGGACCTGTTGCCGAGATCGGCGTGGCCGTCGGCGATCGGGTCGATCTCGGCGCGCCGCTGGCCGTCCTCGACACCACACGCTTGGCTCTCGATCGAGCGCTCGCCGATGCCGATGTGCGGACGGCCGAGGCCGAACTCGCCGCCGCCCGCCGCGAGCTGGAGCTGATCGAGTTGGAGCGCGCCCGGCTGGTCCAGCTCGAAGGTTCGGCCGCGTTTTCGCGGGCTCGGCTGGACGACAAGAGCAAGGAGGCGACCGTGGCCGCCAGCCGGATCGAGGCGGCGGCTGCGCGCTTGGCGCGGGCCACGGTGATGCGCGACTACCGCGATGCCGATCTCGACGACGCCGAGATCCGGGCACCATTTGCCGGCGTCGTCGTCGCCCGGCACGTCAGTGCCGGCGCTCATGTTCAGGTCGGTGATCCCGTGGTCAGCCTGGTCGACGACCAGACGATCGAGATCGAGGCCGACGTGCCGGCGGACCGACTGGCGGCGCTCGCGGCCGGGCTGGAGGTCCGTGTCGAGGTCGCCGGCGGCGGCACGCACCAGGCCGAGCTGCGCGCCGTCGTGCCGGTCGAGAATCCCTTGACCAGGACCCGCGCCGTGCGGTTCGCCGCGACCGACATGAGCGAAGCCCTGGCGATCGGCCAGAGTGTCACCGTCTTCCTGCCGGTCGGACCGGCGCACGAGGTCGCCACCGTGCACAAGGACGCCGTCACCGTGAGCCTCCAGGGTCGGCAGGTGTTCGTCGTCGCCGGCGACGATACCGCCGAGCCGCGCCTCGTCACCCTGGGTGACGCGATCGGCAATCGCTTCGAGGTATTGGACGGGCTGGCGCCGGGCGAGCTCGTGGTGGTGCGCGGCAACGAGCGGCTGCGGCCGGGCCAGGCCGTCGCCTACGATCCGCCGGCCGCGGCGGCCGCCGCCGGCGAGCGGAGCTGAGCCGTTGAACCTCATTCGCCTGGCGATCGAGCGGCCGATCGCGGTCGTCGCGGCCGTGCTGATGGCCGTCCTCTTCGGCTACGTGGCGCTGTTGAGCATCCCGATCCAGCTCGCCCCGGACGTCACCAAGCCCGTCATCTCGATCACCACCGAATGGCCGGGAGCCGCACCCGCCGAGGTCGAGCGCGAGATCGTCAACGAGCAGGAAGAGGTCATGAAGGGCCTCGAGGGGCTCGAGCGGATCGAGAGCAAGTCGGAGGACGGCCAGGCGACGCTGACCCTCGAGTTCGCGGTCGGCACCAACATGGACCGGGCTCTGCTCTTCGTCGCCAACCGCTTGCAGCGGGTCTCCTCCTACCCGCCCGAGGCCACCGAGCCGACGATTTCCACATCGGGCGACGACGACAATGCCATCGCCTGGTTCGTCATTACCCGTGCGTCCGGCAACGAGCAGCCGATCGCGAGCTTCGGCCGGTTCGCCGAGGACACCATCCAGGATCGGCTGCAGCGCGTTCCGGGGGTCGCTCGCGTCGATGTGTTCGGCGGCGCCGATCCGGAGTTACAGGTCATCGTGAACCCGGCCAACCTCGCGCGCTACCGGCTCACCGTGCCCGAGGTCGTCGACAGCCTGCGCGCGGCGGGGATAGCCCTCACCGCCGGTGACGTCGCCGAGGGCAAGCGGCGCTACGTCGTTCGCACCGAAGGCGAGTTCCGCACCCCGGCCGATGTCGAGGCCGTGGTTCTGCGGTCGATCGAAGATCCCGAAAGCGGCCGGCTCGGGCGGGTCACGGTCGCCGACATCGCCGAGGTCCGCTTCGGCATCGAGGAGCCGACCGCGACCATCCGCGTGCTCGGCGAGTCGGCGCTGGTAGCACGGGCCATTCGCGAGCTCGGCTCGAACGTCATCGAGACGATGGTGGGGGTGCGCGAGGCGGTCGACGAGCTCAATGCCTTCGCCCTGCCGAACGCCGGGCTCGAGATCCGGCAGGTCTACGACGAGACCGTCTATATCGACAGCGCGATCAGCTTGGTCACCCAGAACATCTATATCGGCGGGACCCTGGCAGCGCTGATGCTGCTGATCTTCCTCCGCTCGCTGGGTGCCACGCTGATCGTCTCGGTCGCGATTCCGGTCTCGGTGATCGCCAGCTTCGTCGCCATGGCGGCGGTGGGCCGGTCGATCAACGTCGTCTCGCTCGCCGGCATCGCGTTCGCCGTCGGCATGGTGGTCGACGCCGCGATCGTCGTGCTGGAGAACATCTACCGGCTGCGTCAGGAGGGCAAATCCGCGGCCGAGGCGGCCTACGAGGGGGCGGCCCAGGTCTGGGGCGCGATCCTGGTCTCGGCGCTGACCACGGTCATGGTCTTCATCCCGATCCTCACCATGCAGCTCGAGGTGGGCCAGCTCTTCCGCGACATCGCGGTCGCCATCTCGGTCGCCGTCATCCTCTCGCTGGTGGTCGCCGTCACCCTGATCCCGGCCATGGCGCAGCGGCTGCTCGGCGGCAAAGGCGGCGGCCGGGCGGACGGCAGCCTGGTGATGCGGCGCATCCCGGTGATCGACGACCTGGCCGGCCTGTTCGCCCGCTTCGTGCTCGCCACCACCCGGCTGATCGTGGCGTCGCGGCCGCTCTCCATCGCGGTGGTCAGCAGCGTCACCCTGATCGCCGGCACGCTCGCCTGGACCTTTCTGCCCAAGCTCGAATACCTGCCGCAGGGCAACCAGAACCTCGTCTTCGGCATCGTCATCCCGCCGCCCGGCTACAACCTCGACACGATGACCGACATCGCCACCGACATCGAGGGCTCGGTCCGCCGGCTCTGGGCGTCGGAGACCGGGCCGGAGCCGACCGAGGACGGGCTGCCCAAGCTCGACCAGTTCTTCTTCGTCGCCTTTCGCGGCAACATGTTCGTCGGCGGCAGTGCGGTCGAAATGGATCAGGCGGGCGAGCTGATCGGGCCCCTGAGTGCGCCCGTCTTCCGCGAGCCCGGGACCTTCGGCTTCGTCAGTCAGCCCTCGATCTTCGGCGGCGGCATCGGCGGCGGGCGGACCATCGATTTCGACATCTCGGGCCCCGACCTCGAGCAGGTGCTGGGCGTAGCACTCAGGGCCACCGGCCGGATCGGCGAGGTGCTGCCGCGCGAAGCCGGCCACCAGTTCCGCCCGGATCCGGGCCTCGAGCTGGGGGCGCCCGAGATCCGCCTCAGCCCCGACCGGGTGCGTCTGGCCGATGCCGGGGTGACGGCGCGGAACTTCTCGTCCAGCGTCGATGCGTTCAACGACGGGCTGAGGGTCGCCGAGATCACCGTCGACGGCAGCCGCATGGACCTGACCCTGAAGGGGCCCGAAGGGCTGACCACCTCGACCCAGGGGATCGCGGCCTTGCCGATCGTCACCGCCGACGGCTTGATCCTGCCGGCCAGTGCCCTGGCCCGGATCGAGGTGACGGCGGGGCCGACCGAGATCCGCCGGGTCGAACGGCAGCGCACGGTGACGCTCCGGGTCAGCCCGTCGGCGGCGATGCCGCTCGAGCAGGCCCTGGAGCTGCTGCAGAACGAGGTGATCGCCCCGCTCGAAGAGGAGGGGCTGCCGCCCGGCATCCAGCTGCGCCTTTCGGGCACCGCCGATCAGCTGACCCAGACCTTCGACGAGATGGTCGTCGACCTGCTGCTCGCCATCGTCATCGTCTATCTGGTCATGGCCGTGCTGTTCGAGAGCTTCGTCTTCCCGCTGATCATCCTGTTCGCCGTGCCGCTCGCCGCCGCGGGTGGGGTGGCCGGGCTCGTCGTTCTCAACCTGTTCACGTTCCAGCCGCTCGACATGCTGACCCTCCTCGGCTTCGTCATCCTGGTCGGCATCGTGGTCAACAACGCCATCCTGCTCGTCCACCAGACGCTCTACCAGTTGCGCGATCTGGGCAAGACGCCGATCAACGCCATCATTGCCGCGACCAAGAACCGCCTTCGGCCGATCTTCATGAGCACGCTCACGTCCATCTTCGGCATGCTGCCGCTGGTGCTCTTCCCCGGCCCGGGCTCCGAGCTCTATCGCGGCCTCGGCTCGGTCGTCGTCGGCGGCCTCTCGCTCTCCGCAATCCTCACCCTTCTGCTGATCCCGCCGCTGCTCGCCCTGGTCCTCCGCCCGGCAGCCTTCCTCTACCGCACGGGCACCGGCAGCGCTGCCAAGTCTCCGGCAGAATAGGAATAGTAGCATAAATCGCCGGGGCTGTCGAGCCACCGCCCGGGATCGATCGGCCACCTTGCGAAGGCTGCGAGACGGACGTCAACGCCGGGCTCATGCGCGGCACAAGAGACAGATGCAACACCCTGCGCGCGAACGACAAACGCCGCGCGCCTGCGTCATCCTGTCGGCTCGGGATCGTTCGCGAATCCCGGGTTCGCTCGCTGCCCGGCCGGGTTCGCTCGTCGATTCGCCGGGTTCGTTCGTCGCCCGCCCGGGTTCGTTCGCGGGTCGACGGGACTAAATGTGACGCCTCGTGCACCATAAGCAATCGTGATGGCGCACAGATCGACTCGTTTCTCGGGTTACGCGTCATATACCGACTCGTTTCTCGGGTTGTGGCGCGTATAACGGCACAACCCGAGCGGCAACGAGTCGGAATACGACGCATCGACCGGGATTGGTTCGCAGGCTTACGATCTGGAATAAGCGTTGCTTATAGGAAGAAACGCGGGGAGGCGGCGCCTCCCCGCGGGCCCCTCCGGTCCTTTTGGCTGTGGTGCGCACGAGGGGCAGTGACAGCGAAGGCGTTTCGTGTACCCGATTCGCCGAAGCTCGGAGCGGCCGTGGCGGTCACAGGCATCAGGGGACGAGTGTGCGCGCGGTCGTCAAATAAGCGGCGCCGTGCTCCCTGGCCACCGCCTCGTCATGGTCTTCCGAGGCGAGATGGAGGGCTTCCAGGGTATCGGCGAGCCCCGCCATGTCTTCGCGCATCCGTGCGAGCGCGTTCTCCAACGTGTAGGTCAACTCGTGGATGGCCTCGAGGTCGGCACCTTCGAGCCCGTCCTGCTCCAGGATCGCCGCCAGCCTGTCGTTGTACTCGGTGAAGTTGGCGACTGCCGCCTCCAGCGTCGCTGCCGACTTGGCGTCGTAGTGCTCGACCCGGTCACTGGCCAGACTGGGCGTCCCAGCGGCGAGGCCGAGGACAAGGGCCGGGACGCAGGCGAGCGACTTGCGCGACAGTTTTACCATGGTTCTCTCCTTCGAAGACTCGGCATTGCCGACCGGCCGTTGCGACCTGTCGGCTTTTCCGTGCGTGGCGATCGGCGACCCCGTCGTGATGTCAGTATTGCCGGGACGTCAGGCCCGAAGCATTAGCCATTCAGCAATAATTTCGCCAAGCGGATTCGAGCACCCGTGCGAACTAGAATAATTCTTGGTCGCGGTGCTCCAGCCTGCGCCTTTCTTGTTTACGGGTCTTGTTTACGGGTCGCCTCAGCCGCCACAGGTCGTCCGCGGCCCGCGATGGACCTGGAGGACGACGATGCGGGTCGGTTCGACGGCAAGGACGATCCGCTGCCGGCCGTGGAGAAGCCGGCGGCGCGCCGGGTCATGCATGCCGGTTTTCAGGGCGAATGGGCAGCGCTCGTCGTTGCCGGGATGCCCCATTGCGGCGCGGTTCGCCGACGTCGGGCCTGAGCACCCCACCGCAAAAACCGGTGGGGTCCGAGGGGAGGCTAGCTTCCCCTCGCTTCTTGCGCTTCTTCGATGGTGCTCGGCTCGATGCCGTTCGAGGGCGTCTTGTCGAGGGAGTAGCCTTCGGCGCGGACGGTGCGCAGCAGGTCGGGGCGGTCGCCGGTGTTGATGGCGCGCCTGAGGCGGCGGATGGTGGCGTCGACGGTGCGCAGCTCGATGTCGAGGTCGGTGCCCCAGACGCGATCGAGCAGGGCACTGCGCGAGAAGACGCGACCGGGGTTTTCGAGGAAGTGGCGAAGCAGGCGGAATTCGGTCGGGCTGAGGTGGACTTCGTGGTCGCCCCTGAAGACGCGGTGGGCGGCGAGATCCATGCGCAGGTCGTGGAACTCGAGGACGTCCTCGGCGAAGGCCGGGCGCACACGGCGCAGCACCGCACGGATGCGGGCGATGAGTTCGGCCGGCGAGAACGGCTTGGTGATGAAGTCGTCGGCACCGGTGTCGAGGCCGCGCAGCCGGTCGGGTTCCTCGCCGCGGGCGGTCAGCATGATGATCGGGACGTGGGCGGTGGTCTGGCGGCGGCGCAGCCGGCGGCAGAGCTCGAGGCCGGAGAGTTGCGGCAGCATCCAGTCGAGCAGCACGAGGTCGGGGGTGCGCTCGTCGAGCATGACGATGGCCTCCTCGCCGTCGTGCGCCTGCGCCACGTCGAAGCCGGCGGCACCCAGGTTGTAGGCGAGGAGTTTCTGCAGTGGCGGTTCGTCCTCGACCACGAGGATGAGCGGTTTCACGGGGCGAGATTCCCGGCTGGTGCGCCGCCGGTAGTCTCTATTTCGACCTTGCGGCTCGGGCGATTGATTTGGGTGCCGTGCACCATGTAGTGGATTTTTTCGGCGATGTTGGTGGTGTGGTCGCCGATCCGCTCGATGTTCTTGGCGATAAACAGCAGGTCGATGGCGGTCGAGGTGGTGCGCGGGTCTTCGAGGATGAAGGTGACGAGCTCGCGGAAGAGGCTGTCGTACTCGTCGTCGACGATCTGGTCGCGGTGCCAGACGTCCATGGCCTTCTCGGTGTCCCGGGTGATGAAGGCGTCGAGCACGTCCTTGAGCATGGCCTGGGCGAGTTCGGCCATGCGCGGGATGGTGACGAACGGCTTGAGCTGCGGGTTGGTGGAGAGGCGCCGGGCGCGCTTGGCGATGCTCTTGGCGTAGTCGCCGATCCGCTCCAGGTCGTTGGAGATCTTCAGCGCCATCGAGATGACGCGCAGATCGACCGCCACGGGCTGGCGGGTGGCGAGCATCCTGATGGCCTGCTGGTCGACCGTTTCCTCGAGATCGTCGACGGCGCGGTCGGTGTGGATCACGTCCTCGGCGAGCTCGTCGTCGCGCTCGATCAGCGCCTTGATGGCCCTCGCGATCTGCCGTTCGGCATGCGCCCCCATCTGGACGATGAGGCCGGTGAGGTCGGCCAGATCCTCGTCGAAGGACTTGACCGTGTGCTTGCGCTGCATGGCCTCGGTCGGGTTGTTCATGATCCGATTTCCCTCAGCCGAACCGGCCGGTGATGTAGTCCTGGGTCATCTGGTGCTGCGGCGAGGTGAAGATCTCGCTGGTCGGGCTGAATTCGATCAGCTTGCCGAGGTGGAAGAAGGCGGTCTTCTGGCTGACGCGGGCGGCCTGCTGCATGTTGTGGGTGACGATGACGATGGTGTACTTCGCGCGCAGCTCTTCGATCAGCTCCTCGACCACCGCGGTGGCGATCGGATCGAGGGCCGAGCAGGGCTCGTCCATGAGGATGACCTCGGGGCTGACGGCGATGGCGCGGGCGATGCACAGCCGTTGCTGCTGGCCGCCCGAGAGGCCGAGCCCCGGCTCGTCGAGGCGGTCGGCGACCTCTTTCCACAAGCCGGCCCCTTTCAGGCTTTTCTCGACGATGCCGTCGAGGGTCGCCTTGTCGCGGGCGAGGCCGTGGATCTTCGGTCCGTAGGCGATGTTCTCGTAGATCGACTTGGGGAACGGGTTGGGTTTCTGGAACACCATGCCGACGCGGGCGCGGAGTTGCACGACGTCGATCGATTTGTCGTAGATGTCGTGGCCGTCGAGGCGGATGTCGCCCTCGATGCGACAGATCGGGATGGTGTCGTTCATCCGGTTGATGCAGCGCAGGAAGGTCGACTTGCCGCAGCCCGAAGGGCCGATGAAGGCGGTGACCTCGTTGCTCGTGATGTCGATGTCGACATCGTAGAGCGCCTGCTTTTCGCCGTACCAGAGGTTGACCTTGCGGGCGGTCACCTTGGTCTGGCCGGCCGCTGCGGCTGCCGCAGCAGCGGCGGAGGTGGCGCGGTCGGCGGACGCCGAGGCCGCATCGCGAGCGTTGGCTGCTACCATTTGGTTTGGAACCTCTGACGGAGGAAGACGGCGGTCGCGTTCATGATGATCATGAAGCCGAGCAGCACGATGATCGCCGCACTGGTGCGGGCGACGAAGCCGCGCTCGGGGCTGTCGAACCAGATGAAGATCTGTGTCGGCAGGGCGGTCGAGGGTGAGAGCATGCTGTCGGGGGCGGCGGTGATGAAGGCGTTCATGCCGATCAGGAGCAGCGGGGCGGTCTCACCCAGGGCTTGGGCGAGGCCGATGATCGTGCCCGTCAGGATGCCGGGCATCGCCACTGGCAGGACATGGTGGGTGACGGTCTGCTGCTTGGACGCACCGACGCCCAAGGCGGCTTCGCGGATCGAGGGTGGTACCTGCTTGAGCGCTGCACGGGTGGCGATGATGATGGTGGGCAGGGTCATCAGCGAGAGCACCATGCCGCCGACCAGAGGCGCCGAGCGCGGCAGGCCGAAGACCTGGAGGAAGACCGCGAGGCCCAAAAGGCCGAAGACGATCGAGGGCACGGCTGCCAGGTTGTTGATATTGACCTCGATGAAATCGGTGAAGCGGTTCTTCGGGGCGAATTCCTCGAGGTAGATGGCAGCGGCGATGCCCGTGGGGAAGCTGATCAGAAAGCAGACGAGCAGCAGGTAGAACGAGCCCCAGAGTGCACCTTTCAACCCGGCGAGCTCGGGGAAACGGCTGTCCGCGGCGGTGAACAGCGTCCAGTTGAAGGTCGAACGCACCCGATCCTGCTCGACCAGCCGGTCGTAGGTGTCGATCTGGCTGTCGGTGACGTTGCGCCGGTTGGGCGGCAGGTCGCGGTTCACCACCCCCTTGTGCAGCTGGTCGATGCGGTCAGCGGCCGGCACCCAGGCGGAGAAGGTCTGGCCGATCAGGTCGGGATCGGCGACGACCTGGTCGCGGATGAAGAACTGCGCCCCGTTGCTGATCATCGAGCGCATCAAGCGCTGCTCTTCGGGCGTCTCGATATCCGGGAACAGGCCGAGCAGGGCATCGTCGACAAAGGTCCCGTAGCGGGCGCGCGCCGCGTTTTCGGGGTCGATGGCGTCGGCCGGGATGGTGACGTCGAGGCGGATCGAGGTCTGCGTCCAGGCCGTCCGTGACGCGCTGACGATCGAGCCCAAGAGAATGAGCAAGAGCCCCATCGCGACCGCCACGGCACCGAGCCCGAGCAGCCAGAGCCGGGTGTCGGCCCGCCGCCGCTGCCGCAGCCGCTCTTGTGCGGCCGCCGAGGTGGCCCAGTTGCTGTCGATCTCGGCGCTGGGGAGGCGTTCGGTCTCAATCATACTGCTCTCGATATTTCTTGACGATGCCGATGGCGAGGATGTTCAGCAGCAGCGTCGAGAGGAAGAGGACGAGGCCGAGACCGAAGGCGGCGAGCGTCTTCGGGCTGTCGAACTCGGTGTCGCCGATCAGCAGGGTGACGATCTGCACCGTCGTGGTGGTCACGCCCTCGAGCGGGTTGAGGGTCAGATTGGCGGTCAGGCCGGCGGCCATCACCACGATCATCGTCTCGCCGATCGCCCGGCTCAAGGCGAGCAGCACGCCGCCCATGATGCCGGGCAATGCTGCGGGCAGCAGCACCTGGCGGATGGTCTCGGACTTGGTGGCACCGAGTGCTGCCGAGCCGTCGCGCAGCGATTGCGGCACCGCGTTCAAGGCGTCATCGGCGAAGGAGGAGATGAACGGGATCAGCATGATGCCCATCACCCCGCCGGCGACGATGGCCGCGGTCGGCGCCATGTCGATGCCGATTGCGGCGGCGAGATCGCGCAGGAACGGCGAGACGGTGATGACCGCGAAGAAGCCGTAGACGATGGTCGGGATGCCGGCGAGGATCTCGAGGATCGGCTTGATCGTGGCGCGCACCGGCTGGGCCGCGTATTCGGCGGTGTAGATCGCGGCCATCAGGCCGATCGGCACGGCGACGAACATCGCGCAGACGCTGACGACGATGGTCCCCCAGAACACCGGCACGGCACCGAACGAACCGAGGCCGGCGACCTGGTCCTCACGGATGGCGATCTGCGGCTCCCAGTTGAGGCCGAAGAGGAATTCGGCGACGGGAACGCGCTCGAAGAAGCGCCAGGCCTCGTAGATCAGCGACACGAGGATGCCGAGCGTGGTGACGATCGCGACCAGCGAGGCCAGGACCATCAGCGCGAAGACGATGCCCTCGACCTGGTGGCGGGCGCGAAAGGCGGGGTTGATGCGCGAGCGTGCCCAGGTCAGCCCCGCTACCGCCGCGGCGAGCACCGCGGCGATCAGGGCATAGCGGACGATCGACTGGTAGATGGCGAAGTTCTGTGCCGCCTCGAGGATCTCGGGCGGGGGGGTGCCGAAGGTGGTGCCGCGCGCCGCGTTCTTGATGCTGGAAAGCAGGAGGTTGCGCTCGGCAGCGGTGATGTCGGTGGTCATCTCGGCCGGCACGCTGCTCAACAGCAGCCAGTCGACGAAGCTGCCCTGGAGCAGCACACCGGCAACGAATATGACGAACGCCGGCAGGCCGGCGATCAGCGCCACGTAATAGCCGTAATATTGCGGCAGGGTGGCGAGCCCGCCGTTGGCGCTGGCATCGCGCAGCGCATTGGCGCGCTGGCGACCGAGATAGAAGCCGATGACCGACAGGACGATGAGGGTGGGGATCACCAGCGACTGGGTCATTCAGCGTCTCGATGTGCAATCGATCGAAAGGGAGGACGGGGTGGCGACCCGCCGGAGCGGGTCGCCACCTTCCATCCGGTCAGCCGCAGCAGCTCAGCTGGAAGGGGCTTCCATGCCTTCGCCGTTCAAGGCGGCATCCTGGACCGTCTTACGCCGCTCGTCCGGGAGCGGGACCAGGCCACGCTCCTGGAGGTAGCCGCCGGGGCCCATCGACTCTTCGCTCACGTATTCCTCGATGAACTCGGCGAGGTTGGGGATGGCGCCGCGATGGGCGTTCTTGACGTAGAAGAAGAGCGGCCGCGAAACGCCGTACTCGCCGGTCTCGATGGTGTCCGGCGAAGGCGCGACACCCTCGATCGAGGAGCCCTTCAGCGAGTCCTGGTTCTCGTAGAGGAACGAGTAGCCGAAGATGCCGAAGGCGTCGCTGTCGCTGGTCAGGCGCTGGACGATCAGGTTGTCGTTCTCGCCGGCCTCGACGAACGGGCCGTCGGTGCGCATGCGCTGGCAGACCTCTTCGTGGCGGTCTTCGTCGAGGTCGGCGATCGCCTCGAACTCGGCGCAGCCCTCTTCCATGACCAGCTCGACCCAGGCGTCACGGGTGCCGGAGGTGGGCGGCGGGCCGTAGACGAGGATTTCCTGGTCCGGCAGCGAGGAATCGATCTCGCTCCAGTTGGTATAGGGGTTTTCGACGATCTCGCCGTCGACCGCGACCTCGGCGGCCAAGGCCTGGAAGAGCTGGGCCTTGGTGAAGTCGACGTCGGCGCCTTCCTGGGCGGTGGCGAGTGAAAGGCCATCGTAGCCGAGCAGCACCTCGGTGACGTCGGTGACGCCGTTTTCCTTGCACGTCTCCCACTCGGACTCGGTCATGGCGCGCGACGCGCCGGTGATGTCGGGGTGGCTTTCGCCGACGCCACCGCAGAAGATCTGCATGCCGCCGCCGGTGCCGGTCGATTCGACCACCGGCGAGGGGGCACCGGTCACCGCCGAGAACTGCTCGGCCACGGCCTGGGTGTAGGGAAACACCGTCGACGAGCCGACGATGCTGATCTGGTCGCGCGCCTGGGCCTGGCCGGCGACGGCGACGATGGCCACCGCGGACGCGGTGAGTAGAAGATGCTTCATGAGGTCCTCCTTGGACGTCTATCGGTCGTTGGACGGCCCCTGTCTGCCGTCTTTGTGTGAGGCTTTTATGAGCTTATTGTGACGGTTTTGTGATGGCCGGTCCGAGCGCCGGCAGGAGAATGCGGAAGGTGCTGCCCCGGCCGAGCTCGCTTTCGATCGTGAGTTCGCCGCGGTGGCGGCGGGTGATGTGTTTGACGATGGCGAGGCCGAGGCCGGTGCCGCCGGCGTTGCGCGAGCGCGCCTTGTCGACGCGGTAGAAGCGTTCGGTCAGGCGGGGGATGTGCTCCGGGGCGATCCCGGGGCCCTGGTCGGTGACCGCGATGCTGACCGCACGCCGGCCGGCCAAGGCACCGCCGGCGGCCGGGGCCGGGTCGAGAAAGGCCGTTTCGATCAGCACGGTTTTTTTTGGCCCGCCGTATTTGACGGCATTGTCGACAAGGTTGGCAAAGAGCTGGTGCAACTGGTCGGGGGTGCCCTGGACGGCGGGCAGGGCGGTCTCGCCGCGGTGCACGAGGGTCACCTCGTGGCGGGTGGCGAACGGGCGGGTGCTGTCGATGACGCGGTCGACGATCTCGGCGACGTCGCAGGTCTCGGCCGGCGGCTGATCGGCGGCGAGTTCGATGCGCGAGAGCGAGAGCAGGTCGTCGACCAGGCGGGCCATGCGGGCGGTTTCCTCGGCCATGACGGCGAGGAAGGCATCGCGGGCCTCGGGGTCGTTTTTGGCCGGTCCCTGCAGGGTCTCGATGAAGCCGACCAGCGAGGCGAGCGGGTTCCTGATCTCGTGGCTGGCATTGGCGACGAAATCCGAGCGCATCCGCTCGATCATCACCTGCTCGGTCTCCTCGCGCAGCGCCAGAAGCGCCCCGTTGCCGCCCTTGGGCAGGTCGACCCGCTCGATATGCGCCGCGAACTGTTTTTTCTGGTCGACCGCTGGACGGAACGTGAGGTCGGAGGCGGCCTTGCCCTCGAGGGCGGCACCGAGGGCCGCGAGCAGGCCCGGATCGCGCAGCACGAGGCCGACATGCGAGGGCAGCGCACCGATGGTGAAGCTGCGTCTGGCGGCGGTGTTGGCCTGGATGACCCGGAGCTGGCTGTCGACCAGCAGGATGGGATCGGGCAGGGCCTCGACCAGCTGGTCGATCAGGCGCTGGCGGGCGGTGTTGTCGCGCTCGGCCCGCCGCAGTCGCCGGGCGAGGCCGGCGACCGGCCGGATGATGCCGTCGTTCTCGGGCGTGTCGGCGAGCGGCTCCGGTGCCGCCTCCGGCGAGCGGCCGAGCAGCCCGTCGAGCCAGCCCTCCAGCCGCTGGCGCTCCTGCTGGCGGCCGGCAGCGATGGCGACCGCGACGACGGCGGCGGCGACCGCGGCGAGCATGCCGGCCCCGAGCCCGGCTTCGCCCGCGATCGCCAGGATGACGAGGGCGGTTGCCGCCGGCAACAGGACGATCAGCACCTCGCGCCAGGCATGGCGGGGGGCAGCGCGGATGGTGCGCGCGAGCCGGGCCCTGAGCGGCCGGTCGGCGTTCGACTGCCCTGCGCTTATGTCCTGAGCTCCGGCCGGTCGCGGTAGAGGTCGAGGGCCTGGGGATTGGCCAGGGCCTCGGTATTGCTGACAGCACGGCCGTGGATCACGTCGCGGACCGCGAGCTCGGTGATCTTGCCCGAGCGGGTGCGCGGGATGTCGGTGACCTGGACGATCCGTGCAGGGACGTGGCGTGGCGTGCAGTGCTCGCGGATCCGTTTCTTGATCCGATCCTGGAGGTCCTGATCGAGGTTCACCCCGTCCTCGAGGCGGACGAAGAGGACGACCCGGACGTCGCCGTCCCAGTCCTGGCCGACGCAGATGCTCTCCTGGACCTCCTCGATCTGCTCGACCTGGCGGTAGATCTCGGCCGTGCCGATACGCACCCCGCCCGGGTTCAAGACCGCGTCGGAGCGGCCGTGGATGATGATGCCGTCGTGCTCGGTCAGTTCGGCATAGTCGCCGTGGCACCAGATGCCGGGGAAGCGGTCGAAATAGCTCTTCTGGTAGCGACTGCCGTCGGGGTCGTTCCAGAACGAGACGGGCATCGAGGGGAAGGGCTTGGTGCAGACCAGCTCGCCCTTCTCGCCGCGCACCGGCGTGCCGTTGTCGTCGACGATCTCGACCGCCATGCCGAGGCCGCGCATCTGGATCTCGCCCGGGTAGACGGGGCCCGCCGGATTGCCGAGCACGAAGCAGGAGACGATGTCGGTGCCGCCGGAGATGGAGGCGAGCTGCAGGTCGCTTTTGATCTTGCCGTAGACCCATTCGAAGCTCTCGGCGACCAGTGGCGAGCCGGTCGAGAGGATCGTCCGGAGCTTCGTGAGGTCGTGCGTCCGCATCGGCTCGCGCCCGGCTTTCTTCAGCGCGTCGAGATATTTGGCCGAGGTGCCGAAGGCCGCGATCCGTTCCTCGGCGGCGATGTCGAAGAGGATGTCCGGGGTCGGGTGGAAGGGCGAGCCGTCGAAGAGCACGAGGGTGGCTTCGCTGGCCAGGCCGGTGGCCAGCCAGTTCCACATCATCCAGCCGCAGGTGGTGAAGTAGAAGAACCGGTCGGCGGGGCGGATGTCGGTGTGCAGCTTGTGCTCTTTGAGGTGCTGCAGCAGGGTGCCGCCCACCCCGTGGACGATGGCCTTGGGCTTGCCCGTGGTGCCGGAGGAATAGAGGACGTAGAGCGGGTGGTCGAAGGGGACCCGGGTGAAGGCGAGATCCGGGACAGGCTTTGTCAGGTAGTCGGCGAAGGCGACGGCCTTCGCGATGCCGGCGAGATCCGGGGCCTTGTCCAGAAACGGGTAGACGACGGTGCGGGCGAGGCAGGGGAGGGCCCGCGCGATCTCCTCGACCTTGGGGCGGATGTCGACCCGCTTGCCGGCGTAGTGGTAGCCGTCGACGGTGAGCAGCACCTTGGGCTCGATCTGGCCGAACCGGTCGAGCACGCCCGAGATGCCGAAATCGGGCGAGCAGGAGGACCAGACCGCCCCCAGGCTCGAGGTGGCGAGCATGCCGATCACCGCCTCGGGTGCGTTGGGCAGATAGCCCGCCACCCGGTCGCCCTGGCCGACGCCGTCGGCCTTCAGGCTGGCGGCCAAGGCTGCCACCTGGTCGCAGAGCTCGGCCCAGGAGAGCTCGCGGCGGCTGCCGTCCTCGCCCCTGAAGATGATCGCCGGGGTGGCATCGCGGCGGCGCAGCAGGTTCTCGGCGAAGTTGAGCGCGGTGCCGGGGAACCAGATCGCCCCCGGCATCCGCTCGGGGTGGCGCAGGGTTTCGAGGCTGTCCGGGATGGTGGCGATGGCACCCTCCTTGAACATCAGGCGCCAGAACCCCTCGATGTCGTCGACCGACCACTCCCAGAGATCGTGCACCGCGGCCGGCCCGGCGAAGCCCTGCATCCGTGCCAGCTGGGCGATCTGCGTCGCCTCGGCGCGCGCATCGTCCGGGCGCCAGATCGGCATCACCATCGCTTCACTCCCTTGCTCCGCGGCCGCCCCGGGGCCGCGGCGATCCTCTACCGCCGACCATCGCATCGCCGATTTTCCGGCTATACGCAACCTCCGCCACATGCCCTGCCAGCTGAACCTTACGTTCGGCCGAGGCGGACGCTATGGTCCACAGCCGGCACACAGCAACGGGAGGTCCGTGATGAACGAGGACGCCTTCAACATGGCGCTGCGCAAGTTCCTCAAGCAGGTCGGCGTGACGAGCCAGCGCGAGATCGAGCAGGCGGTGCGCGACGCGATCGCCGACGGGCGGTTGCAGGGCAACGAGACGCTGCCGGCCAAGGTGGTGTTGACCGTGGGCGGGATCGATCTCCGGCACGAGATCGAGAGCGACATCGCGCTCCAATGAGCCGCGGCTGGGCGCTTCTCGGGGCGTTCGTCCTGCTGCTCGTGACCGCCGCCGGCCAGCCGGCCGCTGCCGCCTTTCTCGGCCATGGCGGCCCGGTCAAGGGGCTGGCGCTGACCGCCGACGGCGAGCGCATGGTGAGTGTCAGCTTCGACTATTCGGTGATCGTCTGGCGGCTCGCCGACGGGGCCGCCCTCGATGTCCGCTACGGCCACGATGCGGCGGTCAACGCCGTGGTGGTGCTGCCGGACGACGCGGGCTTCGCCACCGGCGGCGACGACGGGGTGGTGCTGCTCTGGGCTTTCGACGAGGCGGCACCGGCAGCCCGGCTGGAGGGCCATGCCGGCCGGGTGGTCGATCTCGCGGTCAGTGCCGACGGACGGTATCTGGCCTCGGCCGGCTGGGACCACAGCGTGCGCCTCTGGGACCTGGCGAACGGGACCGCCGCCCGCGTGCTCGACGGGCACGGCGGGCCGGTCAACGCCGTGGCCTTCACGCCCGACGGCGGGGATTTGCTGACGGCCGGGGCCGACGGGTTGCTGCGGCTCTTTCGCGTCGCCGACGGGACGCAGCTGGCCGCGTGGGGCGGTGGACCCGAGGCGGTGCATGCCCTCGCGGTCGACGCCGAGGGGCAGACGGTGTTCGCCGCCGGTGCCGGCGGCGAGGTGCGGCATTGGGACCTCGCGACCGGCGAGGCGCTGGCCGGTTTCAGCGCCGGGGTACCGACCCCGCTCTTCGCGCTGGTGTCGAGCCCGGCAGGCGACCTTTTGGCCGCCACCGGCATGGACGGGACGATTTCGCTCTGGGACACCGCCACGGGCGAACTCCAGGAATTTCTGGGTGGCGAGCGCAACCCGCTCTGGGCGCTGGCCATCGCCCCGGACGGCCGCACCCTCTATGCCGGCGGCAACGACCGGACGATCCGCCAGTGGGACCTCGCGACCGGGCTGGAGATCGACGGACCGGCCGCGCTGCCGCCGGCGGACGGGGTGGTCGCGGCCGACGGCGAACTCGGCGAGGCTGTCTGGCGGCGCTGTGTCGCCTGCCACACCCTCGAGCCCGACGGCGGCAACCGGGCGGGGCCCACCCTCTACGGCATCTTCGGCCGGCCGATCGGCGCCGTCGAGGGCTATCCCTACTCGCCGGCACTGGCCGATGGCGACATCGTCTGGACCGCGGCCACGGTGGCCGAGCTTTTCCGCAAGGGACCGGACGTGGTGACGCCCGGCACCAAGATGCCGATCCAGCGGATCACCGACGAGGCGGAACTCGAGGCGCTGATCGCGTTTCTCGAGCGCGAGGCGATGCCGGGGGAGTGAGGATCAGTCGTCGGTGGGCGTCGCCCGGAGTCGCTTCACCCTGGCTCGGTGCTTCTTTGCCTCGAGCTTGCGCTCGTGGCTGGCGCGGGTCGGGCGGGTGGCGCGGCGGTGTTCGGGTTCTTCGGCGGCTTCGCGCAGCACCTCGACGAGGCGGCGGCGGGCGTCCTGGCGGTTCATCTCTCGGGTGCGAAAGCGGCGAGCGGTGATGACGATCTCGCCGGCCTGGTTGAGCCTGCGGCCGGCGATCGCGGCGAGCCTGGCCTTGACGGGCTCGGGCAGGCTCGGCGAGGCCATGGCGGCAAAGCGGAGCTGGACCGCGGTCTCCAGCTTGTTGACGTTCTGCCCGCCCGGGCCGGGCGAACGGATGAAGCGCTCGTCGAGTTCGGCGTCGTCGATGACGATCCGGTCGGTGATCTGGAGCATGACAAGATCAGCATAGCCGGCCGCGCCGATCCTGTCGCGGTCCAGCGGACGTGATTGAAGTCGCGGATTTTGTTGCTAGAATCGGGTCCGGCGGTCGCGGTGATCGTGCTGGGCGTTGGAGGAGTCGCATGAAGGCGTTCTTGTTGAGCGTGGTGGTGGCCATAGCACTCGCCGTGGGCGGCTATTATCTCGTGGCCGAGTTTCAGCAGCCGGCCGAGGAGGCGTTCTCGTCACCCGGGACGCGGCTCTAGGGCGGCTCGAGCCCGGTCGCTGGTCGGCCGCAAAGGCGAACGGGCCGGCCCCTTGCGGGGTCGGCCCGTTCTCCCGGCCGGGGCTCGCGTGGCTATTCGGCCGGCACGGCCTGGCGGCCGCCGCCCGTATGGATGTGCCCCTTGGCCCGCTGTTCCTCGGCCCAGAGGTCGTGGTGCGCTTCGGCCCAGTTGAGGTCGACCTCGCCCGAGCCCATCGCCTCGAACGCGCCCTCCATGCCGACCGAGCCGATATAGATGTGCGCCAGGATGATCGAGATCATGATCATCGACAGCACCGAGTGCAGCACATGGCTGAGCTGCATGCCGGCCATGTCGGTGACGGTGAACGGGAACATCAGGATGTAGCCGGTGGTGGCGATGGCGGAGCCGAGGATGAGAACAGACCAGAAGATGAACTTCTGCCCGCCGTTGAACCGGCGCGAGTGGGCATGCCCGTGCCCGACCACGCCACCGCCGGCGAGGAACCACTCGACGTCGAGCCGGCCCGGAATGTTGTCCTTGACCCAGAGGACGAACATCAAGAGGATGCCGGCGACGAACGGGAACGAGACGAAGTTGTGGGCGAGCTTGGCCCATTCGGAGAAGGTGGCGAACGGCTCGGGCCCGATCAGCGGCATCAACAGCGCCCGACCGTAGGCCATGTTGAGGCCGCTCAGCGCCAGCACGATGAACGAGCTGGCGGCGAGCCAATGGGCGAAGCGGTCGAGGCCGTTGAACCGGGTGATGGTCTCGCCACTCCTGCCGCCTTCGATCGGCACCTTGCCGCGGATCAGGTAGAACAGCAGCAGCAGAACCAGCATGCCGCCGATGAAGATGCCGCCGACCCAGGGCGAGGTCTCTCGCCAGAAGTCGCGCCAGTCCTTGCCGCCCGGCTGGATCAGCATGCCCGCCCGCTGATCCGGGATGCTCACCCGGCCTTCCAGGTTGCCCTGCAACTCCTGAAACATCTGCATCTCGTCGGCCGGCACCGTGGCCGCTTCACGCGGCGCGCTGTGCTGCTGGGCGCTCACCGGTTGGGCCAGGCTCAGCGGCAGCAGGAGCAGGCAGAGCGCCAGCAAGCGCCAGATCGTGGTCATCTCGAAACCCTCATCTTGCTGCTCAGACACCCTGGCTGTCGGGGTAGGCGGTCGACCAGCCCCAGGCCCCCGAGCCGTAGCCGCGCATCGTCACCCGCTCCTTGTAGATAGCAGCGATGATCTCGCCGTCACCCGCCAGGAGCGATTTGGTCGAGCACATCTCGGCACAGAGCGGCAGCTTGCCTTCGGCGAGGCGGTTGGTGCCGTACTGGTTGTACTCCGCCCGGGTCATGTCGGCCTCGGGGCCGCCGGCGCAGAAGGTGCATTTGTCCATCTTGCCGCGACCGCCGAAATTGCCGAGCTGCGGGAACTGCGGGGCGCCGAACGGGCAGGCGTAGAAGCAGTAGCCGCAGCCGATGCAGAGATCCTTGGAGTGCAGCACCACCCCGTCGGCCGTGGTGTAGAAGCAGTCGACCGGGCAGACGGCGGCGCAAGGCGCATCCGTGCAGTGCATGCAGGCCATGGAGATCGACCGTTCGCCGGGGTCACCGTCGTTGATGGTGACGACGCGACGGCGGTTGATGCCCCACGGCACCTCGTGCTCGTTCTTGCAGGCGGTGACGCAGGCATTGCACTCGATGCAGCGCTCGGCGTCGCAGAGGAACTTCATTCGTGCCATGATCGGAACTCCCTAGAGACGCCGGCTCACGCCGCCTCGATGCGGCACAGCGTGGCCTTGCCTTCGTGCATCGCGGTCACCGGATCGTAGCCGTAGGTGGTGACCGCGTTCACGCTGTCGCCGAGCACGATCGGATCGGTGCCCTCGGGATAGTTGTCCCGCTGGCTCTCGCCCTCCCAGAAGCCGGCGAAGTGGAACGGCATGAAGGCCACGCCTTCGCCCACCCGGTTGGTGACCAGGGCCTTGACCCGGACCTTGCCGTCGGCCGGGCCGTAGACCCAGACCATGCCGCCGTCGCGCACCCCGAGGCGTTGCGCATCGGCGGTGTTGACCTCGACGAACATGTCCTGCTGCAACTCGGCCAGCCAGGGGTTGGAGCGGGTCTCCTCGCCGCCGCCCTCGTACTCGACCAGCCGGCCGGAGGTGAGGATGATGGGGTACTGCTCGTGCACCCCGTCCTCGACCGCCTTGTCCTGCATGGTTCGCCCGACATTGACGACGCGGAAATCGCGCTTGTCCTCGTAGGTCGGGTATTCGGCGACGAGATCGGGCCTGGGGCTGTAGATCGGCTCGCGGTGCACCGGCACCGGATCCGGCAGGTTCCAGGCGACGGCCCGGGCCTTGGCGTTGCCGTAGGGGCTGCAGCCGTGCAACAGGGCGACGCGCTGCACGCCGCCCGAGATGTCGCGCGCCCAGGAGACGCCATCGGGATTGTCGCCGCCGATACGCTCGATGGTGGCGAGCTCCTCGGCGGTGAGGTCGCTGTCCCAGCCCAGCGTCTTCAAGATGCCGTAGGTGAACTCCGGATAGCCGTCCTCGATCTCCGAGCCCACCGACCAGCTGCCCTCGGCGAGCAGCGTCTCGCCGTCCCGCTCGACGCCGAAGCGGGCGCGGAAGGTGCCGCCGCCGTTCATCACGTGCTCGTGGGTATAGTAGAGGATGTGGCTGCCCGGGTGCTTCAGCTCGGGCGTGCCCCAGCAGGGCCAGGGCAGGCCGTAGAACTCGTTCTCGACCGGCGTGCCTTCCTTGCCGCGCAGGGTCACGATGTCGAAGTCGGCTTGGTGTTCGATGTGCAGCTTGAGCCGCTCCGGTGACTGGCCGGTATAGCCGATCGACCAGGTGCCGCGGTTGATCTCGCGCAGGATGTCCTCCGGCAGCGGGCGGTCGCCCGCGACCTCGATATGCTTGAACATCTCGGCCTCGATACCGAGCTTCCTGGCGAGGAGATACATCGCCTCGTAGTCGTCCTTCGACTCGAAGATCGGCTCGACGATCGTTTCGCCCCATTGCAGCGAGCGGTTCGACGCGGTGCGCGACCCGTCGGTCTCGAACTGGGTACAGATCGGCAGGAGATAGGTGCCGTCCTGGCGCTCGGAGACCGCGGCGAAGGTGGTCGGATGCGGGTCGGCGACGACCAGGAGGTCGAGCGCCTCGAGCCCGGCGCGCATTTCGGGCATCCGCGGCACGGTGTTGCCGCCGTGGCCGAAGACGACCATGCCGCGCAGCCGGTCCGGCTGGTCGACCTCGTCGGCCGAGGCCATCGCGGCATCGAACCAGCGGGTGGTCGGAATCCCCTTGGTCTCCATCAGGGTCTTTTTGGCCTCACGGTCCATGTCGGCGGTGCCGAAGCGGTCGAGCACCCACTCGTAGTCGAGGTCCCAGACCGCCGACCAGTGTCGCCAGCCGCCCTCGGCGAGGCCGTAATAGGCGGGCAGCGAGGTGACATCGAGGCCGAGGTCGGTAGCCCCCTGGACGTTGCAGTGGCCGCGGAAGATGTTGGCCCCGCCGCCCGAGACGCCGACATTGCCCGTCGCGAGCAAAAGGTCACAGATCGCGCGCACGTTCGACGTGCCGGTGGTGTGCTGGGTGACGCCCATGCACCAGATCACGGTACACGGCTTCACCGTCGCCACGATCTCGGCGATCTCCTTGACCTGGGCACCCGGCACGCCGGTCACGCGTTCGACCTCGGCGGGCGTCCACTTCTTCACCTCCTCGCGGATCTGCTCCATGCCGTGGACGCGCTGGGCGATGAACTCCTCGTCCTCCCAGCCGTTCTCGAAGATGTGCCAGAGCATGCCCCAGATCAGCGGGATGTCGGTGCCCGAGCGGTGCCGGACGTAGTGGGTGGCGTGGGCGGCCGTTCGCGTGAAGCGCGGGTCGCAGACGATCAAGGGTGCCCGGTTGATCTCCTTGCCGATCAGCACGTGCTGCAGCGACACCGGGTGCGCCTCGGCGGGGTTGCCGCCGATGATCATGATCGCCTTGGAATTGCGGATGTCGTTGTAGGAGTTGGTCATCGCCCCGTAGCCCCAGGTGTTCGCCACACCTGCGACCGTGGTCGAGTGACAGATGCGCGCCTGGTGGTCGACGGAGTTGGTGCCCCAGAGGGCGGCGAACTTGCGGAAGAGGTAGGCGCCTTCGTTGGAAAACTTGGCGGAGCCCAGCCAGAAGACGCTGTCCGGGCCGCTCTCCTCGCGAATCTCCAGCAGTTTCTCGCCGATCTCCTCGATCGCCTGATCCCAGGAGAGCCGGCGCCACTCGCCGTTCTGCAGCTTCAAGGGGTATTTCAGCCGGCGCTCGCCGTGCACCAGTTCGCGCACGGATGCCCCCTTGGCACAGTGGGTGCCGCGGTTGATCGGGCTCGCCCAGGCCGGCTCCTGGCCGACCCAGACACCGTTCTGCACCTCGGCATGGACGGTGCAGCCGACCGAGCAGTGGGTGCAGATGTTCTTCTTGATCTCGATCGGTGCGTCGAGATCCACGAATCCGGCCTCGGCCTTCTTGACCGTGGCGAGCGGCAGGGCACCCAGTGCCGCGAGGCCGCCGGCGGCGACACCGGATTTCTGCAAAAAGGCGCGGCGGTCGACGGTGGCTGCGGCAGCGCCGGCGACGAGCTGGGCGAAGCCGCTCTTCGCGGCGGAACCGGAACGACGTTTGGTCAGCATGGCGGGGATCCTTTCGCCGAAAATCGCGGGTCGTCAGTACCGGTTGGTCTCGTAGAAGGTGCGGACGTGCTCGGTTTCCTGATAGCGCCGCTTCTTCTTCTCTTCGCTCGATTGCTGCGCCTGCACCCGGCCGCCGACAAGGAGGACCGGGGCGGCCACGGCAGCCCCTGCGGCACCCGTTGCCGCTGCCTTGAAGAAGCCGCGTCGCGCCGGGTCTTGCGGGGCGTCTTCGTGCTTCGATCCTGCCATCGTCAGTCCCTCCTCGGTCACAGGCCCCGGCCGGTCAGGCCGCGAGCGTGTAGGCGGTCGCCTCGATCTCTACCAGCTGTCGTCCGAGGCTGCCCACCGGACGAAAGAACGATGCCGCCTCGGCACTCTCCAGGTCGGCGAAGAACCGGCCGGCCCAGGGCTCGAGGTGGCGGGTGAAGAAGTGCTGCTGCTCTTGCGGGGCGACGGCGAAGTCGCCGGCGATGAGGCCGGCCATGACCTCGGCGAGGCTGGCGATGTGGTCTTCGGGGTCGCTGTGCCCCGGGGCGCGCTCGATGTGCAGCCGGGCCAGATCGGCGCGCAAGCTGGCGAGCGGTTTGTCGTTGAGAAAGCCGGTGCGGTAATAGGAGGCGTAGGGCAGGAGTTCGCCGCGCCCGACGCCGATGAACAGGTGATGGTACTCGCGTTCGACGGCTCCGGGGTCGGCGGCGCCGGCGGCCGCTGCCAATGCGCCGCGTGCTGCGCCGAGCGGCGACGCGTCCCCCTCGAGCCCGGCGACGAGAGCCAGGGTCGGGGCATCGGGTGTCGCCCGCAACAACAGACCGAGAAGTTGCCAGTGCCGGGCCCGTGCCAGATCGAGCTCGTCGCGCTCGCCGGCGTGCGGACCATCCCTGCCCGTATCGGCACTTGTCGTCAGCCTCGACCTCCCGGTTTCCTGCATCTCGCCGCCGGCGCGCGCCGCTGTCCGCGGCCGCTGGCGTGGTGCAGTTTCGAATCTCTTTACTCTAGCTCCAATTTTGGCCGCAAATCCCTGACCTGGCAAGCGGCAAAGCGGTGCTACCGGGCGGCCCGGCCGCCGCTGGCCCTCAGCTCGGCACGGCCGATCCGTGGCGTCGCCGGCGGGGTGCGGGGGCCGCGGCGGGCGCGTCCGGGCCCGGCTCCGGTGCAGGCGGCGGCTCGGGCACGGCTGCCGGCGGCGCTGGCGCAGTGGCTTCGGCGGTATCCGGCAGCGTGCGCTCGGGCGGCGCGCGGCGGCTCGTCGCGCGCGCGGTCGGCTCGCGCGCGTTCCTGGTCGCCACCTGCCGGCGCACGGCACCGAAGAACCGTTCGGCCACCGCTTTCACGTCGTCCTGCGGCGAGAGCGCCCCATAGCCCGGTGCGTTGAAGTCCCAATCGTAGTCCGCCACCTCGCGGAACTCGCGGATCGCAGGGTCGGCCGACCACAAGCGGCGCAGTGCCGCCCGGCGCAGTGCCTTGGGCACGCCCTTCTGCAAGAAGGCCTGCACGTCGGCGCCACTCTTGATGCTGTCGAGCGGTGGCAGGCCGGCGGGATCGTTCTCGGGGTCGTCGGCGGTTGCGATCGGCTCGGGCGGTCGCTCGGACAGCGGGTCCGGCGCCGGTGGGCCCTCGGGCTCGACCTCGGCCGGTCGGGCGGCGTCGCGGGCTGCCCGTTTGCGCTTCGACCAGCGGTCGAGAAAACCCTTCTCCTCAGCCATGCCCGTCGTTCCCGCCGCCGCGCTTGCCGCCAGGGTGTCGTCCCGGCAACCGCCCGGCCGCCAGGGCTTCCGGATCGGCGCGCTCGCGCTTGCGCTTGTATTTCGGCCGCTCGACGTGGTGGGCCGCGACGAACGGGGCGAGCCAACCGCGGACAGCCTCGGGCATCGCCACCATCTCGACCAGATCGTCGCCGGTATCGGCATGCGCCTGGGCTTCGCCGGCATCGACCGTCGCCAGCAAGAGATCGAGGCCCGCGGCGCCTTCGCGTGCCCGCAGCACCACCCAGACCGCCGGCATCGCGGCCCCCAGATTGTGCACCAGGGCTTCCGTTTCCTTGGCGTAGACGACGAGATCGGTGGTTCCGGCATAGTAGCGGGTGATGCCGTCCGCCTCGTGCAGCACCGTCCAGGGTGGGGTGGCGGGGCGGCCGGGCAGGACGTCGACCACGCGCCAGAGGTGCTTCTGCCAGCGGCTCTTCGCCGGCCGGCGTTCGACGATCACCCCGATGCTGAAACGCTCGACGATCAAGCAGCAAGCCTCCTCAACTCGTCGTGTCCTGGCGGAGCGGCAGGCTGGTCAAGAGATTTTGCGGTTTGAGCCGCAGCCGCTTCTCGTTGTCCATCGCCATGGCGAGATAGACCGGCCGCCCGGCCACCCGCTCCGACATGGCGTTCGGGTCTTTGAACTCCAGCCGGAAGAGCGAGAGGATGCGGGCGAGATCGGCCTGCGGTACGGCCTGCCCGTGCCACATCGCGTTCAGGATCGCGGTGGCTTCGGCATCGAGCCCGATATGCCAGGACCAGCGCTCGTCGCGGATGGTCTGGACGGGCTGGACGACGATCTCGAGCCCGAGGAAATGCTCGACCCAGCGCTCCAGCACGCGGCAGAGGGCGTCGAGGCCGGGCCGGGTGAAGGCGACGTCGAGCACCATGTCGAAGCGCTCGCTGCGGGCGAAGTACGAGCCGGCATTGGCCTCGCCGATGACGTCGAGTTCGACCGTGCGGGGGGCTGAACCGGCCTGGACCAGCAGGGATCCGAGGCTGCCGAAGCCGCCCGTGGCCGCCGCCTGCTCCACCGTCTCCTCGTCGGCGACGAGGATGCCGCCTTCGCTGATGCCGACCTTCTGGCTGCGGAACAAGAGTTCGGCGGCGCGCCAGCGCAGGCCGTCCGGCTCGCCGTCGAGGATCCGGCGGAGGATGACGTGGGCGAGTTGCGCCATGAAGAGTGCGGGGATGCGGCCGCTGCCGTGGCGGGCGAGGTCGAGATAGGCGGCTTCGAGGCTGGGTGCCCCGGTGAGCCGGTCGCGAAAGGCGAGCCAGACACGGTAGTTGTCGGCGGCATCCGGGTCGGCGAGGGCGGCGAGTTCGGCGTCCGCGACGGTGGCTGCGGGATCGGCCAGCAGCCGCGCATGCAGGGCGCGTTCCCCGGCGCAGGAGTCGGCCATCGGCGCCAGTTCGGGACGCGCGAGATAGGCCTTGAGGAAGGAGGGCGTGACGGCGAGGCCGCCGCCCGGCGCCGGGTCGAGCAGGGCGAGGCCGGCGCTGGCCCAGGCCGTCTCGGTCATCGCTCCGGGTCCTCGGCCGAGAACTCGAAGGCCCGGCCCAGGGTGCCGTTGCCGCGGTCGATCACCCGGAAGCGCTCGCGGATGCCGCCGTCGGCGTCGATCAGGCGCTCCATGGCGAGCAGCGTGTTCAGGCTGTGCGCCCGGCAGAGATCGGCCATGAAGTCGACCTCCTGGCGAGCGACCGGCCGGGCGGCGTCGAGGGACGGGGCACCGTGCGCCTCGACGAAGAGCTGCGCCAGCCGCTCGACCACGGCGTCGATGTTCGCCTCGGTGGCCGCGGCGACGACGACGAAGGTCGACCAGCCGAAGCTCTCGGTGCCGAGAAAGCCGCCCACGAAGGCCTGCCGGCGCTTGCCGGTGAGCTGCTCGGGGGTGGCGTCGAGGAAGGCGAAGCCGCCGGCCACGGCCCACTCGCCGGGCTCGGCCGCCCGCTCGAAGACGGCGGTGTCCGAGGCATCGAGGCGGATGGTGCGGGGCAGCTTCAACAGGGTCATGCTGCCGGCTCCGGCAGCAAGCGTTCGGCCAGGCGCTCGCGGCTGGGCGGCGGGCCGATGCGCAGGAGATCGAAGGTCAGGGGATCGAAGCGCACGGTTCTCCCGGGCGGGTCGATCAGCCGACTGCGGTACTCGCCGGTGGCCTCGTCCAGGCCGTCGGACTGCCAGCGATCGACCCGGTGCAAGAGATGGCGGGCGAAGGCTTCGACGATCTCGCCCGGCGTCACCTCGCCGAAGCCCTCTTCCAGAAGTGCGGTGCGCTCCGGGTTGCGGCCCGGCTCGTCGCCGTCTTCGGCGAAGCGCCAGCGCAGCTCGACCCCGACGACCAGCCACAGCGGGCAAGGGTCGGGCGAGGGCTGCGGCAGGGCCAGCCTGCCTTGCCCGACCTCGGCCCCGTCGACCAGCAGCCGGTCCGGCCAGGCAAAGCCGATGGGCTTCATCGGCGGGCCGATGGCGGCGAGCGCGTCGGCCGTGGCCAGCATCGCGACCGGCAGGGCGGCGAAGCAGGCGGCTGCCGGGCGATCGGGCTCGAGGATCAAGGCGAGCTCGAGCCGGGTCGTTGCGGGGTCCAGATCGGCCACCACGAGGGTGCCGGCCTCGCCACCCGCGACGGCGAGGTCGCGGGCCGCCGCGAACGCGTCCGCTGCCACGTGCACCGCCGTGAAGACAGGCGGCAGGGTGAGCGGCCCGGGATTGTCGTTTGCGTCCATAGTCGTCATGTAGAACGCTCGGGTCTGATGGGGAACGGGAGAAGCGGATGCGGGTCGGCGATCTCGAGGTCGTCTTGTGCGATTGCGAGGGCACGATGCCGCTCGATGCCGCAGCGCTGGCGCGGGCGACGGGAACCGACCGGCCGGCGATCGCCACGTCCCTCTGCCGCCGCCAGCAGGCGCGGCTGCGGGGCGCGAACCTGCTGGTCGCCTGTGCGCAGGAGCGCGCGGTGTTCGAGGAGGTATTGGCCGCGGCGGCGGGTGACGCGGCGGCCGAAGCCCTGGTCACCACCGACATCCGGGCGCGGGCCGCCTGGTCGAAGGAGGGGGCAGAGGCGACGCCCAAGATCGCCGCGCTCTTGGCCGAGGCCGCGATACCCTTGCCCGAGACCAAGGCGCTGACGCTCGAATCCGAAGGGGTGACGTTGATCTACGGTCGCGACGAGGTGGCGATCGAGGCGGCAAGGCAGCTCGGTGACCGGCTCGACGTCACGGTACTCTTGACCCGGCCGGGCGACGTCATCCCGCCCGGCACCGCCGACTTCCCGGTGGTCAAAGGGACGATCCGGGCGGCCAAGGGCCAGCTCGGCGGCTTCGAGATCGTCGTCGACGACTATGCCCTGCCCGACCCATCCTCGCGCGCGGCCTTGCGCTTCGGTGCACCGCGCAACGAGGCGGTTTCGACCTGCGACATCATCATCGATCTTTGCGGCGGCACACCCCTTTTCCCCGCCGCGCACGAGCGGGACGGCTATCTCCGGGCCGACCCGGGCGATCCGGCGGCGGTGCAGCGGGCGCTGTTCGCTGCCACCGACCTCGTCGGCGCCTTCGACAAGCCGCGCTATGTCGATTTTCGCCCCGAGCTCTGTGCGCATTCGCGCAACCGCAAGCAGGGTTGCACGCGCTGCCTCGATGTCTGTCCCACCGGGGCGATCACGCCCGATGGCGACCATGTCGCGATCGACGCGCTGATCTGCGCCGGTTGCGGCGGCTGCCATGCGGTCTGCCCGACCGGCGCCGCTGCTTACGCCTTTCCGCCGGCCGAGCATCTGCTCGATCGGCTGACGACGCTGCTGCAAACCTACCACGAGGCCGGCGGCCGGGACGCCGTGCTGCTGGTCCACGAGACCGACCACGGCCTGCCGCTGATCGATCTCCTCGCCCGCACGGGCGACGGCCTGCCGGCCCGGGTCATCCCGTTTGCGGTGAACGAGATCACCCAGCTCGGCATCGAGCTCTTCGCCACCGCCATGGCCACAGGTGCGGCCGACATCCGCATCCTCGCCGGCCCGCGCACCCGGGGCGAGCGCACCGCCCTCGGGCGGACGATCGGCCTCGCCGAGACCTTCCTTGCCGGCCTCGGCTGGGGCAGCGGGCGAATCGACATTATCGACGTGGACGATCCCGACGCCCTCGGTGACGCGCTCTGGTCGCTGCCGCACCGCCCCGGCACGGCCGAGCCGGCACCCTTCCTGCCCTTGGGCGAGAAGCTCGGGCTGATGAAGCTCGGCCTGCGCCAGCTGCACCGCGCCGCCCCGGCACCGGTCGACGTCCTGCGGCTGCCACCGGGCGCCCCCTTCGGCAAGGTCACGGTCGACACCGACGGCTGCACGCTCTGCCTCGCCTGTGTCGGCGTCTGCCCGACGGGTGCCCTTGCGGCGTCCGAGGACCACCCGAGGCTGAGCTTCACCGAGAACGCCTGCGTGCAGTGCGGCCTCTGCAAGCCGACCTGCCCCGAACAGGTGATCCAGCTGGTGCCGCAGTTCGACTTCACCGACGCCGCCTTCCAGCCCCGGGTGGTCAAGGAGGAGGAACCGGCCACCTGCAGCCGCTGCGGCAAGCCCTTCGGCGTCAAGTCCTCGATCGACCGCATCGCCGCCAAACTCGAGGGCCGGCACTGGATGTACCGGGGCGAGAAGAGCCAGCTGGCGCGGCTCCATATGTGCGCCGACTGCCGGGTCATCGCCCAGGCGGAGTCCGACCTCGACCCCTATGCAGGGCCGGCGCTGCCGAAGCCGAAGACAGCGGACGATTATCGCGACTGAGCGCGGCCGCGCCTGGGCGCTCAGGCCGCATAGAGGGTGCCCATCATCCTCAATGGGGCGGTACGAGCGGATCAGGCTTCCAGGCGCGGCGGGTGTTCCACGTTGCGGCGTGCTCGGAGAAATAGAGTTTGGTCGACCTTTATCGGGGACAGGCTTGACAGCCCGACTATCCCTTATTATTATACCCAACATGGTCATGCAGGTTGACCTTAAAAAAACCGGGAGAAAGAGCGTGTGCGTTGTATTCACCTTCTGCCGAGGATTCGGAAATGGAGCTCTTCTTCGGAAACCACCGTCATGAGATTGATTCTGGCTTCGCCAAAAAGTTTGAAGTCAATTTTGGGTCGGAAGGCCTCCCTGAACTGATCAAACATCTGGATCATCATCCGCTCGATGGTGATCCGGCGATGCGTCAAGTGCCTGATCTCAGAGTGTTACGCTGGGAAAGAGGCTCTGTTCAAAGAGACGTTTTCTACATCTTTCGCCAACGGCTCAGTCTCATAGTCTACATCGATTGCGTCGAGCCGCCTGACTCCGATCGTGGCTGGTTCGAGAACATCGATCCGATGAAGCTCACCGCAATTGGGCTGAGATTGGTCGAGCTTATCGAGAAGATGCTGGGCCTTCTGTGCCATGGTCGAGAGCGCTCAGTCGGGCGCTGCCGACAAGGAGGAATCAGTGAGTCACACCAGAAGGCAGATGAATGCGGATGAGCGAAGTGTGCTCCGGTCCGTCGAACGTATCTGCGGGAACTTGAGTACAGGGGGCAACTCGGGCCGGACGTACATCGTCCGTGAGCCTGAAGTCTCGGTTCGTAAGATCAGAGATTCCCTCGGGATGAGCCAAAGCGAGTTCGCGAGCAAGTTCGGCATGTCGATCAAGACCGTGCGGAACTGGGAGCAGGGTATTTCGACACCGGAGGGCGCGTCGCGTGCTTATCTTCTCGTGATCAAGCACAATCCGGATGCTGTTCTCAGAGCGCTGGAGGAGGAAGGACCGAAGGTGGTCGAAGTGCACTCCGAGGTTTGCTCGTGAGCGCAATCTGACGGGCGGCGTTGCCGAGGCTGGATTTTCAGTTCGCCATGAGCGACCGCTCTAATCGAACTTCGCTTCTTCCTGGGCCGCTTCGAGCAGTTCGAGACGCAGGTGGTCCATGCGCAGCAGGAGCTCGCTTCGGGTGTGGTCGAGCTTGCTGCTCAGGGCGTCGACGACGGCAGCAATCTTCAAGAGACGGTTTTCGACCACATCCACGCGTGCCGGTAGATCGGCCAAGCAGTCGAGCTTGGCCTCGATGCGCTCCAGTGTCTTTTCGGTCCGGTCGTCGCCGTTGGCCGCCATGGCTCGGTTCCTGCTGCTCATAGCTAAGATATTAGTGCTGGAAGCGCCGAGACAACACGGCAAAAATCCCGGTGGGGTCCAGGGGAGTATCATACTCCCCTGGTCTTTCTTCTCTCTTCTACAACTGCGCCAGCGCCCGCTGCCGGAGCTGGAGGATCGCGGTGTCGAAGCTCGAGGCGTAGCGGTCGCATTGGCGGAGAAAGCTCATGAAGCTCTCGTGCACGCGGCGGGTGTGGTCGTCGGTGGCTGCGAGGTCCTCGAGCACGTTCCAGGTTTCGCGCGCCATGGCGTCGATCACGTCGTCCGGCCAGGGCAGCGACTGGACACCTTCCTCCTCGAGCAGCGGCTGGTAGCTGACCACGTTGTGGTAGTTGAAGTCGGCCAGCGTCTCGAAGGCGGCGGCGGCGGCGGCCCCCTCGATGATCGCCTGCATGTCGGGGGTCAGGGCGTTCCAGCTGTCGTTGTTGACGATGATCTCGAGGCCGGGGCCGGGCTCGTGGAAGGAGGGGTTGTAGTAGTACTTGGCGAGCCGCTGCAGGCCGAAGGCGCGGTCGTTCCAGGGGCCGATCCACTCGACCGCATCGACCGTGCCGGCCATCATCGCCGGGCCGATCTCGCCGGGCGGCAGGATGACCGTGTTGACGCCGAGCCGGCGCATCACCTCGCCGCCCAAGCCGGCGATGCGGAACTTGAGGCCCTGCAGATCGGCGAGGCCGTTGATCGGCTCCCTGAACCAGCCGCCCGCCTGGACACCCGAGGAGCCGGCGTAAAAGGGGGTGACGTTGAACTCCGCGTAGATCTCCTGCCAGAGCTCGAGCGCTCCCCCGAACTGGAACCAGGCGGCGAGCTCGGTGGCAGTGAGGCCGAAGGGGATGCCGGTGAAGTAGTTGAGCACCGGCGCCTTGCCGACCCAGAAATAGGGTGGGGCGTGGCCGCAGTCGGCGGTCCCCGAGGAGACGGCATCGAGGCCTTCGAAGGGCGGCACCAGCTCGCCCGCGGCGAAGACGTTGATGGTCAGCCGGCCGCCGGTCATCTCGGTCACCCGCTGGGCGAAGCGTTCGGCGTTGACGCCCACCCCCGGTGTGCCGCGCGGCCAGGGCATCACCATGTTCCATTCGGTGATGCCTTGGGCGATGGCGGGTGCTGCCAAGGTGCCGGCAGCGGCGCCGGCGGCACCGGCGGCCAGGATGTCGCGTCGTCTCATCGAGAGCCTCCCTTGCGGATTTCCCCCCAGTCATAACGACAAGTCGTTGCGCTCGCTAGCCGAATGGCGGGTGCCGGTCGATCAGATGGAGGAAGGCGCCGGCGACGTTGCCGTCGACACAGCCGACCTCGCCGAGTGGGGTGCCGCTGGCATCGGCTGCCGTGAACAGGGCGGCGCCGGCCCGCTCGGTCTCGTGCGCGTAGTGGAACTCGTGGCCGCGCCAGGCGAGGTTCCGGCGGCCGAGCGGGGTCGATTCGAGCAGGCGCAGCTTGCGGTAGCCGAGTTGCAGCTCGGGTGCCGCGAAGCTGGTGGCGACCGGCAGCAGGCCGGCCATGGCGTGCGCCCGGCCGTCGCGATCGACGAGGGTTCGGCCGAGCACCATGTAGCCGCCGCATTCGCCGTAGACGAAGGCACCCCTGGCCGCAGCCGCACGGAGACCATCGAGGAAGCCTCGGTTCTGGGCGAGCCTCGAGGCGTGGATTTCGGGGTAGCCGCCGGGCAGGTAGACGGCGTCGGCCGCCGGGTCCGGGGCTTCGTCGGCGAGTGGCGAGAAGGGGTGGACGGTGGCCCCCTGGCGGTGCCAGCCGTCGAGGACGGCAGGGTAGACGAAGGCGAAGGCCGGGTCGCTGGCGACCGCGATGCGCTGCCCCAGGGCCGGCCAGAGGCGGGTCTCGCCCGGTGCCAGGAGCTCGAGGGTCGGGCGGCGGGCGAGGCGGCGCAGCCGGTCGAGGTCGAGATGGCCGGCGACGAGCTCGGCGGCCCGCTCGATGAAGGCCTCGAGGTCGGGGTGCTCGGCCGCCTGGACCAGACCCAAATGCCGCGACGGCAAGGCGAGGTCGTCGAGCCGCGGCAGGCAGCCGAGCACCGGGGTCGCAAAGCGGTCGTCGCAGGCGGCGAGGAGGGTCCGGCGGTGGCGGTCGGAGCCCGTGGCATTGAGCACGATGCCGTCGATCTCGACGTCCGGGCGAAAGCGGACAAAGCCTTCGATCAGCGGGGCCACGCTCTGCGCCAGCCGCCGCGCCTCGACCACGAAGAGGACGGGCAGGCCGAGAAGGGCGGCGAGATCGGCCGTCGAGCCGGTGCCGTCGGGTGCCCCGTCGAACAGGCCCATCACCCCTTCGCCGATGACGATGTCGGCCATCGCCCCGGCGTCGGCCAAGAGCCCGGCCAGCGTGTCCAGGCGCATCGCCCAGCTGTCGAGATTGCGGCAGGGCCGTCCGGAGGCTCGCGCGTGAAAGGCAGGGTCGATATAGTCGGGGCCGGTCTTGAAGCTCGCGACCTCGAGGCCCTGCTTGCGCAGCGCGCGGATCAGGCCGAGGGTGACCACGGTCTTGCCCGAGCCCGACTGCGGCGCGGCGACGATGATCGCGGGGGCACTCACCTCGGGTCTCGGCGGCTCACGGGGTCGGGGCAAAGGCGCTGCATGACCGAGCTGATAAGGACTTTCCGCCGTGATGCCCAGCCGTTGCATGCTCGAACACACACCATGACGCGCGCCGAGACCCTGGAGCGCAAGCCCGAGGCCGCTGCCTTGCGTCGCGGCTGGACGACGGGTGCCTGTGCCACGGCAGCGGTCAAGGCGGCCTTCGCGGCGCTCGCCGGTGAGGGTTTCTCGGATCCGGTCACGATCCGCCTGCCCAAGGGCCAGACCCCGAGCTTCGCCCTGCAGCGCCGGGAGCAGGGGGCGGGCTGGGCCCGAGCGAGTGTGATCAAGGACGCCGGCGACGATCCGGACGTCACCGATCGCGCCGAGATCATCGCCACGCTGCGCGCGCGCCGCGACGGCAACGGGATCCGCTTCGTCGCGGGCGAGGGGGTCGGCACCGTGACCCGGGCCGGGCTGCCGATCCCGCCCGGCGAGCCGGCGATCAACCCGGTGCCGCGCCGGATGATCACCGAGGTTCTGGAGGAGGGGGCGATCCGCACCGGCCGCGGGCTCGATCTCGACGTCGAGATCGCCGTCCCGGGCGGCGCCGAACTCGCCGCCAGGACCCTCAACCCGAGGCTCGGGATCGTGGGCGGGCTCTCGATCCTCGGCACCACCGGCGTCGTCATCCCCTACAGCTGCTCGTCCTGGATCCACTCGATCCATCGCGGCATCGACGTCGCCCGTGCGGCGGGGCTGGAGCATGTCGCGGCCTGCACCGGCAGTACTTCCGAGCGCACCGTACAGGCCCTCTACGATCTGCCCGACACGGCGCTGCTCGACATGGGCGATTTCGCCGGCGGCACGCTCAAATACCTCAAGCGCCAGCCGATCGCGCGGGTGACGCTGGCCGGCGGCTTCGCCAAGCTGGCGAAGCTGGCGCAGGGCCGGCTCGATCTCCATTCCAGCCGCTCGACGGTCGATATCGCCGATCTCGCGGCGGAGCTCGCAGCCCTCGACCCCGCGGCGGGCCCTGCCGCCGCAGCCGCGGTCTCGGCCGGCGAGGTTCTGGCCCTGGCCGGCCCGCACCGTGCCGCGCTCGCCGCCCGGATCGGGGCTCGGGCACGCTGCACTGCACTCGAGGCCGCGGGCGGCCGGCTGGCGCTCGAGACCATCGTCGTCGATCGCCGCGGCGAGGTGCTCGCCCGTGTCCCCGGCTGGTGAACCGCCACACGTTCTGATCCTCGGCGGCACCGGCGAGGCTTATTCGCTGGCGGCGGCGCTGGCGGGTCGGGGCGGGCTGCGGGTGACGAGCTCGCTCGCCGGTGCGACGACGGCGCCGCGCTTGCCCGACGGGGTCTGCCGGATCGGCGGGTTCGGCGGCTCGGAGGGGTTGCGCGGCTGGCTCGTGGCCGAGCGAGTGGCGCTGGTGGTCGATGCCAGCCATCCCTTCGCGCAAGCGATCAGCCGCAACGCGCGTGAGGCGGCCGCACGCTTCGGTTGTCGCTATCTGCGCCTGGAGCGGCCGGGCTGGCGGGCCGGTCCCGGTGACCGCTGGCATCGGGTCGCCGATCTCGCGGCCGGCCTTGCCCGGCTCGAAGCCCTCGGGGTCCGGCGAGTGTTCGCCGCGCTCGGCGCCCGCGCGGTGCCGCAACTGGCCGGTGCCGCACCACACTTCGTCGTGCGCGGCATCGAGCCGCCATCCCTGTTGCCGGCCAATGTGACCTGGCTCGGGGGACGCGGGCCGTTCGCGCTCGACGCCGAACACCGGCTGTTGCAGGCCGAGAGGATCGAGGCGCTTTTCTGTCGCGACAGCGGTGGGACGGGGGCGCGGGCCAAGCTCGATGCCGCTCGACGGCTGGGCTTGCCGGTCGTGCTGATCGCGCGGCCGGCAGCGCCGGCGGTCGACACGGTGCCGGATGTGGCGACGGCTCTCGACCGGTTGGACGCGCTCTTCGGCACAAAGGGTGGCGTGCCCGACGAGGTCGGCGCCAGCGGCGAGCGCCGCGGGCAACGAGGATGAGGCGAGGCCGGTCCGCGGGGCTTCGCGACCTGCAGCGCTTTGCCGGTCCGCAGCCGGCGCCCGGTGGCTCGAACGCTCGTGCGAGGCCCCTCGCTCGGCTGTTCGGTTCGGGCCGGCGTGTGCGGGTCAGTCGCCCCCGCCACCATCGCCGCCAGCATCACTGCCACCGCCGGGGTCTGCGCAGCTCCGGCTCCAGCCTCGACCGAAGCCGCAGTGGCGGGGGGGGGCGGGGCCCACGCCCCCCGCCCCCCCCCGGCGCCCCCCCCCCCCCCCCCCCCCCCCCCCCCCCCCCCCGGGGGGCCCGGG
>Ga0081527_100188_pt1 | contig 49329 bp, 41 predicted proteins | sample HotLakmasection5_FD_70992 | JGI IMG/M metagenome (GOLD analysis project Ga0081527, IMG submission 70992) | Hypersaline microbial mat communities from Hot Lake, Washington, USA - Section #5 (SPADES assembly) (version 2) | ecosystem: Environmental > Aquatic > Non-marine Saline and Alkaline >... | reverse complement strand
GTAGGCGCGGGCGTTGCAGGTGGTGCGCACGCGCGCCTGGACCACGACCTGCGCACCGCGCTCGGTGGTGGGCTTCAAGAGCACCGGGTTCATGTCGACCGAAAGGGGGGTGCGGCAGGCCAGCGCCTGCAGCGCCTGGGCCCGGCCGATCTCGCCGCCGTCCGGGGTGGCGGCCGCGTTGTTGCTCATGTTCTGCGGCTTGAACGGGCGGACGGTCAGGCCCTGGTTGGTGAAATGGCGGCAGAGCCCGGCCACCAGGAGCGATTTGCCGGCATTCGAGGCCGTGCCCTGGAGCATCAAGGCGCCGGTCATGCGGCGGCCGGTGCGGTGTTGAGGCGGCGCTGCTCCTTGAGACCGAGCCAGGCATTGGTGGCGAGCGTCAGCACGATGATCGCCCCGCCGACGAGGCTGGCGGGGGCCGGTGCCTCCAGTAGCACCAGCCAGACCCACAACGGACCGAGGATGGTCTCGAGCAGCATCAACAGGCCGACCTCGGCGGCCGGCAGGTAGCGGGGGCCGGTCGAGATCAGGATGAAGGAGACGGGCACGACCAAAAGGACCAGGAGTGGCAGATAGAGGCGGTCGGCGGCGGTGACGGTCAGGGTGGGCGCCATGACGACGGCGATGCCGGCGGTGATCAGCCCGCCCCAGGCCAAGGCCGGCAGCATGTCGCGGCCCTTGGCCTTCCTGAGCAGGACGAAGACCAATGCCAGGACCAGCATGACGCCGATGGCGGCGAGATCACCCATAAACCCGCCGACCTGCAGCCCGCCCTGGACCGTGAGCCCGACGGCGGCAAGCGCGACGACGCCGGCTATGAGCGTGCGAGGTGCCGTGTGCTCGGCCAGGATCAGCCGGGCGAGGAGGGCCGCGGCGAGCGGCGAGGCGGCAATGATGACCAGCGTGTTGGCGGCCGTGGTGTTGTGGATCGAGAAGACGAAGAGGAGCTGGCCCATGGCATGCAGGCCGGTGATCGCGAGGCCGATGCTGCCGGTGGCGCGGACGACACGGAAGATGTTGCCCCTGTGGCGCAACGCCGAGACGAGGCCGATGACGACGAAAAATCCCAGGCCGCGCCAGACGAGGATGGTCCAGGGGTCGGCCTCGATCAGCTTCAGGAGGAGCGCGTCGGGGGTGAGAATCAGCACGCCCGTGGCGGTGATCAGGAGGCCCTTGGCGTGGTCGGAGAGCCCGGCCCAGCCGGCAGCGAGTGTCACCATTCGACACCCAGCTGGCCCTTCACGCCCTGGCGGAACGGGTGCTTGACCAGGGTCATCTCGGTGACCAGGTCGGCGGCCTCGATCAGCTCGGGCTTGGCATTCCTGCCGGTGACGACGACGTGCAGGTCCGGGCGCTTGTGGCGCAGGGCGTCCAGCACCCGCTCCAGCGGCAGGTAGTCGTAGCGCAGCACGATGTTGAGCTCGTCGAGGATCAGCATGTGCAGCTCCGGGTCCTGCAGCAGCGTCTCGGTCTCGGCCCAGGCGGCCTCGGCGGCGGCGATGTCGCGCTCTTTGTCCTGGGTTTCCCAGGTGAAGCCCTCGCCCATCACCTTGATCGTCACGAGCTCCGGGAACCGCTCGAGCAGCTGGCGCTCGCCGGTCTCCCGCCTGCCCTTGACGAACTGGACGACGCCGAGCTTCAGCCCGTGCCCGAGGCAGCGCATGGCGAGGCCCCAGGCGGCCGTGCTCTTGCCCTTGCCGGTGCCGGTGTGGACGATCAGGAGCCCCTTCTCGATGGTCTTGGTGGCGTAGAGCTTGTCCTTGGCGGCCTTGATCCGGGCTTTCTTGGCGGCGTGGTCGGCGTCGGTCTCGGTCATCGGGCGACCCCCAAAGGCTAGCGGTTGGTCGGCAGGAGCAGCACTTCGCCGATCGTCACGTGGGCCGGCTGCTCGAGGGCGTAGAGCACGGCGCGGGCCACGTCCTCGGGCTTCAGTTTGTCTGGCTTGGCGGTGTCGAAGAACGGGGTATCGGTCATCCCGGGGGCGATCACCGTGCAGCGCCCGCCCCATTTCTGCATCTCTTCCCGGAGATTGGCGGCAAAGCCGTGTACGAACCACTTCGTTGCGCCGTAGATCGAGCCCTCGAGCGCAATGCGTCCGGCGCGGCTGCCGGTGAGCAGGATCTGGCCCTTGGTCTTGCGCAGCTCGGGCAGGCAGACCTTGCAGGTGACCAGCAGGCCCCAGATGTTGGTATCGAGCATGCCGCGCCAATCGTCGAGATCGCCGGTCTCCACCCCGGATTGCCGGGAACCGCGGCCGGCATTGGCGAAGGCAGCATCGAGCCGGCCGAAGCGCTCGACGAGTGTGGCCACGGCCTTGCCCTGGGCCTCGGGATCGGCGACGTCGCAGGCGAGCGGCAGGGCCCGGTCGGTGCCGAGTTCGCGGGCCAGCGCCTCGAGCTTTTCGGTCGACCGGGCCATCAGCCCCACCGCCCAGCCGGCGGCAGTAGCGGCCCGGGCGGTCGCCGCACCGATGCCGGTGGACGCTCCGGTGATCAACAGGACCTTGGTCATCGCTGGCTCTTCCTCCCGTCGCTCGGTGTCCGACTGCCGGTTGTCGCGCAGTGCCTGCTTAGCCGAGCCCGCCCGCCGTGGATAGCCGAGCCGGTGCCGCCGTGTTGCTAACCTTAACCATCACGGCATGCCATGCTATGCCATCCATCAATCGAGAGTAGCATCGCGGCGCGCCTTGACGGAAAACCCCGGGCGGTCGCCGCGGTCGATGGGGAGCCGGTCATTTCTGTTCTCGCTCTGGCCTTTACCGGCAGCATGGCGCTCACCTTGCTGATGGCGGCCGCGACCCATGCCCGCACCGGCCTGCGCGGGCGCCGGGTCTATCTCTGGACCGGCTTCGGGGTCGGTCTCGTTGCCGGCTTCGTCGAGCTCTTGGTCGCCATCCAGCTGGTGCCGGTCAGCCGGCTCGTCAGCCAGCTCGGTCGCAGTGTCTGGTTCGAGATCGGCACCGAGGCGGCGATCGCCGCCTTCACCTATTTCGTCCTCGTCGGCCTGTTCCTGCAGACCGGGCTCTTCCTGCACCGCAAGAACGCGCGGCGGCGGGGTGACGTGGTCGCGCTCGCTGCCGGGTTCGGCTGTGGGCTGGCGCTGATCGCGACCCTGCTGCGGCTGGCCGACCCTGCGATCTGGGCACCGAGTGCGCTCTTCGTCGCCGTGGTCTACCCGCCGGTGCAGCTCGGCTTCGTGCTGCTCTTGGGGGCTTCGATACTGGCAACGAGGGACGGCCGTGCCGGGCGGACGCTGCTCTGGCAGGCGCTGGCCGTGGGCGTGCAGTTCGGCTACCAGTTCATCCTGCGCGCCAATGCGACCATCGGCCATTGGCTCGCCTGGCTCGAGCCCGGGCAGATCGGGGCGCTCTGGCTCGGGCTCATCATCCTGGCCTGGCTGCTCGGCCTCGGGATCATGAGCGGGCTCGGTCAGGCGGAACCCGAGCCGCCCTATACCGCCGCCGATCCGGCCAATGGGCTGCTCCGTGCGCGGCTCTGGGTCTGGCTCGCGGGGCTCGTGCTGGTGCCGAGCGGCTTGCTTCTGCTGCTCAGCTTCTTTGTCGAGCTCGATGCGACGACGGCCTGGATCATGATCCTGGCGCTGCTCGCCACGCCGGTGATGGGCGCGGCCATTCTGCTGCGGACCGCCTTCACGCTGAAGCGCGGGCCGGATGCCGACCCGGATCGCGACCCGAATCCGGAAGCGTCTCGATGAGCGCTCGGATCAACTCTGGGGCCGAATTGCGCCGCGGCTGCCAGAGGCCGCGTTCGATCGCCTCGGCGAAGCGGCTCGCGGTCTCGCGCAGGGCGGCGGGATTGGCCTCGGCCATGAACCCCTGCACCTCTTCATCCTGCAGGTAGGCGTCGAACAGCGCCTCGAAGTGGTGGCTCTCGACCACGCCGGTGGTCGCCGCATAGGCGAAGAGGTAGTCCACGGTGGCGGCGATCTCGAAGGCACCCTTGTAGCCGTGGCGCATGACACCTTGCAGCCATTTCGGGTTGGTGGCCCGGCCCCGGACCACGCGGCCGATCTCTTCCTTCAGGTCGCGGATCCGCGGCCGCTCGGGATTGCTGTGGTCGGCATGCAGGATCACCGGCGGCCGGCCGGCGAGGGTGCGGACGGCGACCGCGAGGCCGCCCTGGAACTGGTAGTAGTCGTCGCTGTCCAGGATGTCGTGCTCGCGATTGTCCTGGTTGTGCAGCACCACCTCGACCGCCTCGAGCCGGGCGCGGAGTTCTCCACCGGCCGCTGCGCCGGCGACATGGCGGCCGTAGGCATAAGAGCTCCAGGCGAGATAGGCATTCGCCAGATCGGCCTCGTCCTGCCAGCCGCCGCCGTCGATCAGCGCCTGCAGCCCGGCCCCGTAGGCGCCGGGCTTGGAGCCGAACAGCCGATAGCTGGCTTGCCGTCTGGCTCGTGCCGCGGGTGTCCCCTCGGCCAGCAACGCCGCCTCGTCGCGGAGTACCGCCGCGCGCAGCGGGTTCTGCTCCAGCGGCTCGTCGGCGGCGGCAATGGCGCGCACGGCATCGTCGAAGAGCGCCATCTGCTCCGGGAAGGCATCGCGGAAGAAGCCCGAGACGCGCAGCGTGACGTCGACTCGGGGCCGGCCGAGGACCGAAAGGGGCAGGACCTCCACACCGGTGACCCGGTTGGAGTTGGTGTCCCACAAGGGACGACAGCCGAGCAGCGCCAAAGCCTGGGCGATGTCGTCGCCGCCGGTGCGCATGTTGGCGGTCCCCCAGGCCGACAGCGCCAGCCGTTTCGGCCAGTCGCCGTGCTCCTGCAGATGCCGCTCGAGCAGCGTCTCGGCCGACCGCCAGCCCATCGCCCAGGCGGTGGGGGTGGGTACCGCGCGGGTGTCGACGCTGTAGAAGTTGCGGCCGGTGGGCAGCACGTCGAGGCGGCCGCGGGTGGGCGCACCCGATGGGCCGGGTTCGACGAAGCGGCCGTCGAGGCCGGCCAGCAGGTTGCCGATCTCGTTCGTCGCACTCGCTTCGAGGCGGGGGGCGAGGTCGTCACGGATGAAGTCGAGGACGGCGCGGGTGGCGGGCCAGGCGGCGGCGGGTTGCATCTCGCCGGCAACCAGTGCTGCCGCCTGTCGCTCGAGGGCGTCGCGGATGTCGCCCATGTGCCGGCAGGGGCCGAGACTCTTCGGGATCGGCGAGCTGGGCGGCGAAGTCGGCTCGGCGGTCATCGGATCGGGGGTGATGCCCTGATCGTGGGCGAGCGCGGTGATGAGCGAGGCGCGTGACCCCTGGCCGTCGCCGCGCTTCAGCCTGGTCAGGGCGACGAGGAGGTCGGCGCACTGCCGGCCCTCGGGCATGCGGCCCAGGATGTGCAGACCGTCCCTGATCTGCAGCTCCTTCAGCTCGCAGAGATGGTTGTCGATGCTCTCGAGCGCCGCGTCGTCCTCGCTGTCCAGCGCCTCGGCGATGCCGAGATCCTTGTCGAGGCCGAGCCGCCGGGTGAGCGCCAGGATCTCCTTTTTCAACGGCGGCAGGCGGCGCGGGTCGAGCTCGAGGGCGGTGTAGTATTCGTCGACCAGGCTCTCCAGCGCCTGCAACTCGCCGTGGCTCTCCGCCCGGGTGAGCGGTGGGGTCAGGTGGTCGATGATGACGGCGGCGGTCCGCCGCTTGGCCTGGCTGCCTTCGCCCGGATCGTTGACGATGAAGGGGTAGAGATGCGGCAAGGGCGGCATGGCGAGCTCGGGCCAGCAGCCGGCGGACAGGGCGAGGGCCTTGCCCGGCAGCCATTCGAGATTGCCGTGCTTGCCGAGATGGACGACGGCATGGGCCCCGAACGAGCGGGCGATCCAGCGGTAGAAGGCGAGATAGCCGTGCGGCGGGACGAGATCGGGGCTGTGGTAGGTCGCCGTCGGATCGACGTGGTAGCCGCGGGCGGGCTGGATGCCGAGAACGACATTGCCGAAGCGGTGCAGGGCCAGGCGGAACTCACCGTCGGCGACGAAGGGATCGGCCGCGGGCGCGCCCCAGCGCTCGCTCAGGGCCTCGCGGGCGGTCTCGGGAAAGTCGGCGAGGCCTTCCCGGTAGGCGTCGAGCGGCAGCGTGGTCGTACAAGCTCGGTCGTTGCGATCGGCGAGCGCATTGGTCGGACCGGCCTGCAGCAGCGCCATGAGGTCGGCTGCGGTCTTCGGTGCTTCGGCAACGGCGTAGCCGGCCTTTTGCAGCGCCTCGAGCAGCTCGATGGCGCTCGCCGGGGTGTCCAGGCCGACACCGTTGGCGAGCCGGCCGTCGCGGTCGGGGTAGTTGGCGAGGATGACCGCGATGCGCCGCTCAGCGGGAGGCGTGCGGGCGAGATCGACCCAGGCCCTGGCGAGCCGTGCCACCCAGGCGATCCGCTCATGGGCCGGGGCGTAGCGGGTCAGCGTGATCTCGGTGGCGGCATCGGTGACGGGGCCGCCCTTGAACGAGACGGCCCTGGTCAGGAGGCGGCCGTCGATCTCGGGCAGGGCCACCGACATGGCGAGATCGCGGGGGCCGAGACCGTTGCTGCCCGCTTGCCAGGCGGCCTCGCTGCCGCTCGCGGCGACGAGTTGGAGGACCGGGCGGCCGCAGGCGGTAAACGGCGTACGGCTCTGCGCAGCGCCGGGGGTGGCGACGGCGAAGCCCGTGAGGTTCAAGACGATCGCCACGTCGTGGCCGGCGAGGGCCCCCTCGACCACGGCGGCGGCCTCGGGATCCTTGAGGCCGGCGACGTGGAGCGCCAGGCCGTCGAGGCCGACGTCGCCCAGGGCATCGAGAATACCGTCGATCAGTGCGAGGTCACCGCTCTGCACCAGGGCGCGGTAGAAGACGAGGGCTGCCACCGGCCGACCGTCGCCGGCGGGTGCCCGGTAGATGCCGGCCTTGGGCAGCGGGCGAGGCGGCGGCGGGTGCGCCGGGAAGCCCACGAGATCGCCCATGGCGACGAGGGCGGCCACGGCGTTGTCGATGCCGCCGTGGAGCAGATAGCGGTGCAAGAGGTCGAGGCTGTCGCGGGGCAGGGTGGAGAGCGAGGCCAGCTCCGGGTCGGGGCGGTCGTCGCCCGGGAGCAAGGCCAAGGCGCTGCCGGTGGTGCGGGCATTGAGGCCCAGTTGCTCGACGCCATAAGGCCAGTAGCCGCGGCCGCCCAGCAGCCGGACGACGACGAGCCGGGTGCCAGACAGGGTCTGCTCGATATAGAGGTCGACCGAGAGCGGGTGCTGCAGCTGCAAAAGATTGGCGAGGCGCAGGCCCGGCTTGGGCGCGGACAGCCTCGCGTAGGCGGCAGCCAGGCAGGCGAGTTCGCTTTCGGCGGCCGAGAGGATCACGATCTCGGCGGGGCTCTGGCCGAGATCGACTGCCTCCTCCCCGGCATCGCTCGGCGCTTCACGGGCACTCAGGAGATGCATGGGCTCACCTGGACGTCGGGGGTGGCTTCAAGGTGAGCGGCAGGCCGGCGGTCACCAGATCGACCCGGTCGGCCAGGCCTGCCAGGCGCTGGTGCAGCGCGCCCGTGTGATCGACGAAGCGGCGGGCCATGGCATTCATCGGCACGACACCCTGGCCCACCTCGTTCGAAACCAGGACCACGGGCCCGCGGGTGCGCTCGAGGCCGGCGAGGAGGTCGGTGGTGGCGGCGTCGAGGTCGTGCGCGGCGACCATCAGGTTCGTGAGCCACAAGGTCAGACAGTCGACCAGGACCGCCCGGTCGGGTGCCGTTGTCGCCTCCAGGGTCGCAGCGAGGGCCAGCGGTTCCTCGTGCAGCACCCAGTGGGAGCCGCGGCGCGCTCGGTGGGCTTCGATCCGAGCTGCCATCTCCGCGTCGCCGGACGTGCCGGTGGCGAGGTAGTGGCAGGCGAGACCACTGCTCTCGACGAGCGCCTCGGCGTGCCGGCTCTTGCCGGAGCGGGCACCGCCGAGGACGAGGGTGAGGCGGGGAAGGGGGGCTTCGGCCATGACCGGTGCCGGATGGCCCGCCCGCCCCGCCGCGTCAAGTGTTCCGTCGACGGCGGCCGATCAGGCCGCGGCGCGGATCGCCCCTGCCTCGATCGTCCGGTCGATCTTGCCCTCGAACTTCTGGAAGTTGCTGGCGAAGAGGTCGGCGACCTGGCGCGCCGCCTTGCTGTAGGCGTCGGGATCGGCCCAGCATTCCATCGGGTTCAGGAGCTTCGGATCGACGCCCGGGCAGCTTTCCGGCACGCTCAGCCCGAACACCGGATCGGTGCGGAAGCGGCCTTGCAGCAGCGTGCCGTCGAGGGCGGCGTGCAGCAGCGCACGGGTCGCCGGCAGCGGCATGCGGCTGCCGATCCCGGCGGCCCCGCCGGTCCAGCCGGTGTTGACCAGCCAGCAATTGACGTCGTGGCGCCGCATCTTCTCGCCCAGGAGTTCGGCATAGACGGTGGGATGGCGGGCCATGAACGGCGCGCCGAAGCAGGCGGAGAAGGTGGCCTGCGGCGTGGTCACGCCGCGCTCGGTGCCGGCGACCCTGGCCGTATAGCCCGAGAGGAAGTGGTACATCGCCTCCTCGGGCGAAAGTCGGCTGATCGGCGGCAGGACACCGAAGGCGTCGCAGGTCAGCATCACGATGTTGGTCGGATGGCCGCCCAGCCCGGTCGCACTGGCATTCGGGATGTAGTCGAGCGGGTAGGAGCTGCGGGTGTTCTCGGTGAGAGTGTCGTCGTCGAAATCGGTCTCGGCGGTCACCGGATCCAGCATGACGTTTTCGAGGATCGTGCCGAAGCGGGTGGAGGCACTGTAGATCTCGGGCTCGTGCGCCGGGTTCAGCCGGATCACCTTGGCATAGCAGCCGCCCTCGAAGTTGAAGACGCCGTTGTCGCTCCAGCCGTGCTCGTCGTCGCCGATCAGGGTGCGCTGCGGATCGGCCGAAAGCGTGGTCTTGCCGGTGCCGGAGAGCCCGAAGAAGACGGCGACGTCGCCGGCTTCACCCTGATTGGCCGAGCAGTGCATCGGCAGCACGCCCTGCTCGGGCAAGACGTAGTTCAGCACCGAGAAGATCGATTTCTTGATCTCGCCGGCATAGGCGGTGCCCATGATCAGCACGAGCCGCGCTTCGAAATCGATGACCACGGCCGTCCCCGACCGGGTGCCGTGGTCATCGACGTCGGCTTCGAGGCTCGGCAGCTGCAGCACGGTCCAATCCGGCACGAAGCCGGCGAGCGCGTCCTGCGGCGGGCGGATGAACATGTTGCGGGCAAAAAGCGCGTGCCACGCCTGCTCGGTGACGACCCGGACATTCATCCGGTGCTCGGGATCGGCACCGGCCCAGAGATCCTGGACGTACATGGTCTTGCCGGCCATGTGGCGCAGCGCATGCCGGCGCAGGGCGGCGAACCGTGCCGGCGGCAGCGGCTTGTTGGCCTTGCCCCAGTCGATGGTGGCGCTGATCGACGGGTAGTCGACGATGAACTTGTCCTCGGGGGAGCGGCCGGTCGCTCGGCCGGTCTCGGCCACGAGCGCTCCTTCCGCCGAGAGGCGCGCCTCGCCGTGCTGCACCGCCATGGTGATGAGCTGGGCCGGCACCAGGTTCCAGTGCAATCGGCCGGGTCGCCCGGCACTCAAGACGTCGCCGTTCTCTGTATCAACAATCATCGTCGGTCGATCCCCCTAGCTTTCGTGGTCACGGGTTGTTGGTTACTGATGCGCCGGCCGGCTGCTGCCGCGCCCGCTTGACGAGTCGGACGAGTTCCACCCGGGCCCCTTCGGCGTCCCGGACGGGCTTGTCGAACCAGAGCCTGGCCCTTCTCGGGCCGTCCGCGAGGTCGGCGCCTTCCGGATCGACGCCGGTCAGCCGCCAATCGCCTTGCGGCTGGCCGAGCAGCCGGGTCGCATAGAGCTCGACGGCGTCGCGGTGGTCCTCGTTCATGTGCGCGACGACATCGGCCTCCTGCGCTTCGAGCGGCAGGCCGGCGCCGTCGGCGAGCCGCACCTCGGCGGCATCGAGCCAGAAGATCTTGCCGAAGCCCTGGACCAGATGCGCGCGCTCGAGCTGCACCGCGTAGAGGTTGAAGTCGGCAAAGCCGGCGAAGCCCTCGGCGTCCGGGTGCCGGGCGATGTAGCGGGCGAGCCGGTGCGCGGCGGTCGTGCGTTCGATCCGGCCCGTCAGCGTGGCCCGGGCCCCCGCCAAGGGGCTCGCCATGCCGTGCGTGCCGTCGACGAGCAGCGAGACGCGCGGGTCGCGGCCGAAATTCTTGGTATGGTCGGCGAGATCGGAGAGGAGGAGAAGCGGTGTGGCGTCGTGATCGACGGCGAGCATCACCAGCGAGACGTAGGGGGCACCGCCGGCGTCGAGCGTGCCGAGGGCGGCCCGATCCGCAGTGCGGACGAGGCGGCGCGTGACCAGTTGCGGCTCATCCGGTCGCGGGCTCGGCGCCGCGCTGTGCGGCGGGCCGGGCTCGGACGGAGCCGGTTCATCGGCGTCGGCCGGGGTGACGCGTGGTCGGGGAAGGGGTTCGGTCATGATGTCGCGAGCTCGCGCCCCACCGCTCGCTCGTCGCCTGCCAGATATCTCGATATGTGCACCGCAACCTCCCGAAGGTCGTGTACATTACCATGAATCAGGGGGTCGAAGGGGGACTTTTTGTCACATATGTTGCGATGCGTCAAAAGGTGGGATGCGCAACGGCGTTGTTCGGGTATGCCGGGCCCCTGCCGCTGCTCCGGCTCTTCGGAAAGCCGGCTCTTCGGAAAGGAAGTCTCTTGCCACGCGCTGAACCGGCCGCCGTTCGCTACCTGTCGCCGCCCGTGCCGTTCGGCGAGCCGGTGGCGGTAGCACCCGGGATCCTCTGGCTGCGGCTGCCGCTGCCGTTCGCCCTCGACCACGTCAATGTCTGGCTCTTGGACGACGGCGACGGCTGGACGCTGATCGATGCCGGGGTCAGGGACGAGCCGAGCCTCGCGATCTGGCAGCGCCTGCTCACCGGCTTTCTCGCCGAGCGGCCGATCCGGCGGATCGTCGCGACGCATTTTCATCCCGACCATGTCGGCCTTTGTGGCTGGCTCGCCGAACGGCTCCAGACGTCCTTCGTCGCGAGCCGCACCGAGTGGCTGCAGGCGCGTCTCCTGGCGCTCGATACCAGCGACGGCTACGTGCAGGCCGGCCGGCAGTTCGATGTCGCCGCGGGCCTGACGGTCGAGCAGGTGGCGCTGCGCTACGACCGCGGCAATCGCTACCGGCAGACCGTGGCCCCACCGCCGCCGGTCTACACCCGGCTCGCCGCCGGCGACACGATCACCATGGCCGGCAGCGAGTGGCGGGTGCTGATCGGCGAGGGGCACAGTCCGGAGATGCTCACTTTCTGGTGTGCCGAGCGCCGCATCCTGATCGCCGCCGATCAGATCCTGCCGCGGATCTCGCCCGTGGTGGCCGTCTGGCCGCCGACGCCCGCCGCCGATCCTTTGGCCGAGTTCCTGGACAGCCTGCCGCAATATCTGGCGCTGCCGGCGGACGCGTTGGTCCTGCCGTCGCACGATGCGCCCTATCACGGGCTGCACGCCCGGGTGCAGGGGCTCGTGCGCCATCACGACGAACGGCTGGCTCTTACGCTGCGCGCCTGTGCCGAGCCGGCGACGACGGTCGAGGTGATGGGCAGGCTGTTTCGCCGCAAGTTCGACGTGCACCAGCTCGGTTTCGCGCTCGGTGAGACCACCGCACACCTGAACTACCTTCTGGCCAGAGGGCAGCTCGCGGTCGTCGGCCAGCGCGGCGAGGCGCGCTTGTTCCGCACCGTTCGACCTCGCGAGCTTTGACAGCGGCGAAAATTGCGGTCTACCTTGCCGACAATCGACCGGAGGACGAGGGTAGAACGCTGAAGATCAGACACAAAACCGTAACGCTCGGCCCGCCACCGGTGCTGCCGTCGGCCGCTTTTCGGCAAGCTTCGAGGTTTCAGGGAGATCGGCCATGCTGCCACTGATCGGCAAGCGCCTGGTGCAGATGGTCTTGATCATGATCGTCGCGTCGTTCGTGCTGTTCGTCATCTTCGACAGCGACGAGTTCAAGAAGAAGATCGCGGTGGCCGATCTCGGTGGTTTCGCCGTCTCCGCCTTGAGCGATGCCGACTACCAGCAATGGCTCGCCGACAAGGGCCTCGATGTGCCCTTCTTCGAGCGCTACGCGAATTGGGTCGGTGGTGTCCTGACCGGCGATTTCGGCCATTCGTTCGAGAAGAACACCGATGTCGGACCATTGCTCTGGGATCGCTTGATGAATACCGGCATCCTGGCGTTCTGGGTGTTCGCCTTGATGATCCCGTTGTCGCTGGTCCTGGGTGTGATCGCCGGGATGAAAGAGGGCGGCAAGCGCGACCGGACGGTATCGTTCATCGCCGTCTTCACCACCTCGATCCCCGAGATCGCCACCGCCATCCTGCTCACCGTCTTTCTGGCGCTCGGGCTCGGCTGGTTGCCGACCAAATCGGCGATGACCCAGGGCTTCGATCCCTGGCAGCTGGTCCTGCCGGTTCTCACCCTGGTCATCTACTCCTTCGGTTACGTCACCCGAATGACCCGCGCGTCGATGGCCGAGGTCATGACCAGCCAGTACATTCGAACAGCCGTCCTCAAGGGTCTGCCGCGCAATCGCATCATCATGCGTCATGCGCTCAGAAATGCGCTGATCGCCCCCTTCACGGTGATCGTGCTGCAGCTCAACTGGCTGCTCTCGGGCGTGGTCGTGGTCGAGGTTTTCTTCGAGTACAACGGGTTCGGCAAGATGCTGCTGGAGGCCGCCTTGTTCGGCGATATCTACGTCGTGCAGGCGGCCACCTTCGTCGCCGTGATCGTCGCCGTGACGTCCCAGATCATCTCGGATATCGGCTACACCTTCCTCAACCCGCGTATTCGCTTCAGCTGAGGAGGCAGGTCATGGCCAGCGTCGCCGCCCCCACCCCCGAGAGCCCGGATGTCCCGAGCGTGCCGCTGTGGACGCGCCTGGCGCAGCCGCGTGTCCTTCTGGTGCTCGCCGCCCTCGCCTGGCTGCCGCTGGTCGCCTTCGTGATGTTCGGCGCCCCGCGGTTCGTGCTGCTGCCCTCGATTCCGGCGGTGCTGCTGCTCTATCTGCTCGCGATGGTCAACTGGCGGGAGAGCACGGTGGCGCTGATCGGCACGACGCTGGTCTGCTTCTGGCTGCTGGTCGCCGTCGCGGTGCCGTTCCTGCCGCTCGCCGACCCCAATCAGCCGGTGCAGCCCTTCGTCAAGCCGTTCACCGAGGCGCGCGACCAGTTCTTCTGGCTCGGTACCGATTTTCGTGGCCGGGACATGCTGTCGAGAGCACTCTGGGGCTGTCAGCGGGTGCTGGTCTGGGGCGTGACCGCAACCGCCACCGCCTACGTGATCGGCACGACGCTGGGTCTGGTGGCCGGCTACCTCGCCGGCTGGTGGGACGAATTGATCTCGTTCATCGGCAACGTCATCCTGTCGTTTCCGGTGATGGTCCTGTTCATCGTCATCTTGACCTATTTCGGGCCGTCCGGGTTCAACATCATCGTCGCCGTCACCTTCGCCTCGGCACCGGCGATCATGCGCATCGTCCGCGGCCTCACCCTCGACATCAAGACCCGCGACTACGTCTTCGCGGCACAGACGCGCGGCGAAAAGCCGTTCTACATCATGGTGGTCGAGCTCCTGCCGAATGCCCGAGGCCCGATCATCGTCGATGCCTGCCTGCGCCTCGGCTACACCACGGTGGCGATCACGACGCTCACCTTCCTCGGCCTCGGCCTGCAGCCGCCCGACCCCGACTGGGGTCTGATGATCAAGGAGGCGGCCGCTTCGGCCCTGCTCTTCCAGTTCTCGTATATGCTGCTGGTCCCCGCACTGTCCGTCTCCAGCCTGATCCTGGGGTTCAATCTGTTGGCGGACGGGTTGCGCGAGATGAGTCTTCGGGATTGATGAGGATGGGAGGATTGACCGCCATGGCCGAGCCAGCGCTTCCCCTGTTCCACTCCCTCGACGACTTCCTCGCCTGGGAGGAAAAGCAGGAGTTGCGTTATGAACTCCTGCCGGGTGGCGTCATCACGATGATGGCCGGTGGCAGTGGGGATCATGACCTGATCGCCATGAACATCGGTGGCGTACTCCGGCCGCAACTGCGCGGCACCGGTTGCGTCGCGCACGGCTCCAATCTGAAGGTGACGTCCGAGCGAACGCAATCGAGCGTCTACCCCGACGTCTTCGTGCGCTGTGGACCACCGGTGGGTGGCAGGACGAGGACCGATGATCCGCTTGTCGTTTTCGAGGTGCTGTCTGAAGGCTCGGCGCGTCATGATCTGACCCGCAAGCGGCAGGTCTACAAGGCGATGCCGACCGTGCAAGTCGTCGTCTACGTCAGCCAGGACGATTATCGGCTGGACATCCTCCGGCGCACCGCTGACGGCAGCTTCGACGACGAGGTGCTCGAGGGACCGGACGCCGTGCTGGAGCTGTCCGAGATCGGGGCTTCGCTGACGCTGTCCGAGATCTACGAAGATACCAGCCTCGCCGCCGCTACCGGAGACACCGCATGACCGACGCGACGCCGATCCTGGAGTGCGAGAATCTCTGCATCTCGTACTTCACCCGGGCGGGCGAAATCCCCGCTGTCGTCGACTTCAACCTCAAGGTCATGCCGGGCGAGGCGGTCGGGATCGTCGGCGAATCGGGCTGCGGCAAGTCCACCGTGGCCCTCGCCATCATGCAGTATCTGGGCAAGAACGGTCGCATCGTCGGCGGCTCGATCCGCTTTTTGGGCCGCGATCTCACCACCATGTCCGAAGAGGAACTGCGCCGGCTCCGCGGCTCGAAGATCGCCATGGTCTACCAGGAGCCGATGGCGTCGCTGAACCCGTCGATGACCATCGCCCAGCAGCTGATGGAGGTGCCGCTCTACCACGAGGAGGGTTGCGGCGAGAAGGAAGCGCGCAAACGCGCCCTCGCAATGCTCGAGAACGTCCGCCTGCCGGACCCGGCCCGGATCATGGACGCCTTTCCGCACCAGATCTCCGGTGGCCAGCAGCAGCGCGTGGTCATCGCCATGGCGCTGCTCTCCAACCCCAACCTGCTCCTGCTCGACGAGCCGACGACGGCGCTCGACGTCACGGTCGAGGCCGGCATCGTGCAGTTGATCAAGGAGATCAGCGAGCGCTTCGGCACCTCGATGATCTATATCTCGCACAATCTCGGGCTCATCCTCGAAACCTGCGACCGGATCACCGTGATGTACTCGGGCGAGGCCGTCGAGGAGGGCTCGGTCGAGCAGGTGTTCGACCTGATGCGCCACCCCTACACCAAGGGCCTCTTCAACTCGATCCCGCTGCCGGGTGCGGACAAGAACGCCCGGCCGCTGATGCCGATCCCGGGCCAGCTGCCTTTGCCGCACGAGCGACCGAAGGGCTGCAATTTCGGCCCGCGCTGCGACCATTTCCGGGCGGGCCTCTGCGACGCCGGGCCGATCGCCATGGAGACCGTGCCGGAGCACGCGCGCCACTACACCCGCTGCGTGCGCTTCGCCGAGATCGACTGGCGAGCGGAGGCCGAGGTCGCGGCCTCCGGGGCCGCCGCCAATCTCGGCGAGGTGGTGCTGCGCGTCGAGAACATGAAGAAATACTACGAGCTGCGCGACACCTCGCTGATGGCGATCATCAGCGGCAAGACCTCGCGCACCGTCAAGGCCAACGAAAAGCTCGACTTCGAGGCGAGGGAGGCCGAGACCGTCGCCATCGTCGGCGAATCCGGCTGCGGCAAGTCCACCTTCGCCAAGGTCATGATGGGCCTCGAGACCGCCACCGACGGCCACATCTACCTCGACGGCAAGGACCTCGCCAACACGCCTGTGCAGCAGCGCAAGGCGCAGGTCGTGGGCCACCTGCAGATGGTCTTCCAGAACCCCTTCGACACGCTGAATCCGAGCCACACCGTCGGCGGCCAGATCGCCCGCGTCATCCGCAAGTTCGGCGTCGAGCAGGACCCGGAGAAGGTGAAGGCCCGGGTCATGGAACTGCTCGACATCGTCAAGCTGCCCCGCGACTTCTACAAGCGCCGCCCGCGCCAGCTCTCCGGCGGCCAGAAGCAGCGCGTCGGCATCGCCCGGGCTTTCGCCGGCAACCCCCGCGTCGTCATCGCCGACGAACCCGTCTCGGCCCTCGACGTCTCGGTCCAGGCCGCGGTCTCTCAGCTCCTGATGGACATCCAGCGCGAGAACCGCACCACGCTCGTCTTCATCAGCCACGACCTCTCGCTCGTCCGCTACCTCGCCGACCGCGTCGTCGTCATGTATCTCGGCACCATCGCCGAACAGGGTACGACCGACGAAGTCTTCGCCCCACCCTACCACCCCTACACCGAAGCCCTTCTTTCAGCGGTCCCGATCGCCGATACCCGCATCGAGAAAAAGGAGATCGTGCTCCAGGGCGACATCCCCTCGGCCGTCAACCCGCCCCCGGGCTGCCCCTTCCAGACCCGCTGCCCCAGGAAGATCGGCACGATTTGCGAAACCGAGGAACCACCGATCCGCGAGTTCCAACCCGGCCACCGCATCGCCTGCCACATCGACCCCGCCGAGCTCGAAGCCGTGGACCCGGTGATCACCATGCCGGCCAAGGAAGCGGCGGCTTAGGCAAGGGAAGAGGAAGAATCGGGGAGGCACGCCTCCCCGCGCCCCACCATTTTTTTTGAGGGAGAAGGCAGTTTACCGCGGAGCGGGATATCTCCCGAGCAGAAGGCGGTCTCCGCCAATCGACGCTCGGTCCAGCGACTCACACTTCGCCGGGGGGAACGCAATTGGGGTAGCATCGAGATATGTTTCCGAACAACGGCAACGAGATGCCTGTTCTGCTCGAGTGATCTATCGCCAAATATGCTTCATCGTTCAGATCAGTGTAGACCAGCCGCCTAATCTCGCCGAATTGTTCGTCCGTTATGATTTGTAATCCAACTTTTTCCTCAAGCGCAAGAACTCGTTCGAGTATTTCGTGCCTAGCAGCAACCGTGCAAGGACCAAGCCCTTCGCTTCCATTGCGTCGAGCGCTGCATCGATTCGATGGCTCGTTGCGAAACGCGGCGAGCCAGCTTCTCATCTCAAAGAAGGGTACCAACTCGTCGTACCCTGACTCGATCATATGCTCAGCGGAACGATCTCGCCGTACAACTGTACAGGTCCAACATCCGAAGCGGGCTTTGCTGCATGGCTTATCCCTAAAGTCGCGAACTGCCGGACACTCTCCACTCCCGTCCCTATAGAGCTTGGCAAGCGATCCAACGTCGATTGCTTCGGGATATGGCAGCTCACAAAGAAGATCCCAAACGTCGGATGTATTGTAGTCTATAATTGGCGTGAGAAGATTGGTTTCCTTTAAGCCCTCTCGCTGGCGCTGAATGAACATGCTTTCTGCATTCTCATCAGCATGCTGCTTTAGCGATCGATCTCTCTGTGCGCTTTCACCATATCGGGTCCCGATGGCGATTAGTCGCGCGCCCTTTGCTCCTGCTACGTAAGCGTGAAACGGACGAATGCGTAGATCCTTGGTGCACCATCGAAAGCTATTTGTGGGCGTGGGGTATCCTCGCCCAATAACCCGAACGAAGAACGCTCTGTGCACCTCCGGCCTTATAACCACACTCCGAAGGTTGATTCCGAGGTCGGCAGCCTCGCCTTCTAGTTTCGCTAAAGTATTTTTTGCATGCGCATCAATTATGGGATTCTCTACCTCTGTGTCGCAGTAAACAACTTTTAAGGGAGGGGAGTTTGCACCTAGCCTGACCGCGCAAGCCCAGAGAATTTTTACAACTGCGCTGCTATCCTTGCCACCGCTAAAGCCTATAGAAATGGGAGAATCTATAACTTTGAGCAGTTCGCAGATTTGCCAAACTCGACGCTCATGATGCATCTCTGACTCTTACAATTTTATTTATCCCTTCCAAAAGTGCTTGACGTTTGTGAAGCAAGATATAGTCACACTGCCCAAGGACCATTTCTCTATGTCTATTCGTTAAGATCCATGAAATTGGGATTGAGGCTGTGAATGTTGTTAGAAAAATCGCTGCAGATTTAATTAGCTCATCTCGTATGAATCCATCGTACAGTCGAAAATGGTCGGCCAATAAAAACAAAACGGCAAAGAAAAGTGCAACAGCTGATATCGCTCGCAGATCGGCGGCGCTGCTCCACAGAGTTCCATTAAACCGAATGTGTTCTGACCTAAGCTTTAGCGTTTCATCATTGTCGATTATCTGATAGTAAACATCCTTAAATTCACTCCACGGAATGTTGGTGATTCGATTATCATCATCAGAGAATGGAGCCTTTAAGTGGTTCATGATTCCAGCATTGACCCTGAAGAGAGGAAAGCCATTCGACACCTTCCTTAACTGTGTAAACTCATAAAAAAATGCAATTAGCAAAACAGACGTAAGCTTCATGATCTCATCAAGACTCGTCGGCCAGCCTATGCTGCAAAAGTCACATGCTTGACAAATATAGTACAATGCGAAATAGCCTAGCATGCCAGGGATCAGGAATCTTAAATACTTTTGTGTTGAGTTGCTCATGCCTGTCTCGAAATTGTAAGCGATACTACGGCGCTCAAATCTGCCTATTTCGCTTTGGTCACTGCGAAATTACCTATGGACTGCGTGAAATGCGACTGGAATGCGTACCTGTATTTCTGGAAATTAGCGCAACTTAAGTTTTGAGCTATCGGCGGTGAACTTCCATTTTCCGCCCGAGTCCCAGATTGCTTAGCAGCTGCAGCGAAAGTCACCTTCCCGCCGTTGATGTCAAGTTTTGTAACCAAGAGCGATGTCAGAAAAAGGGCTGTCAATAGATCGGCCATACGGAAGCGCGTGACAGAACTTATCGTCTCTGTCACCGGCAAAGTCGACCGATTTCGCCAGGATACTGCCATCGCGCTCACGTTCGCTCTTCGGACGAAGCTGCCGCATGGCGAAATCTGGCCGTCACCTCAAGCCCCTTGCCGCGCCACCACCCTCCACGGCCGTCGGTCCACCACGACCTTCACCGCCGCTGCCAGGACCAGAGCCGAGAGCGCTGCTTTCGACAGCGTGCCCATCGTTCCCTCGATCAGCAGTGCGTGGACTACGGTGCCCGTGACGATCACCGCCGCCAGGGCCAGGTGACACGACTGCCAGACCGACGGGCGGAGGCGTAGCCGGCGGCGGAGGGTGGCGAGGAGGGCGGTGGCGAGGACGGCCCACATGGCGATCACGCCCCAGGCGGAGAAGGGGGTGGGGGAGCGGAAGAGGAGGGCGTCGATCACGTCGGGCGGGCTGGTCAGCCACAAGCCGGCGACGTGGATGACGACCGCCGTCAGCAGTGCTCCGCCGACCCGGGCATGGAGGTGTCGGCTGCGGCGGGCGCCGAGGCCCGGCAGGTAGCCGCCGGCCAGGAGGGGCTGCAGGAGGAGGAGGGCGAGGCCGACCACGCCCGCGAAGCCGGCCGCGATGTAGATCGGCTCGCGCCAGGCGAGAAGGGGGCTCGTGGCCGCGACGGCGAGCGGCACGACGAGGGCGGCGGCGAGGGCCGCCCAGATCAGGCCCCCCCAGATCAGGAGTGGGCGCGCCAGGGTCAAGCCGGCTGCAGCACGAAATCGGCGCTCAGGCTCGTCTCGCTGGCGCTCGCCATGATGGGACGGAGAAAGACGGTCTGAAAGCCGTTGCCGTCGTGGTCGGCGTCGTAGGCGAGGTGGCCGTGCGGCTGGCCGAAGGCCGGGACGATCTGCGGCATGTCCATGCGGAAGACGCCATCGGCGTCGGTCAGCGTCGCACCGTGACTGTGCGGGTCGCGCTCGTGGCCTTCAGTGGTGTGCGCCCAGATCTGGATGCGGATGCCCGGCAGGGGGGCGCCGTCGCCGGCCCGCCGCACCGTGCCCGTCATCTGAAAGCCGCCGCCGCCGATGCGCTCGACGATGGGCGCACCCGGCCGATAATTGTTGGCCCCACCGCGCATCGTCGGCGTGGGGGCGAGGCCCTCTGCCCGTACCGGCATCAGCAGGCCGGGGGCACCGGTGAGCAGAGCGGCGCCGGCGGTGCCGGCACCAACCAGAAGCAGGCCGCGGCGGGTCTGAAGGATTCGGGTCATCGTGGTCTCTCCTCGTCTGCGTGGCGGGCGGAAGGGGCTGCCGAACCGCGTTACGACCACGCGTCGTTGCAACGCGCGATGTCGTCGTCAGGACGTATTTGTGAGGTAATAGGCAGAAGCCCGCGGTAAAGCGTTCCCTGGGTTCATGCTGGAAATTTACCGGCACCTGCGCCGACACGCCTCGTCGACGCTGGTCATGGCCGACGGCACGGCGCAGGAGGGCACCTATCGGCTCGACGGCAACGCCTATTGCACCCGCTACGCGGCGTTTCGCGACAGTTCGGAGAACTGTTTTACGCTGGAGCCGCTCGGCGACGGCCGCACGCAGGCCTGGTACACCGACGGGCGGATGGCGCTGACCCTCACACCGGTCGAGTGAGCGGCCGGCCGCAGGCGAGGGCATTGCGGGCTTCGTCGGGAAGGTACGGTCGGCGCCGCGAGATCGGCATCTCGTGCGGGACGCTCGGCATTCCGCATTCTTTTGAATAAGATAGGCTGATCTGTTGGAGCAGCCGTGGGCTCGCGGAGCCCGGCTCTTTCGCTCCTTGCCGTTGCAAACGGCACCAGAGCCCCAACCTCGACCTGCCATGATCGTCCGTTTCGGTGTGCGATCAGCCTAGTATTGCGACCACTCGCGGACAGAAGGCAGCATGTCATGAGCACGAGCGAACGGGCGAACCGCGTTTGGGCCCGCCTCACGGCGCACATGAATCCGCTGGTCTTTTTCGGCTCGGCGCTGCTCGTGGTGCTTTTCGTGCTCGGCGGCGGTCTGTTCACCGAGCGGGCGGCGGCGTTGTTTCAGGCGACGCAGGAGGGGGCATCGAAGTATTTCGGTTGGTATTATGTTCTGGTGGTGACGGGCTTTCTGGTCTTGGCCGTGACCCTGCTCGCATCGCGCGTCCGTCATGTCCGGCTCGGTGGGCCCGAGGCCGAGCCCGAGTTCTCGCTCTTCGGCTGGTTCGCGATGTTGTTCGCGGCCGGCATGGGGATCGGGCTGGTCTATTTCGGCGTCGCCGAGCCGCTGTTGCACTACGATACGCCGCTGCGTTCCGAGCCGCGGAGCGACGAAGCGTTGTTCGAGGCGATGGCGCTCGCCTATTTCCACTGGGGCCTGCACGCCTGGGGGGTCTACCTCGTGCTGGCGCTGGCGATCGCGCACGCGCACTACAACCGCGATCTGCCGCTGGCGCCGCGCTCGGCGCTGGAGCCCTTGATCGGCCGGCACTATCGCGGCCCGGTCGGTGACGGGGTCGATATCCTCTGCACGGTCGGCACGCTGCTCGGGGTCGCCACCTCGCTCGGTCTCGGGGCGATGCAGATCAATGCCAGTCTCGACGTCTTCTTCGGCTGGCCGAGTGCGACCTGGCTGCAGGTCACGATCATCGCGGTGATCACCTTCGTCGCCACGCTTTCGGTGGTGGCCGGCGTGCAGCACGGGGTGCGGCGGCTGAGCGAACTCAACATCGCCTTTGCCGGGCTGCTGCTGCTGTTCGTGCTCGTGGTCGGGCCGACGCTCTTTGTGATCGAGCTCTTCGTCTCGTCGATCGGCTACTATGTCCAGCGGCTGCCGCGCATGAGCCTCTTTCTCGATCCGCGGGCCGGTGCGGAATGGCAGGTCACCTGGACGCTCTTCTACTGGGGCTGGTGGATTTCCTGGTCGCCGTTCGTCGCCATTTTCGTGGCCCGGATTTCCAGGGGCCGTACCGTGTTCGAGTTCATCCTGGGCGTCCTTTTGGTGCCGACCCTGGTCACGTTCTTCTGGCTTGCGGTCTTCGGCGGCACCGGGCTCTGGCTCGAGCGAACCACCGATACGGCGATCCTCGCCGCCGTCCAGGACGATGTCTCGACCTCGCTGCAGGCCCTGCTCGCCGCCCTGCCGCTCGGCAGCATCAGCACCGTGATCGCCACCCTGGTCATCGCGCTTTTCTTCGTCACCTCGTCCGATTCGGGTTCGCTGGTCGACGACATGGTGACCTCGGGCGGCGATCCGCACCCGCCCCGATCGCAGCGGGTCTTCTGGGCGGTCTCGGAGGGGGCGGTCGCGGTCACGCTCTTGATCCTCGGCGGCCTCACGGCGATCCGTAACGCCGCGATCAGCCTGGGCCTGCCGATGTCCGTCCTCCTGGTCGCCGCCGCCATCGCCGTCTGGCGGACCCTGCACGCCGATCCGATGGCGCAGCCACGACGGCAAAGGACCGGAGGGGCCCGGGGAGGCTAGCCTCCCCGGATTTCCTCTGTTCTTGCCAACTCGTCGAAGCGTGGCTTCAGCGTCGGGTAGAGTTCCTTGTAGATCGCGAAGGCGGCGTCGTAGGCGGGTTTGGTCGCGGGGTTCGGGGTGGTGCGGCTTTCGACTCTTACGGTTTCGACCGCGGTTTGCAGGTCCGGCCAGGTGCCGCTGCCGACGCCGGCGACGAGGGCTGCACCCAGCGCACCGCCTTCGGCCGCACCGCTGACCATCTCGATCTCGGCACCCAGCGCGTCGGCCTGGATTTGCCGCCAGAGCGGGCTCGCCGCACCGCCGCCCGAGGCGCGGACGGTATCGGCGGCGAGGCCGAGGGGGGCCATGAGCTCCAGCATCTCGCGGATCGAGAAGACGACACCTTCCATGGCAGCGCGGATCAGGTGGCCGGTGCCGTGGCGCAGCGTCAGGCCGACGAAGGCGCCGCGGGCATCGGGATCGGGGTGCGGGCAGCGTTCGCCGATCAGGTAGGGGAGGAAGAGGAGGCCTTGCGAGCCCGGTGGGACGGGTTCGGCGAGGGCGGTCATGGTGTCGAACGGGATCTCACCGTCGCTGAAGGCGGAGAGCGTCCGGCGGAGCCAGGCGAAGGCGCCGCCGGCGTTCAGCGAGACCCCCATGCAGTGCCAGCGGCCGGGGGCGTTGTTGCAGAAGATCTGCAGCCGGCCTTCGGGGTTGGCGGCGCAGAGGTCGAGGGCACAAGCCGCGATGCCGGCCGTGCCGATGATGGTTTGCGCGATGCCCGGATCGACGAGGCCGCTGCCCGTGGTCTGGATGACCGCATCACCGCCGCCGCCGACCACGGGCAGGCCCCTCGGCAGGCCGAAGCGATCGGCGATGTCGTCGCGCAGGGTGCCGGTGATCGCGTGCGATTCGTGTGCCTCGGGAACCAGCGACAACGGGATGTCGAGGCGCTCGAGCAGCGTCTCGGACCAGCGGCGGTTCTTGACGTCGAAGAGGCCGGTGCCGGAGGCTTCCGAGACGTCGGTGGCGTGCTCGCCGGTGAGCAGCAGGCGGATATAGTCCTTGGGGTTGAGAAATCGGGTCAGCCGCGCGTAGTTCGCCGGTTCGTGCTGGCGCAGCCAGACGATCTTGCCGCCGGTATAGCCCGGGAGCATGCGGTTGTTGGTCAAGGCCAGCAGACTTTCGCGCCCGCCGGCGCGCTCGGTGATCCAGGCGCATGCCTCGGCATTGCGCTGGTCGTTCCAGAGGATGGCCGGGCGGATGACCGCGTCCGCGGCGTCGAGCGCGACCAGGCCGTGCATCTGGCCGGAGAGGCCGATCGCCTTGATTTCCAGACTGCCGTCGAGTGTCGCCCGGACGGCCTCGAGGCCGGTGCCGACGGCCTGCCACCAGTGCGCCGGGTCCTGTTCGGCCCAGCCGGGCTGCGGGGTGGCCAGCGGGTAGCCTGCGGTATGCCGGGCACGGATGGCACCGCTCTCGTCGAGGACCAGGACCTTGGTGGCCGACGTGCCGATATCGATGCCGATCAGGCCTTGCCGCGTTGTTGTCATTGTCGCCTCCCGGAGTGCGCGGGCTTTCTCTAGCAGTCCCGTCGTTCCTGCTCCAGCCAGCGGAGCGCACCTTCGGCCGCGTGTCGGCCGGTGGCGAAGCAGGCCTGCAGCAGGTAGCCGCCCGTCGGGGCTTCCCAGTCGAGCATCTCGCCGCAGGCGAAGGTGCCGGGGCGGGCCTTCAGCATCAGCCGATCGTCGAGGGCCTCGCGGGCGATGCCGCCGGCGGTCGAAATCGCCCGGGCGAGGCCGGCTCGGCCGGTGACGCGGAGCGGGGCGGCCTTGATGCGGGCGGCGAGTGCCCCGGGCTCGGCGGGCAGCTGGTCGCTGCTCTCGCGGAGCAGGGCGATCGCCGCCGGTGGCAGGCCGGCCCGGCGCAGTGCCGTGCTGCGCGAGCGGCCCTTGGCGATCGCAGCCCGAAGGCGTTGGCCGAGGCTCGCCTCGTCGCTGTCCGGCTTGAGATCGAGGCAAAGGTCGGTCGCACCTCCGCTGGCGAGGGCCGCGCGGATCGCCGGGCCCAGGCTGTAGACCGGGCCACCCTCGAGGCCGTAGCCGGTGATGACCAGATCGCCCCGGTGCGTGGCGCCACGGAAGGTCAGGGCGACCGTCTTCAAAGGCGTGCCCGCGAAGCGTTCGACGAAGCCGGCTGACCAGGGGATTTGGACGCCGACATTGGCGGGCTCGAGGTCGGCGACCCGGACGCCGGCGGCGCGCAGCGGGGCGACCCAGCTGCCGTCGGCGCCGAGCCGCGGCCAGGAGGCACCACCGAGGGCGAGAATCGTGGCGTCGGGGTGGACGACGAGCTCGCTGCCGTCGGCCTGCTCGAAGCGGAGACCACCGTCCGCGGTGAAGCCGCGCCAGGCGTGGCGGGTGGCGATCGCAACGGCCAGCCGGTCGAGCCGGCGCAGCCAGGCGCGGAGCAGGGGGGAGGCCTTGAGCGCCACGGGGAAGATGCGCCCCGAGGAGCCGACGAAGGTGGGCTCGCCCAGTCCCTCCGCCCAGTGGCGCAGGGCCCGGTTGTCGAAGCGGCGGATGATCGGGGCGAGCCACGGCTCGGCAGGGCCGTAGCGGCGGAGCAGGGCGGGCAGGGGCTCGGCATGGGTCAGGTTGAGCCCACCGCGCCCGGCCATCAGGAATTTGCGCGCGAGCGACGGCATGCGGTCGTAGACGGTGACGGCGAGCCCGGCTTCGGCGAGGTGTTCGGCGGCCATCAACCCGGCCGGGCCGCCGCCGATCACCGCCACGCGCGCCGGCGGCGTCCTCTCCTCGGGCATTTTCCGCTGTCTCTCAGGCGGCGACCGGGCTGCCGACCATGCGGCGGGCGGTCTCGCCCACGGCCGCGACCACGGCGGCGAGGGCCCGGCCGAGTCGGCCGGCACCCCGATGCAGGCGGTAGTCGGTCTCGTCGAGGAAGAGGTCGCGGCGGATCTCGAGCTGCAGCGCATGCACGCCCTCGGTGGGGCGGCCGTAGGCTTCGGTGATGTAACCGCCGGCGAACGGACGATTGGTGGCGACCGCGAAGCCCCGGGCGCGCAGTTCGCGCACGGCGCAGGCGGTGACGCCGGACGAGGCGGCGAGGCCGTGGCGGTCGCCGACGACGATGTCGATCGGCCGGCCGAGATGGGCCACCGAGGCCCTGGGCATCGAGTGGCAGTCGAGCAGCACCGCCACGCCGTGGCGCGCGCGCAGGGCGAGCAGTTCCTCGTCGAGGGCGGCATGAAACGGCCAGTAGGCCCGGGCGAGGCGATCGGCGACGTCGTCGGCCGCGAGCTTGCCCGGATAGACGGCGATGCCACCGACCCGGGTGGGGACTAGGCCGAGCCCGGCCTTGACCTTGACCGAGCGCTGGCCGGCGGTCGGGAAGCGGCCCGCGACCTCGGCCGGATCGAGCTCGTCGGGGGCGCGGTTGAGGTCGATCCAGGCGCGCGGCAGCAGCGGGACCAGGAGGCCCGCCGCATGTTCGAGGGCGGGCTCCAGCAGCATGTCGACGGGTCCGTCGTCGAGTGGGCGGAGCTGATCGAGATCGACCCGGATGGCGCGCAGCAGACGGTCGGGGTAGAGGCGGCCGCTGTGCGGCGAGGAGAGGAGGACGGGCCGCGAGCGGACCCTTGCTCTGAGCTCGAAGAACATGAGGGGGTGTGCCCGCCGCGCGCCTGGTCGTTGTCTGCTGGCATGGCAGCACATGATGCGGCCGATGGCAACGTCAAGGATGGCGGTGACGACCATCCCCAGCATGCTGCTCGTCACTCCGGCGCTACCCTTGTCGCTTCGGCGGCTGACCTCTTCCATGGTGCGCCGGTTCCATGGTGCGCCGGGCCGGCTGTAGGCTGCGCCAGCCGGCGCCGCCTCGACGAGGCGACGAGCCGTCTCGACATCGCCCGGGAGGCGGCGTTGAAGGCCGGCGTTGCCGCTCGCCGGGACGACCCGGCCTCGACCACCGCGGCGCCTGCCCTCTTGCCAAGCCGGCCCGATCTTCGTAAATCACCGCTCGACCCGGGCGCGTAGCTCAGCGGGAGAGCACTACGTTGACATCGTAGGGGTCACTGGTTCAATCCCAGTCGCGCCCACCATTCCTCCCCGGATCGATCGGACCACCCGGCGCTCTACTGAAGCATGCGCCGGAAGCGCGCGAGGGCGACGCTGAAAAAGGCGATGCCGAGGCCGGCCATGGCGGCGAGCCAGGGCCAGACAATGGCGAGATCCGCACCGCGATAGAGCACGGCCTGGGCGAAGCTCACGAAATGGGTGGCAGGGGCGGCCTGCATGAGGGTCTGCAGCAATTCGGGCATCGCCTCGAGCGGCGTGGTCGCACCCGACAACAGGTACATCACGATGAAGACCGGGATCGCCAAAAGGCCGAACTGCGGCATGCTGCGGGCGATGGTGGCGAGCAGGATGCCGAGCGAGGTCACCGAGAACAAGTAGACGACGGCACCGAGAATGAAGAGACCGACCGAGCCCACGATCGGCACGCCGAGGAACCAGTTGACGACCAGGTAGAGCGAGGCGGTGGCGGCCACGAGGATGACGAGGCCGTTGGCCCAGACCTTGGCCAGCATCACCTCGAACGCACGCAGTGGCATGACCAGCAGGTGCTCCAAAGTCTCCTGCTCGCGCTCGCGGATCACGGCTGCCCCCACCAGTACGACCGAGAGGATGGTGATCGCGTTGATCACCTGCATCACCGCCTTGAACCAGAGCTCGCTCAGATTGGGGTTGAAGTGGACGCGGGTGACGAGGGTCACCGGGTCGTGCTCGCCGTCGACCTCACCCGCGAGGTGGGTTTCGACCGTGCGCTCGATGATCGATTGGACGTAGCCGGCGCCGGCGCCGGCCTGGCTCATCGCCGTGGCATCGACGTTCACCTGGATTTCGGGCCGGCGGCCGGCGAGGAGGTCGCGCTCGAACGCCGGGGGGATGTCGAGGACGAAGGTGAAGCTGCCGTCGGCCATCGCGGCATCGACGGCCTGCGCGGCGAGCCGGGCGGGCTCTTGGAAATAGGGCGGCAGGAAGGCTGCCTCGAGCTCGCGGCTGAGTGTCGAGCGGTCGTGGTCGACGATCGCGATCGAGGCATTGATCACCTCCATCCGGGCCCCGGTGGCGACGGCGTCGACGGCGATGGTGAAGGCGTAGACGATGAGGCCCGCCATCACCGGATCGCGGCCGAGGCTCGCCAGTTCCTTGAGGCCGAGCCAGAGGATATTGGCGAGGCTCCGCCGCATCGCCTCACTTTTCCTGTCGGGGAGTCAGGGTGGCGGCGAGCAGCGTGAGGGCGAGCGCCATGCATGCCAGGACCGCGTACTCCCGGCCGAGTTCGGCAACGCCCAGGCCCTTGGCGAAGACGCCGACACTGATCGTCTGGAACCAGGCGGCGGGGAAGATCAGGGCGAACCAGGCCGAGATGCCCTCCAGCGAAGAGACCGGGGTCAAGAGGCCGGAGAAGTTGACGGCCGGAATGGTGGTGAGGATCGCCGTGCCGAAGAGGGCGGCGACCTGGCTCTGGACGAAGGAGGAGATGAACAGGCCGAGGGCGGTGGTGGCGAAGAGGTAGATCAGGGCGCCCAGGGCCAGGGCCAGAAAGCTGCCCTGGAGCGGGACCCGGAAGAGGAAGATGGTCATGGCGACCAGGATCAGGAAGGCCACGAAGCCGACCGCGACGTAGGGGATTTGCTTGCCGATCAGGTATTCGAGCCGGGTGGTGGGCGTGGCGTAGAGATTGGCGATCGAGCCCAGTTCCTTTTCGCGGACGACGCCCAGGGCGGTCAGCATCGCCGGCACGATGATCAGCAGCAGCATGATCACACCCGGGGTGACGGCGACCGCACTCTCGAAGGACTGGTTGTAGCGAAAGCGCGGCTCGATGCGGACCAGCGGCGGCTCGCCCGGCAGCAGGTTGCTGTCGACCCCGAGATCGTCGAAATAGTCGCGGGTCACCGCCTCGACGAAATCGCGCTTGCGCTCGGCGCGAAACGGCATCGCCCCGTCGAGCCAGACGGCTATCTCGGGCGTTCGGCCGGCCGCGAGATCCCGGCCGAAGCCGGGCTCCAGCTCGAGGATCAGCTCCAGTTCGCCGCTCTGCAGCCGGGGCAGGATCTCCTGCTCGGCGGCCAGCGGCGTTCGGGCGAGGAAGTAGCGCGAGCCCTCGAATTCCTCGAGCCAGCGGCGGCTCTCCGGGCTCTGGTCGCGGTCGAGCACGGCATAGGCCAGGTCCTCGACATCGAAGGAGATGCCGAAGCCGAAGGCGATCATCAGGACGACCGGGCCCAAAATGGCAAAGGCGATGCGGATCGGGTCGCGCCAGAGCTCCACCGCTTCGCGCCTGGCATAGGCCCAGCCGCGGCGCAGCGAGCGGAGGGGGGCGGGAGGGGCGGCGGCGGCGCTGGCGGGCTCGTCGGTCTCGGGGACTTCGACCGGCGCTTCGTCGGAAGCTTCCTCCAGGTATTGGACGAAGGCGTCCTCGAGGGTCTCGGCCTGCTTCTTCTGCCGCAGCGCTGCCGGCGTGTCGATCGCCAGCACCCGACCCGCGTGCATCAGCGAGATGCGATCGCAGCGTTCGGCCTCGTTCATGAAGTGGGTGGAGATGAAGATCGTCACCCCGTCCTGGCGCGAGAGCTCGCCCAAGAGCGCCCAGAAGCTGTCGCGGACCGCCGGATCGACGCCCGAGGTGGGCTCGTCGAGGATCAGCATCTCGGGCTCGTGGATGACGGCGACCGCGAGCGAGAGGCGCTGGCGGACGCCGACGGGCAGGTTTTCCGGCAGCTGCTCGGCGACAGCGTCGAGGTCGAAGCGGTCCAGAAGCTCGTCGACCCGGGGCCCGCGGCGCTCCTTCGGCAGGTGGAAGAGGCGGGCGTGCAGGGCCAGGTTCTGCCGCACGGTGAGCTCGCGGTAGAGGGAGAAGTTCTGCGACATGTAGCCGACCCGGCGGCGGGTCTCGAGGTCGTTGGCATCGATCGTCCGGCCGAGGACCCGGGCCTCGCCGTCGCTCGCCGGCACGAGGCCGGTCAGCATCTTCATCGTCGTCGTCTTGCCGCAGCCGTTGGAGCCCAGAAAGCCGAAAATCTCGCCCTTTTCGATCGAGAAGCTCACCGCATCGACCGCGGTGAAATCGCCGAACCGCTTGGTCAGGTTCACGGCCTCGATGACCGGCTCGCCGTCGTGCTTGTCGCGTTTCGGGATCTCGAGCTTTTCTCGCTTTCCCGACTCGGCGTCGCCGTCGGCGAGGGCGATGAAGGCGGCTTCCAGCGTCGCGGTGCCGGTCTCCTCGCGCAGCTCGTCGGGTGTCCCGGTGGCGAGAATACGGCCCTGGTCCATGGCGACCAGCCAGTCGAGAGTCTCGGCCTCTTCCATGTAGGCGGTGGCGATGACCACGCTCATGCCGTCGCGCCGTTCGCGCAGCCGGTCGATCAGCTCCCAGAAGCGCCGGCGGGCGAGCGGGTCGACGCCGGTGGTGGGTTCGTCGAGAATCAACAGGTCGGGGTCGTGGACCAGCGCACAACAGAGGCCGAGCTTCTGCTTCATGCCGCCCGAGAGCTGGCCGGCGGGACGGTCGGCGAAGCCGTCGAGGCCGATGCTGCCGAGCAGATCGGCGATGCGGGCCGCGCGTTCGTCGGCAGCTTGGCCGAACAGGCGGCCGAAGAAGTCGATGTTCTCGAAGACCGAGAGGGTGGGATAGAGATTCTTGCCCAGGCCCTGCGGCATGTAGGCGATCTTCTCCCGGGTCCGGCGGCGGTGGCGGGGCAGGGCGAGATCGCCGCCCATCACCTCGAGCTTGCCGGTCTGCAGCCGGCGCACGCCGGCGAGCAGGCCCAAAAGCGTCGACTTGCCGACACCGTCGGGGCCGACGAGGCCGACCATGCGGCGTTCGGGCAGCTCGAGCGTGATGTCGTCGAGTGCCACCTCCCGGCCGTAGCGGTGGCCGACGGCCTCGAGCCGGGCAAGCGGGGCGCCCTGCTCAGGCATCGGGCAGGCGGATCCGCAGCTTATCCGGCCACGTGGCGTCGCCGGTGGTCGGCACATAGGCGACGCCCGGCAGACCGGTTTTGACGAGTTCGGCGTACTCGGCCAGGACGTCGGGCGGCAGCTGCAGCTTGACCCGGAACATCAGCCGGTCGCGCTCGTCCTCGGTCTCGACATGTTTGGGCGTGAACTGCGCCTCGGAGGCGACGAAGCTGACATAGGCAGGGACGACGAACTCGGGTGCGGCATCGAGGACGATGCGCGCCTGGGCCCCGAGCGAGAGCCGGCCGGCCTCGCGGGCGGGCAAGAAGATCGTCATGTAGACGTCGAGGAGGTCGAGCAGGCTCAACACCCGGCCGCCGCCGGCGAGGACCTCGCCGGGCTCGGCCAGGCGGTAGAGGACGCGGCCGCCACGTGGCGCGAGGAGCTCGTGCTCGGCGAGCGTGACGGCGAGCCGGTCGACGCGGGCTTCGGCGGCTTCGATCGCAGCACCTGCGGCGTCGACCGCCGCTTCGGCAGCGCGCACCGCCGCCCGGGCCGATTCCTCGGCGGCGATCCGGCGATCCAGGGTTTCCTCCGGCGCGTGGCCGCGAGCGAAGAGGACGCGGGTGCGGCTGAGCTCCTGGGTCGCCAGCGCCAGGTCGCTTTCGCGGCTGCTGAGCTCGGCCCGGGCTTCGCTCTCCTCCCGGTAGGCGAGGCGCACCGAGGCTTCGGCTTCGCGCAACTGGGCCTCGATCTCGCCGGCATCGATGCGGGCGAGAAGCTCGCCGGCCTCGACGGTGTCGCCCTCGTCGACCATGACCTCGGCGAGGCGGCCCGCGTACTTGGTCGCGACATCGATGCGCACCGCTTCGAGTCGGCCGTTGCCCATGGCAAAACCCTCGGGCGGGCCGTCGTCCTGCAGTCCGGTCCAAAACCAATACCCGCCGGCGGCGACCAGAACCGCGAGGGCGAGCAGCAGGGGCAGAAGTTTGCGGAGCGCCATGGTGCGAAGCTCGCCGTCGCTGAAGATGGTCGCCGGACCAGGCCGTGCGACCACGGCGGGTCATTCCCGACGGTGGCTTGCATAGCAGGCCTGGGTGACGGCGCAAACCGCGCGAACCAGAGCGTGCAGGTCGGACAGAGATGGCTGGGGGACCTGGATTCGAACCAGGACTGCTCGGTCCAGAGCCGAGAGTTCTACCGTTAAACTATCCCCCAAAGGGCGCGGCGAGGGCGACCCGTGGGGTGCCGCTCGACTGCGCGGTAGGTATGGGAGCGGCCGGTCGGTGTCAAGCGTGCCCCGGCGCGGTGAGCCGGCGTCGCGGCACGCGGTGTCGCTTGACAGTCGCGATGCCGGACACTACCTCTCCGGCACGGCAAACGGGGGTGTAGCTCAGTCGGTTAGAGCGCTGGCCTGTCACGCCAGAGGCCGCGGGTTCGAGTCCCGTCACTCCCGCCATTCGTCGAGCTTCCAGCAACATCGAGCGGTATCGGTCGCAGGCTCTATCGGGCGGCATGCGGCGGTCACGCGCGGGCCGAAATCGGTTGCGGCGCTTGGCAAGCTGGCGGCAGACGCCTAGTTTAACGCGTAGTTGATGTCGTGGCAGGCGACGCGGTGGTCGTATCCCTGGTGGTGGGGATCGAAGCGATCGGCCCGATCGTCTGCGCGCGCTACCTCCAGCGGCACGAGGCACGATGGAAGCGTATCTCTTCGACTACCTGCCCATCCTGATCTTCCTCGGCATCGCCATCGGCCTGGCCACCGTCATGGTGGTCGCCTCGCTCCTGGTGGCGCGGCAGCAGCCGAGCACCGAGAAGCTCTCGCCCTACGAGTGCGGCTTCGAGCCGTTCGAGGACGCGCGCGGGCGGTTCGACGTGCGCTTCTATCTCGTGGCCATCCTGTTCATCATCTTCGATCTGGAAATCGCCTTTCTGTTCCCGTGGGCGGTGAGCCTCGGCAATGTCGGCATCTTCGGCTTCTGGTCGATGATGTTCTTCCTCGGCATCCTCACCGTCGGCTTCATCTACGAGTGGAAAAAAGGAGCGCTCGAATGGGAGTGAGCAACCAGCTCGTTCGCCCCGTTTCCGATCCGACACCGGCCAATCTCTTCGACGATGTCGACAAGGGTCTGAAGGACGAGGGATTCTTCGTCACCGGCCTGAACGACCTGATCAACTGGGCCCGCTCCGGCAGCATGTGGCCGATGACCTTCGGCCTCGCCTGCTGTGCGATGGAGATGATGCAGGCCGCGGCCAGTCGCTACGACCTCGACCGCTACGGCGTGGTCTTTCGGCCGAGCCCGCGGCAGTCGGACGTGATGATCGTCGCCGGCACGCTCTGCAACAAGATGGCGCCGGCCCTGCGCAAGGTCTACGACCAGATGGCCGAGCCGCGCTACGTGCTGTCGATGGGCTCTTGCGCCAATGGCGGCGGGTACTACCACTACAGCTACTCGGTGGTCCGCGGCTGCGATCGGATCGTGCCGGTGGACATCTACGTCCCCGGCTGCCCGCCCACGGCCGAGGCCCTGGTCTACGGCATCCTGCAGCTGCAGAAGAAGATCCGGCGGACCGGTACGATCGAGCGCTGACCGGCCGACGCGGACGCCCGGCGGTGATGCGCAGGATAGAGGAGGAAACATGACGGCAGCGCCGCGGACCGAGATCGAGAGGGCGTTGGTCGAGCTCCGGTCGCTGATCGAAGGCCAGTTGGGCGACGATCTGCTGGCCGCCGACATCGCCTACGGCGAGCTGTCGATCACCGTGCCGGCGACCACCCTGCCGCGGGTGCTGCAATGGCTGCGCGACGATACCAACACGCTGTTCAAGGAGCTGGTCGACATTTGCGGGGTCGACTACCCGGACCGCGAGCAGCGCTTCGACGTGGTCTATCACCTCCTCTCGCTGCACCACAACCAACGCATCCGCGTTCGGGTCTCGACGGACGAGGCGACGCCGGTGCCGTCGGTGACCGGCATCTTCCGCTCGGCCGGCTGGTTCGAGCGCGAGGCCTGGGACATGTACGGCATCATGTTCGCGGATCATCCGGATCTGCGCCGGATCCTGACCGATTACGGCTTCGAAGGGCATCCGCTGCGCAAGGACTTCCCGCTCACCGGCTATGTCGAGATGCGCTACGATGCGGAGCAGCAGCGGGTGATCTACGAGCCGGTCAAGCTGCGCCAGGATTTCCGCAACTTCGATTTCCTCAGCCCGTGGGAGGGCACGCAGGACCTCTTGCCGGGCGACGAGAAGGCCGAGGAGCAGGCTCGGTGAGCGGCGGTTCGTGCAGCGGAGCGAGGCGCGGATGAACGAGGTCGACCTTCGGACCTTCACCCTCAATTTCGGCCCGCAACATCCGGCGGCGCACGGCGTGCTGCGGCTCGTTCTCGAGATGGACGGCGAGGTGGTCGAGCGGGCCGACCCGCATATCGGCCTGTTGCATCGCGGTACCGAGAAGCTGATCGAGTACCGGCCGTATCTGCAGAACATCCCCTATTTCGACCGGCTCGACTACTGCTCGATGCTGCTGCAGGAGCACGCTTACGTGCTCGCCGTCGAGAAGCTGCTCGAGGTGGAGGTGCCGGAGCGGGCGCTCTACATTCGCACCTTGATGGACGAGATCACCCGGATCATCAACCATCAGCTCAATATCGGGACGATGGCCCTCGATGTCGGGGCGATGACGCCGCTGCTCTGGCTGTTCGAGGAGCGCGAGAAGCTCTTCACCTTCTACGAGCGGATCACCGGGGCGCGGATGCACGCCAACTACTACCGCTTCGGGGGCGTCAACCGCGATCTGCCGGCCGGGGTGGAGGATGACCTCCTGGCCTGGTGCGATTCCTTCGAGCAGCTGATGAACGATCTCGACAAGCTCTTGTCGGAGAACCGCATCTTCAAGCAGCGGACGGTCGATATCGGCGTGCTGCACGCCGAGGATGCCCTGAACATGGGCTTCTCCGGCCCGGCACTGCGCGCCTCGGGTGTCGCCTGGGACCTGCGCAAGGCGCAGCCCTATGCCGCCTACGAGTGGGTGGATTTCGACATTCCGGTCGGCAAGCACGGCGATTGCTGGGACCGCTACCTCGTCCGCATGCTGGAAATCCACGAATCGCTGCGGATCATCCGCCAGTGCATCAAGCAGATGCCGAAGGGGCCGGTGCGCACCGACGACAAGAAGGTGACCCCGCCGCCGCGGGCCGAGATGAAGCGCTCGATGGAGGCGTTGATCCATCACTTCAAGCTCTACACCGAAGGCGTTCACGTGCCGGCAGGCGAGGTCTATGCGGCGGTCGAGAGCGGCAAGGGCGAGTTCGGCGTCTATCTCGTCTCCGACGGCACCAACCGGCCCTATCGCTGCAAGATCCGCTCGCCGGGCTTCGTCCACCTGCAGGCCCTGGAGGCGCTGTCCAAGGGACATCAGTTGGCCGACGTGGTGGCGGTCATCGCCACCATCGACATCGTCTTCGGGGAGATCGACCGATGAGTTTCGCCCCCGACGTCGAGACCTTTCGCTTCGCCGAAGAGTTGCGGCCCGAGATCGAGCAGATCCTGGCCAAGTATCCGGAAGCCCGCAAGCAATCGGCGGTGATGCCGCTCTTGCATCTGGCACAAAAGCAGCACGGCGGCTGGCTGCCCAAGGCGGCGCTCGACCATGTCGCCGAGTTCCTGGAGATGCCGAAGATTCGGGTCTACGAGGTCGCCTCCTTCTACGACATGTACAACACGGAGCCCACCGGGCGGATCCAGGTGCGGGTCTGCACCACCACACCCTGCTGGCTGTGCGGCTCGGACGACATCGTCAAGGCGGCCAAGGACACGCTCGGCATCGACATCGGCGAGAGCAGCGAGGACGGGCGGTTCTTTCTGCGCGAGTTCGAGTGTCTGGGGGCGTGTTGCAACGCGCCGATGATGTGGATCGACGACGACTACTACGAGGACCTGACCTACGACAAGGCCGTGGCGGTGCTGCAAGCGCTCGCACGTGGCGAGACGCCGAAGCCGGGGCCGCAGTCGGGGCGCCGGGGCTCCGAGCCGTTCGGCGAGCGGTTGACGCTGCGCGAGCACATCCGCACCGACGGTCGGGCTCCCGAGGGCGATCATCCGCGCGATCAGATCCCGGAGCGCAAGGCACGGCCCAGGGATCTGCGGCCCAAGCTCACCGATCCGGTGTCCGACGCGGCGAAGGATATGGTGCACAAGATCAAGCCGGATGCAGCCAAGTCCGGCAAAGAGGACAAGTCCTGACCGATGTTGCATGACCAGGATCGCATCTTCACCAATCTCTACGGCGATGGCGGCGTCGATCTTCGCGCCGCCGAGGCGCGAGGTGACTGGGACGGCACCGCAGGGTTCGTGCAGAAGGGCCGCGAGTGGCTGGTCGACCAGGTCAAAGCCTCGGGGCTGCGCGGCCGCGGCGGTGCCGGCTTTCCCACCGGGCTCAAGTGGTCGTTCATGCCCAAGCAGGTGAACGGACCGGTTTATCTCGTTGTCAATGCAGACGAAAGTGAGCCCGGGACCTGCAAGGACCGGGAGATCATGCGGCACGAGCCGCACAAGCTGATCGAGGGCTGTCTGATCGCCGGCGCGGCGATGGGGGCGACCGCCGGCTACATCTATATCCGCGGCGAATACGTGCGCGAGGCCGAGGTGCTGGAGCGGGCCCTCGCCGAGGCCTATGACGCCGGCTTGCTCGGCAGGAACGCCGCCGGCTCCGGCTACGATTTCGAGCTCTATCTGCATCGTGGCGCCGGGGCCTATATCTGCGGCGAGGAGACCGGGCTGATCGAGAGCCTCGAGGGCAAGAAGGGCCAGCCGCGCCTCAAGCCGCCCTTCCCGGCAATGGTCGGGCTCTACGGCCGGCCGTCGACCGTCAACAATGTCGAGACGATCGCCGTGGTGCCGACGATCCTGAGGCGCGGGGCCGAGTGGTTCGCCGGGATCGGCCCGGAGCGCAACACCGGCACCAAGCTCTTCTGCGTCTCCGGCCACGTCAACAACCCCTGTAATGTCGAGGAGGCGATGGGCATTCCGCTGCGCGAGCTCATCGACCAGCACTGCGGCGGCGTCAGGGGCGGCTGGGACAATCTCCTGGCGGTCATCCCCGGCGGCTCCTCGGTACCGCTGATCCCCAAAGATATCTGCGACGACATCCATCTCGATTTCGACAGCCTGAAGGACGCCGGCACCGGCCTGGGGACGGCTGCGGTGATCGTCATGGACAAGAGCACCGACATCGTTCGGGCGATCGCTCGATTGTCGAAGTTCTACATGCACGAGTCCTGCGGTCAGTGCACGCCGTGCCGCGAGGGCACGGGCTGGCTCTGGCGGATGGTGACCCGGATGGCCGAGGGCCGGGCGCGACCCGAGGAGATCGATCTCCTCTGGGATGTCACCAAGGAGATCGAGGGGCATACGATCTGCGCTCTGGGGGACGCGGCGGCTTGGCCGGTGCAGGGCCTGATCCGGCATTTCCGCCCGGAGATCGAGCGGCGGATCAAGGACTACACGGCCGGCCAGCGGATCGCGGCGGAGTAGGGGTCGATGCGGTCGGCCTCGAACCCAGCAACCTTCGTCGAGTTGGTGCCCGTCGACCACCGAGTGCGCGCCGTCGAGAGACGATCGGTTCGCTGGCACGCGTTGCCGCCGGTTATCGGTGTCGCCGTGGTTTCCGCCCTTCTCGTAGTCAAGCCGTAGGATCGACAATGCCCAAGCTCACCATCGACGGCCAGGAGATCGAGGTTCCCGCGGGCTCGACGGTGCTGCAGGCCTGCGAGGCGGCGGGTCGTGAAATCCCCGTCTTCTGCTTTCATCCGCGGCTGCACATCGCCGGCAACTGCCGCATGTGTCTGGTCGAGATGGAGAAGTCGCCCAAGCCCATCGCCTCTTGTGCGATGCCGGCGGCGGACGGCATGGTGATCCGGACCGACACGCCGCAAGTGCACAAGGCCAGAAAGGGCGTGCTCGAGCTCTTGCTGATCAATCACCCGCTGGATTGCCCGATCTGCGATCAGGGTGGCGAGTGCGATCTGCAGGACATCACCCTCTTCTACGGGCCCGACAGCTCGCGCTTCGCCGAGAACAAGCGGCCGGTGCCGGACAAGTATCTGGGACCTTTGATTTCGACGCACATGACGCGGTGCATCCACTGCACGCGCTGCATCCGCTTTTTGGACGAGATCGCCGGGGTGGAGGAGCTCGGTGCCTGCGATCGCGGCGAGCACATGGAGATCACCACCTGGGTCGAGAGTGCGCTGACTTCCGAACTGTCGGGCAATATCATCGACTTGTGCCCGGTGGGTGCCTTGAATTCGAAACCTTACGAGTACCGCGCGCGGACCTGGGAACTCAAGAAGACCGAGTCGATCGACGTGATGGACGCGGTGGGCTCGAATATCCGTATCGACAGCCGCGGCAGCGAGGTCATGCGCATCCTGCCGCGGCTGCACGAGGACATCAACGAGGAGTGGATCTCCGACAAGACGCGCTTCGTCTACGACGGGCTGAAAAAGCGGCGGCTCGACGTGCCGTTCGTCAAGCGGGACGGCAAGCTCGCGACCGCGACCTGGCGCGAGGCCTTCACCGCCATCCGTGACCAGCTGGCGGGCGTTGCGGGCGAGCGGATCGGCTTCGTGATCGGCGATCAGGTCGATTGCGAGACCATGGTTCTGGTCAAGGATCTGGCAGCGGCCTTGGGCAGCCCGCATGTCGACTGTCGCCAGGACGGGACGAAGCTGACCGCCGGCGCGCGCGGCTCCTATCTGTTCAACACGACGATTGCCGGCATCGAGGATGCCGATGCGTGCCTCCTGATCGGCACCAACCCGCGGCACGAAGCGCCGCTGGTCAATGCGCGGCTGAGAAAGCGCTACCGGCAGGGCGGGTTCAAGGTCGGTCGGGTCGGCGAGCCTTTCGATCTGACCTACCCGGTGACCGAGATCGGTGCCGGTGGGCCGACCCTGCAGGAACTGCTCGAGCAAAAGCACAGCTTCGCCGAGGTGTTGGCGAAGGCCGAGCGGCCGATGCTGATCCTCGGCCAGGGGCCGCTTTGTCGTCCGGATGGTGCGGCGATCCTGGCGCGGGCCGGCGAGCTCGCCGAACGCTTCGGCATGGTCGGCGAGGCGTGGAACGGCTTCAACGTGCTGCACACCGCAGCCGCCCGGGTGGGTGGTCTGGAGTTGGGCCTCGTGCCGGGCGAGGGCGGGCTCGACGTCGCCGGCATGCTGCAGCCGGGCGCTCTGGACGTGCTCTTCCTGATCGGTGCCGACGAGATCGACGCCACCGGGCTGCAGGGCACCTTCGTGGTCTATCAGGGCACGCACGGTGATCGTGGGGTGCACGCGGCGGATGTGATCCTGCCGGGGGCGGCCTATACCGAGAAGCACGGCACCTGGGTCAACACCGAGGGCCGGCCGCAGCGGGGCAAGCTCGCGGTCTTTCCGCCGGGCGAGGCCAAGGAGGATTGGCGGATCCTGCGCGCCCTGTCCGAGGCCGTGGGCAAGACCGTGCCGTTGAACACGCTCGGCGAGGTGCGCCGGCGGATGGGCGAGATGGCACCCGATCTGGCGAATGTCGACCTGGTCGTCTTGCCGCCGTTCGCGCGGTTCGGCGAGCCGGGCGACATCGGGCCGGAGCCGTTCACCTCGCCGATCGGCGACTTCTACTCGACCAACCCGATCGCCCGGGCGTCGGCGGTGATGCGGGAATGCTCGGCGATGTTCGCCTCGGGCGGCAAGACGGGGGCGACCGGGACTCATGGCTGAACTCTGGACCGGCACGATCTGGCCCGTTCTGGTCATCGTGTTCTACATCATGCTGATCGCCGGGCCACTGATGCTGGCCATGGCCTACCTCACCTATGCCGAGCGCAAGATCATCGGGGCGATGCAGCTGCGCCAGGGGCCGATGACCGTCGGGCCCTTTGGTCTTCTGCAGCCGATCGCCGACGGGGTGAAGCTGTTCTTCAAGGAGACCGTGGTCCCGAGCGGGGCGAACAAGCTGGTCTTCGTGATCGCCCCGATGGTCACCTTCGTCCTGGCGCTGGTCGGCTGGGCGGTCATCCCGTTCGGCGAGGGGCTGGTGCTCGCCGACATCAATGTCGGCGTACTCTACCTCCTCGCGATCAGCTCTTTGGGTGTCTACGGCATCATCATGGCGGGCTGGGCGTCGAACTCGCGCTACGCCTTTCTCGGTGCCCTGCGCTCCTCCGCCCAGATGATCTCCTACGAGATCGCGATCGGCCTGATCATCATCAACGTGCTGATCACCGCGGGCTCGCTCAATCTCACCGAGATCGTCATGGCCCAGCAGGGCCTGTGGTACGTCATCCCGCACTTCCCGATGTTCATGATTTTCCTGGTCTCCATTCTCGCCGAGACCAACCGGCATCCGTTCGATCTGCCGGAGGACGAGGCGACTCTGGTTACCGGCTACAACGTCGAATACTCGTCGATGACGTTCGCCTTGTTCTTTCTCGGCGAATACATGAACATGATCTTGATGAGTGCGATCGCCACCGTGCTCTTTCTCGGCGGCTGGCTGCCGCCGCTGAATATCTTTCCGTTCACGCTGATCCCGGGACCGATCTGGTTCATCCTGAAGGTCTGCCTCGTGCTCTTCGTCTTCATCTGGGCGCGGGCGACGCTGCCGCGCTATCGTTATGACCAGTTGATGCGGCTCGGCTGGAAGGTGCTCTTGCCGTTCTCGTTGATCTGGGTCGTCTTGACCTCGGGCTTTCTCGTCTATTTCGACATGCTGCCGCGCTGAGTCACTGGAGGACAACGCATGATCGCCCTCGACCGGGTCGCCCGCAGCTTTCTCTGGCAGGAACTGATCACGGGCTTCGGCTTGACCTTGAAATACATGTTCAAGCGCAAGGTGACGCTGAACTACCCCTACGAGAAAGGCCCGCTCAGCCCGCGGTTCAGGGGCGAGCATGCGCTTCGCCGCTATCCCAACGGCGAGGAGCGGTGTATCGCGTGCAAGCTCTGCGAGGCGGTCTGCCCGGCGCAGGCGATCACCATCGAGAGTGAGCCGCGCCCCGACGGCAGCCGGCGGACCACGCGCTACGACATCGACATGACCAAGTGCATCTATTGCGGCTTCTGCGAGGAGGCCTGCCCGGTCGATGCCATCGTCGAGGGCCCGAACTTCGAGTTCGCCACCGAGACCCGCGAGGAGCTGTTCTACAACAAGGAGAAGCTGCTGGCGAACGGCGACCGCTGGGAGCGGGAGATCGCCCAGAACCTTGCGGCCGACGCGCCCTACCGTTAAGCCTGCGGTGGCTGCCGGGGATCGGCGGCCAAGAACGTCTCGCGTCGGGGGAGACCGGCGTCGGGAGCCCAAAAGAAGCGCTGCTGCCGTCGGATCCGAGCTCATGACCCCGCATTTGCTGCTGTTCTACCTGTTCGCCACGGTCGCGGTCGCGGCAGCCGTGATGGTGGTCTCGTCGCGCAACACGGTGCATTCCGTGCTCTTCCTGATCCTCACCTTTTTCAACGCTGCGGCGCTGTTCATCCTGATCGGCGCCGAGTTCCTCGCCATGGTGCTGGTCGTCGTCTATGTCGGCGCGGTCGCAGTTCTTTTCATGTTCGTGGTGATGATGTTGAACATCAATGCCGTGCGGATGCGCGAGGGCTTGCTGCAGTATCTGCCGGTGGGTGCCGTCGTCGGGGTGATCCTGCTGGTCGAGCTGGTGCTGGTCGCCGGTACCTGGGCCGTGGCGGACACGCCGCCGGCGATCGAGCCGCGGCCGACCACGGCGGGGGTGACCAACACCGAGGCCTTGGGCAACGTCTTCTACACCGAGTATTTCTACCTCTTCCAGGCGGCGGGCGTCATCCTCCTGGTGGCGATCATCGGGGCCATTACCCTGACCCTGCGCGAGCGTGTCGATGTCCGGCGGCAGGACATCGGTGCCCAGGTGCATCGCGATCGCAAGACGGCGGTCGAGTTGCGCAAGGTCAAGTCGAGGGCGGGCATCTGATGGTCGTACCGCTGACGCATTTCCTGACGCTGGCCGCCATCCTCTTTACGATCGGCGTCTTCGGCATCTTCCTCAACCGCAAGAACGTCATCATCATCCTGATGTCGGTCGAGCTGATCCTGCTCGCGGTCAACGTCAATCTGGTGGCGTTCTCGGCCTATCTCGGTGACATCGCGGGTCAGGTCTTCGCCATGTTCATCCTGACCGTCGCCGCGGCCGAAGCGGCGATCGGCCTTGCCATCGTCGTCGTCTATTTCCGCAATCGCGGCTCGATCGATGTCGACGACATCAATCTGATGAAAGGCTGAGCGGCGGCCATGCTCTACGTCATCCTGGTTTTCGCGCCGCTCGTGGGGGCCATTCTCGCCGGCTTGTTCGGCCGCCGGCTCGGCGATCGCGGGGCGCAGCTCGTCACCTGCAGCTTGATGGGGGTCGCTGCCCTCTTCTCGGTCTTCGGCCTGCTCTCGACGATCGGTGCCGAGCCCTACCGGGTGCCGCTCTTCACCTGGATGAACGTCGGCACCTTCGAGGTCGACTGGGCGCTCAGGATCGATGCGCTGTCCGGCGTGATGATGTTCGTCGTCAGCTTCATCAGCTTTTTCATCCACGTCTATTCCGTGGGCTATATGAGCCACGACAAGAGCATCCCGCGGTTCATGAGCTATCTCTCGCTCTTCACCTTCGCGATGCTGATGCTGGTGACCGCGGACAACCTCATCCAGCTCTTTTTCGGCTGGGAGGGGGTCGGTCTCGCCTCCTATCTCCTGATCGGTTTCTGGTACACCAAGCCCTCGGCCTGTGCGGCGGCGATCAAGGCGTTTCTCGTCAACCGGGTCGGTGATATCGGGCTGATGCTCGGCATCGCCGCCATCTATCTGCTCTTCGACTCGGTGCAGTTCGACGTGATCTTCGACGCGGCGGCCGGCATGGCGGATGCGACGATCGTCGTCTTCGGCAGCGAGTTCCACGCGCTCACCGTGGTCGGCATTCTGCTGTTCATCGGGGCGATGGGTAAATCGGCCCAGCTCGGTCTGCATACCTGGCTGCCCGATGCGATGGAGGGCCCGACCCCCGTCTCCGCCCTGATCCATGCCGCGACCATGGTCACCGCCGGGGTCTTTCTCGTCGCCCGGTTTTCGCCGGTTTTCGAGTATGCACCCACGGCTCTCGCCCTGGTCACCTTCATCGGCGCCTCGACCGCCATTTTTGCGGCCACGATCGGGCTCACGCAGTTCGATATCAAGCGGGTGATCGCGTACTCGACCTGCTCGCAGCTCGGCTACATGTTCTTCGCCTGTGGCGTGGGGGCCTATTCGGTCGGGATTTTCCACCTCTACACCCATGCGTTCTTCAAGGCGCTGCTGTTCCTGGGGGCGGGCTCGGTCATCCATGCGATGTCGGACGAGCAGGACATGCGCAAGATGGGCGGGATCTACAACAAGATCCCGGTCACTTATGCGATGATGTGGATCGGCACCCTGGCCCTCGTCGGCTTTCCCTTCACCTCCGGCTTCTACTCCAAGGACTCCGTGCTGGAAGCCGCCTTCGCCTCGCCCAACGCGTTTGCCCTCTATGCGTTCTGGCTCGGGCTGTTGGCCGCCGTGCTCACCGCTTTCTACTCCGGCCGGCTGATCTTCATGACCTTCCACGGGTCCTGCCGGGCCGACGCGCACGTGCAGGAGCACATCCACGAGAGCCCCGCGGTGATGACCGTTCCCTTGGGTGTGCTGGCCGCCGGGGCGTTGTTCGCCGGTTTCCTCGGCTACGGCATGATCGGCGAGGACGGTGCCTGGTGGGCGGGCGCGATCTTCACCCGGCCGGACAACGAGGTGCTGCACGACATGCACTACGTGCCGCTGCTGGTGAAGCTGGCACCGGTCATCGCCATGGCGGGCGGGCTGGGGCTGGCCTATCTCTTCTACGTCAAGAACCCGGAATTGCCGGCCCGGGCGGTGGCGATGTTCAAGCCGCTGCACACGTTCTTCTACAACAAGTGGTATTTCGACGAACTCTATGACGCCGTCTTCGTCCGGCCGGCCAAGTTGATCGGGTTCGGGCTCTGGCGCGGCGGTGATCAGGCGATCATCGATCGCTTCGGCCCGGACGGCGTGGCGGCGGCGGCCTGGGCAACGGCCAAGCGGGCGGCCCGGCTGCAGACCGGCTTCGTCTACCACTACGCTTTTGCGATGCTGATCGGGGTCGCCTTGCTGATCAGCTGGTACATGATGGTCGGGCGGGGCTGAGGCGATGAGTGACTGGCCGCTGCTCTCCCTCGTCACCTTCCTGCCGCTGGTCGGTGCCGCCTTCATCATGCTCATCCGCGGCGACGAGCGGGTGGTGGCGCAAAATGCGCGCGCGGTGGCTCTTTGGACCTCGCTCGTCACCTTCGGTTTGTCGCTGCTGATCCTCGCCAATTTCGACAACAGTCAAGCCGGCTTTCAGCTGGTCGAGCGGCGGACCTGGCTGCCGGGCTTCGGCATCGACTACCACATGGGGGTCGACGGCATCTCGCTCTGGTTCGTGCTGCTCTCGACCCTCTTGACCGTGGTCGTCATCGTCGGCTCCTGGCATTCGGTGCAGACCCGGATCAAGGAGTACATGGTCGCCTTCCTGGTCATGGAAACGCTGATGGTCGGCGTCTTCTGTGCCCTCGACATGGTGCTCTTCTACATCTTCTTCGAGGGTATCCTGATCCCGATGTATCTGATCATCGGGGTCTGGGGCGGGGCGCGGCGGATCTACGCCTCGTTCAAGTTCTTTTTGTATACCCTGATCGGCTCGGTGCTCTTTCTCGTCGCCATTCTGGTCATGTATCTGGAGGCCGGGACCACCGACATCCCGACCCTGATGGACACGACCTTCGACGAGAACCTGCAGCGCTGGCTGTGGCTCGCGATGTTCGCCTCGTTCGCCGTCAAGGTGCCGATGTGGCCGTTCCACACCTGGTTGCCCGATGCCCATGTCGAAGCCCCGACCGCGGGCTCGGTGCTCCTCGCCGGCGTACTCCTGAAGCTCGGCGGCTACGGCTTTTTGCGCTTTTCGCTGCCGATGCTGCCGGACGCTTCCCTCTATTTCGCCCCTTTGATCTACGTCCTCTCCATCGTCGCGATCATCTACACCTCGCTGGTCGCCCTGATGCAGACCGACATGAAGAAGCTGATCGCCTATTCGTCGGTGGCGCATATGGGGATCGTCACGATCGGCATCTTCACCCCCAATGCGCTCGGTCTGCAGGGCTCGATCATGCAGATGATCAGCCACGGCATCGTCTCGGGTGCCCTCTTCATGATCGTCGGCGTCGTCTACGATCGGATCCACAGCCGCGACATCGACCGCTACGACGGGCTCGCCGAGCGGATGCCGTCCTATGCGCTGATCTTCATGATCTTCATGATGGCCTCGGTCGGCCTGCCCGGCACCTCCGGCTTCATCGGCGAGGTCCTGGTCATCGTCGGCATCTTCCAGACCAATTCCTGGGTCGCCCTCTTGGCGGCGAGCGGCATGGTACTGGGCGCTTCCTACATGCTCTGGCTCTACCGGCGGACGATCTTCGGGGCGCTGACCAAGGACGATCTCAAGCTGATCAAGGATGTCCGGCCGAACGAGGCGATCGCCTTTGCGCCGCTGCTCGTCCTCGTCTTCTTCATGGGCATCTATCCGTCCTTCTTCCTCGATCCGATGGCGGCGTCGGTGGAGAACCTTCTCGTCCAGATCGGTGCCGCGCAAGCGCCGGCGTCGCTGGCCCAGCGCTGAGGCGGAACGATGAGCAACGATGACGGTTTCGCGATCGTCCCGGCCCTGCCGGAGATCTTCCTGCTCTTCGCCGGCATGGCGCTCTTGGTCGTCGGCTCGATGCGCCAGCAGGACGCGGCGCGAACCGTCACCCCGTTTGCGGTGCTGGCGCTCTTGGTCGCGGCCGTGTTCGTCATCGGCGCCGACAAGTCGCCGGCGCCGATCTTCAGCGGCCATTTCGTCTTCGACAGTTTCGCGGCCTTCCTCAAGGTCGTGATCCTCACCGGTTCCGCGGTCAGCATTCTCCTCGCCCAGGGCTATTTGCGGGATCGGGAACTCGATCGGTTCGAGTTCCCGCTGTTGATCCTGTTCGCCAGCCTCGGCATGTGCATGATGGTCTCGGCCAACAGCTTCATCGCCCTCTATATGGCCCTCGAGCTGCAGAGCCTGCCGCTCTACGTGCTCGCCGCCTTCAATCGTGACCAGCTGCGCTCGACCGAGGCGGGGCTCAAATATTTCGTCCTGGGCGCCCTGGCGTCCGGCATGCTGCTCTACGGCTGCTCGCTGGTCTACGGCTTCACCGGCACGCTGCTCTTCGACGATCTCGGCGCGATGCTGCTCGGTACCGACGGCGGCACGCTCGATCTCGGGGTGGGGGCGCTGACCGGCCTCGTCTTCATCGCCGCCGGCCTCGCCTTCAAGCTCTCGGCCGTGCCCTTTCACATGTGGGCGCCGGACGTCTACGAGGGGGCACCGACGCCGGTCACCGCCTTCTTCGCCGCTGCCCCCAAGGTCGCGGCGGTGGGTCTGACGCTGCGCGTGCTGATGCAGCCCTTCGGCGCGGTTGCCGCCGATTGGCAGCAGATCATCGTCTTCGTCTCGATCGCCTCGATGCTCCTGGGTGCGTTTGCCGCCATCCAGCAGACGAACATCAAGCGTCTGTTGGCCTATTCCGGCATCGGCCATATCGGCTTCGCATTGGTCGGCCTCGCCGCCGGCACCGAGCGCGGCATCTACGGTGTCTTGATCTACATGACGATCTACGTCGTCATGACGCTCGGCACCTTCGCGGTCGTGCTGATGATGCGCCGGCAGGGCCGCTATATCGAGACGATCGAGGATCTGGCCGGCCTCTCCTCGACGCGGCCTCTGCTCGCCGCCGCCATGGCGGTCTTCATGTTCTCCTTGGCCGGCATCCCGCCTCTGGCCGGCTTCTTCGGCAAGCTCTACGTCTTCATGGCGGCGGTCGAAGCCGGGCTCACCCCCTTGGCGGTTCTGGCCGTTTTGGCGAGCGTGGTCGGCGCCTATTACTATCTGCGCATCGTCAAGCTGATGTATTTCGACGAGCCGGCCGAGGCCTTCGACCGGCCGGGCCGCATCGAACTGCAGGTGATCTGCACCGTGAGCGCGTTACTGGTCCTGGGCTTCATTCTGATCCCGGCGCCCCTGCTGGCGACCGCGCAGGCCGCTGCCGCGGCGTTGATGCCGTGACCGCGAGCCGTCCCGCGGGTCGTCCCGCGAGCCGTCGTTGATCGCGTTTCGCGTCGAGAGCCTGCCGGCGGTCGGCAGCACCAACGATATCGTCCGCGAACGCGCCGCAGCCGGTGCCGCGGAAGGCTTGGTGGTGCGTGCCGAGGAGCAGCTCGCCGGGCGCGGCCGGCACGGCCGGGTCTGGCGCTCACCACCCGGCAATCTCTACGCCTCGCTGCTCTTTCGCCCCGAGCGGCCGCTCGCCGAGGCGGCGACCTTGTCACTCGTCATCGGCCTCTGCCTCGCCGATACGATCGAGGCCGTGGCCGGTCCGCAGCTCGCACCCCGTCTCGGCCTCGGGGTCAAATGGCCGAACGACGTGCTGGCCGGCGATGCCAAGATCGCGGGCATCCTCTTGGAGAATCTCTGGGCGGCGAGCGAGCGGCCGGCGATCGTGGCGGGTCTCGGGGTCAATGTCGAGATGGCACCCGAGGGGCTGCCCTATCCGGCGACGACGCTTCGCGCGCTCGGGGTCGAGACCACGCCGGCAGCTTTGCTCGACCGGCTGTTGGCGCAGGTGGGAGCGGATTACGGCCGTTGGCAGGCGGGCGGGTTTGCGGCCCTGCGCGAGCGCTGGCTGGCACGGGCGCGGGGGATCGGCGAGGCCGTCGGGGTCAAGGTCGGCGAGCGCACGGTAAGTGGCCGCTTCGTCGATGTGGACGCGAGCGGGCATCTCGTGCTGGAAGGACCGGGGGGGCTTCTGGCACTCAACGCGGGCGAGCTCTTTTTCGGGCCCGAGGCGTCGGTTTGATGGCAGCACGGGCGCTGCAGCTTATATGTCTCGACAGGCTCGTGCCGCGCGTCCCGTCTGCCAGCCGTTGAGGCGTTTGCGATGTTGCTCTTGATCGATGTCGGCAACACCAACACCGTCTTCGCGCTCTATGCGGAACGCGAGCCCAAGGGGCAATGGCGTCTCTCGACGGCGCGGGAGCGGACGGCCGAGGAATATGCCGCACTCTTGTTCCAGCTCATGAGTATCGGCGGCTTTTCGCAACAGCAGGTGGAGGCGGTGGTGATCGCCTCGGTGGTGCCGCAGACCGTTTTCCCGCTGCGGCTGATGAGCCACACGTTCTTCGACTGCAAGGCGTTCGTGGTCGGCGAGGACGTGCCGATTCCGATCGAGAACAAGTTGATCAATCCGAAGGAGGCGGGGGCCGACCGGCTGGTCAACGCGCTGGCTGCGGTGCGCCGCTACACGCCGCCGCTGATGGTGGTCGATTTCGGCACGGCGACCACCTTCGACATCGTCGACGACGATGGTGCCTTCAGCGGCGGCATCATCGCCCCCGGGATCAATCTCTCGATCGAGGCGTTGCATCTGGCGGCCGCCAAGCTGCCGCGGATCGCGGTCGAGCCACCGTCGCAGGTGATCGGCCGCTCGACCGTGCAGGCCATGCAATCCGGCGTGTTCTGGGGTTACATCGGGATGATCGAGGGGCTTGCCCGGCGGGTCGAGGCCGAGTACGGCAAGTCCATGACGGTCATTGCCACAGGTGGTCTAGCCCCATTGTTCGCCAGACACTGTTCAACGGTAGAGCATGTCGACCGCGATCTCACGATGATCGGGCTGGTCGAGATCTACCTCGAGAATCGCGATCTCATTCGCTCCGGCAAGAAAGCAGAACCGTGACCCAACCCATTCGCTTCGTCGCCCTCGGTGGGATCGGCGAAATCGGCATGAACCTCTATCTCTACGAACTCGACGGCCAGTGGCTGATGGTCGAGTGCGGCATCGCCTTTGCCGATGATCGCCATCCCGGTGCCGACATCCTGATGCCGGACATCGGCTTCATCGAGGAGCGCAAGGACAAGCTCGCCGGCATCGTCATCACGCATGCCCACGAGGACCACATCGGTGCGGTGCCCTATTTGTGGGAGCGGCTCGGCTGTCCGCTCTACTGCACCCGCTTCCCGGCGGCAGTGCTGCGCCGCAAGCTGGTCGAGCACGACACCAAGGCACCGACGCCGATCCGCGTCGTCGAGAACGCGGCACCCTTCGATGTCGGCCCGTTCGCCTGCCGGCTGATCCACATGACCCACTCGATCCCCGAGGCCAGTGCTCTGGCGATCGAGACACCGCACGGTATCGTGCTGCACACCGGCGACTGGAAGCTCGATCCGGCACCGATGCTGGGCGAGACGAGCGATATCGAGCTTTTGGAGACGATCGGTGCGGAAGGCGTGCTGGCCCTGGTCGCCGACAGCACCAACGTCTTGAGCCCCGGCACCTCGGGCTCGGAGGCCGAGGTCCGCGACAGCCTGCGCGAGCTGATCGGCAGCCAGCCGCACGCGGTGGCGCTGACCACTTTCGCCTCCAACGTGGCGCGGCTGGAGACGGCGATGTTCGCCGGTGCCGAGGCCGGCCGCGAGATCGTCGTGGTCGGTCGCTCGATGCACCGGATGATCGATGCGGCCAAGGAGTGCGGCTACCTCCAGGACATCCCGCCGCTCCGTGACGAGCGTGACGCCGCCGCGCTGCCGCGCCACCGGGTGCTCTATCTCGTCACCGGCAGCCAGGGCGAGCCCAGGGCGGCGATGCAGCGGATCGCGACGGGCAACCACCCGCGCGTTCGGCTGGAAGCCGGCGACACGGTGATCTTCTCCTCCAAGATCATCCCCGGCAACGAAAAGGCGCTCTACGCGCTGCACAATCACCTGGTCGAGCTGGGTGTCGAGGTGATCACCGAGGAGGACCACTTCGTCCACGTCTCGGGCCATCCGAGCCGCGACGAGATGGAGCAGATGATGCGCTGGATGAAGCCCAAGGTCGTGGTGCCGATCCACGGCGAGGCCCGCCATCTCTACGCGCATGCCAGGGTCGCGAAGAC
>Ga0081527_100187_pt1 | contig 49329 bp, 31 predicted proteins | sample HotLakmasection5_FD_70992 | JGI IMG/M metagenome (GOLD analysis project Ga0081527, IMG submission 70992) | Hypersaline microbial mat communities from Hot Lake, Washington, USA - Section #5 (SPADES assembly) (version 2) | ecosystem: Environmental > Aquatic > Non-marine Saline and Alkaline >... | reverse complement strand
GGTTTGACAACTCCCCCTGCAGGGCGTTGCCGATGCTTCATCCGTCATCCGACGGGTTGCATCATCTTTATTACAGCATGTCAAAGAACGTCGTTGTTCTTTAACTTCACGGCACAATCAAAGAATCACGAAGGTTTTTCATTGCCTGCGATTGCTTCCTCTTTGTCTGCTTCGGGTCTTTGCGTCCTTCAGCCGGTTGGAGGATCCCTATTGTACGTGGTGAAAATTATGGCTCACACATTCTCCATGCCTGGGCTGAGTTGCCACGAAGGCCCGAGGACTCAAAGAATCTACGAAGGGGTTTCATTGCGGCGGGGTAATTCCTGAATAGCACACCTGAACTGAGCTGTGACGCCCAACCATTCAAAAGGTGTTTTTGACAGAATCAGCATTTTTGAAAAATGATCCATCTGCCTTAAGCCGTAATGATTTTTTAGAGAAACTGAATTGCGGAGATGCACGATTGACCTGAAAGTCCAAACTTTTGCGTGAATAGTCCTAAAATTTCACAGACTAAGCATGTACTATTCCTTTGGCAGCGGGTATTGAGGGTACAAATACCGCTTTCAAAGTAAGCAAAACAAGCAGCCGGCTAATTTTGCGGTCGTGGCACTTGTTTAATAGCGATAAACAACTAACAGATCAAACACATCTAATAAAACCACATATGAAAAAAAGAATCATAAAAATTGCACTTCTTCTGCTGCTTCCTTTGGCTGCTATGGATGCAGTAGCCCAGGAAACCGAAGAAAATGTACGAATGGAATACCTTCTATGTCAGCTGAACGAAGGCCATACCTTTGACGACGTAATGGCCCAGGCGAAAGAGTATGGTGAGAAAGTTGCTGCTGAAGGCAATCAATACAACCAGTTTCTGCTGCGCCCGATGATCACAGGTCAACGACTTGAAGGAGTGACGCATATTATCGCGGGAATGTGGCCGAATGGTGAGGAACTCTACAAGGAGTACGGCGACTATGTGAATAAGTATATCGATGAAGACATGGAAAATGATGCCCATACCTGCCGTGTGGTGTACGCAACCATGGACCATGTTGTAGTTAATGATTTCCGTGAAAACGAAACCATGGACCGTCGATGGCCGCTACAGCTTTCTGATTGCACCCTGAAAGAGGGCGTGACTATGGAATATGCCGTTGAAGTACAGAAAGAAGTACATCAGGCAGCATTAGCAAATGATATGGGCGGCTACGGTGTGCACTTCCAGGATCCCTACTTAGGTTTTGAAGATGCCGAGTTTGATTTTATCTCAGCCGTTTGGTGGCAGAGTTTTGAGCACAGGGGAAATATGGCGATGAACTACTATAAAATTGCAGAAACCCACGGCCAGAGTTTGAATTCCGTAGCAAGCTGTAAAAATGACCGGGCCTATTTCGCAGAGCGTATTTTTACGACATGGCAATAGAATTATTCTGCAGTTAAAAGCAACCAATTCAGATTAAAAAACATCACAATGGTTTCGACTCAGGGCTGTGCCTGCACAAATTCGGTTCAGCCGATAAACTTCAGGCACAGTAGCTGATTTCGATTTCCACTTAACTAATTAAACCAACACATGAAAATGCAAAATTTACTCAATAAAATTACTCTTATAATGATTGCCGCACTGTTAACCGGGCTCTTTGCTCCGGCAGCAGAAGCGCAAGAAGACGGAAGTATGATACTCTCTATGACAGAGTTCGTCGTTAAACCGGGGCACAACACACAGTTTGTTGAGGGCGTAAAAGCCTGGAAAGAGTGCTACGTAGAAAACGATGGCGATTGGACATGGAATATGTGGAGTCGTGTACAGGGAGAAGGCAATGTGTACGGACTCACTTCATATATGGAAAATTGGGCTCAAATGGATGATATGTCGGATGAAGCCGGACAGGCATGTCAACGTTTAGCTATAAACCTGATTAATCCGAATGTTGAAAAAGCGACGGCAAATATGGCCCGAACCATTCCGTCGATGAGCAAACCACTGGTTTCCATGGATGTTCTTAACGTAACGTACTGGAGACTTAACAATAGCCCTTTGTTTTGGGAAACTGTAAGGCAAGTTAATTCGGCCATGAGCGAATTGGAAGGAGAACCAAGAGGTTACTGGTATTATGGCGTTGGCGGAGATCTGAATGCCCCACACGCTTTCGTAGTGAACCCCTATGAAAATTTTGCAGCAATGGATGTGGACAGAGACGGTCCCTGGGAAGTTGTAGAAGAAGTACATGGTGCTGATAAAAGAGCCGAGCTTCAAAACAATTACAGGGAAGCTGTGGATGTTAGCTGGTCGTATATGTATCGCAGAGTAGCTGACCTCAGCTACGCCGGTTCAGAGTAGTAATCTGTTTAAGCAAAACAGCCGGTTCCGTTTCGTTTTGGTCACGGGTACGGCTGCTTTTTTAATGAATGAGATCTAAACCGAATACATTTGACCGTGTATCCGGTTTTTTTACCCGCAGCTCACCAAATAAAAAATCAATGAAAGAAAAAAGATATACCGGAAGGAAAAAGTTTTTATTCGGTCTCGGTGCTCTTGGCATTGGGGGCATGGCAACATGGCTTATGAGACGGCCTATTGTGGAGCGGCTCTTTTTTACGGGCGATTTTGACTCCGGTCTGCTTACAGCCGCACCTTCTGTTGACGATAATATATGCGTATTAACCTCTGCACAAACCGAAGGGCCTTTCTACTATCCATCTCCCGAGCGATCCGATGTCACAGAAGATCGCAATGGAAGCCAGCTCCGGCTTCGGCTCCAGGTAACACGGTACCCCGAGTGTACACCGGTTGAAAATGCCCTTGTAGATATCTGGCACTGCGACGCTGAAGGGGCATACAGCGGCTATCCTGAAGAGATTACGCGCGACCTGTGGAAAACGATGGTGTTTGCAATAAAAGAAGGAACCTTCGAAAACGGCGAGCTTCACGTAGACCCGGTTAACGACTCACGCTACCTCAGGGGCATGCAAAAGACCAATGAAAACGGCTGGGTTACGTTCAACACGATTATTCCCGGCTGGTATAAGGGGCGGGTACCCCATATCCATGCAAGAATTGTTGTAAGCGATCAGGAGCAGCTAACCACTCAGTTTTACTTCCGGGAGGAGGTGCTGAATGAGATCTACACATCAACAGCACCGTATGATAAACATGGACCATGCCCCATGAGCTTTGAAAAAGACATTGTGCTCTCGCAGGGAAGTGCTGACGGCCTTCTGCTTGAATTAGACAATTCAGGAATGGGCAGCCTTGGGTTTAAGACATCAGGCCGCATTGGTATCCGAACCAATGCCTGACAATAGTTCCGTTCAACAATTTAAAAACTGTTTTACAATCGAAATTCTTCAAACTTAACCGCTAAATCCGGACACTATGAAACGAAGCGACTTTATTAAAAACTCGGCCATTTGTGCCTTTGCCGTAAGCACTCTTGGATATGTACGGTTCGATGGACATGCCTATATCGGCGACTGCGCAACCACATCAGATATTCTGGGCCCGTTCTACCGCCCCGGCAGCCCGGTTCGGAATAATCTGGTTATTCCGGGTGAGGGTGGAAAACCTATTAAACTCCTGGGCACCGTAAAACATCAGGACTGCATCACCCCTTACAAAAATGCCAAAGTAGAATTGTGGCACTGCGACAATAACGGGGTATATGATAATTCATCCGATATCTTCAGATACCGGGGCACCACTTTTACAGATAAAAATGGAGAATATTCATTTGAGACCGTGCTGCCTGTGCCTTACGATGTTGGAAACGGAACCATTCGGCCGGCACATTTTCACATGATGGTTACGGCAGAGGATTATCAGCCATTGGTTACACAGCTCTACTTTTCGGGTGATCAACATATTGAAACAGATTCATCAGCTTCAGTAGCCGCCGGCAGAATTCTTGACGTTGAAGAGCTTGCTGACGGCACGGCAAAAGTACATTTTCCGGTCAATATGGCAAAAACTCTTGCCGCCGAGCCGGCCTCTATCGATAAACTGACCGGAGAATATATTCATGAAACAAATCCCGGTTCTTCCATGGTATTTTTCAACAGCGGAAACAAGCTGTGGAGGAAAAACGAGGTGTTTGGGATTCGATTCGAATATGTGGGGAATAACACATTTGAGTACCCCGGTACACCCGGAGAACGATTCATGAAGCTGAATTTTGAGCTCCTGCCTTCCGGTTCTGTAAAGCTCACTATGCTCTATAATGACTCTGACCTGAGTGAACAGCAACAGGTTTTTATAAAAAGCAGCTGACCCATTTTTATTCACTGAATTAAATCAGTGTTAACAAGTCGGTTTCCAGCCAGGGACTATAACCAAAAAACACATCCTAACCTCGATCAGAAACGATGAAAACTGCAAGTCTGGACTATAATAATTCATGGCTCTGGGTGATGGGGCTCTTAATGATCTCGTTTATTGCCTTCTGGCCCTCATACTACGCAGTAATCTCGGAAAGTGATTTCTATATCCATTTTCACGCTGTAACTGCCATACTTTGGTTTGCCCTGCTGATTGTACAGCCCATCCTTATTAAAAAAAGAAAGCTGAAAGTTCACCGGCTGTTTGGTAAGATCTCTTATCCGGTCGCGGGGCTCGTCATAATCAGCATAGTACTGCTGGCGCATAACAGGATCAGTACATCACCGGAAGAGTTTTACGCAATTCGAACTTATATCCTGTATTTGCAGATCTCACTGGCTCTCGTATTTACCGTTACCTACGGGCTCGCCATCTGGTTTCGGAAAACCAAACCGATTCATGCCCGTCTGATGGTTGCCACCTCTTTCACATTTATTGACCCGGTTTTGGCCCGTTTTTTAGGGATTGTCTCTCCGGATCTGACCATAAACGGCCAGTGGATCACCTTCGGCATTATTAATGTGATTCTGATCACCCTATCTATCATCGACCGAAAAAACCATAAAGCCCGCTGGGTATTCCCCTGCTTACTGCTGCTCTATCTGATTATTGAACTACCCATCTATTTTGACCTGACCGGCCTGGACTGGTGGCAATCATTTTCGGCATGGTTTGCATCTTTCTGATCTGAGTTCTGCTGCTAAATAACGGGGAAAGAGTTCTTTTTTTAAGAGACTGGTTTAGGGGCAGTGTCTGTTCCGTTCTTTGATTATGCATCTAAATGAGGGTTCAGATATTAAGCGTATTTCTTACATTGAGGCTTAACATGTCTTAAACGGTTTAAAAATATGCGGTATATAAAAGGTGCTGTATTAGCGGTCATTTGCCTGCTTTCCGTTGAAGCTTTTTCACAACAAGCAGTGTTCCGCCACCTCATCATCGATGACGGCCTGTCTCAAAATGCCGTGTACTCAATACTTCAGGACAGCCACGGTTATATGTGGTTTGGCACCAAAGACGGGCTGAATCGATACGACGGCCGTAATTTTGTTATCTATCAGCACAACCCGTTTGATTCGACGACGATTTCTGATCCGTATGTGATAACATTGTATGAAGACAGCAAAGGCCGTATCTGGACCGGTTCTTTTTTCGGAGAGATAAATATTTTTCACAGAGATACGGACTCCTTCCAGCGAATATCGCTGATAAATGAAATCGGTGAAGAGATTGCTTCCAGTGAAATTACGGCTATTACGGAGGGTGACCCCGGAACGATGTGGATCGGAACCAAAAGTGATGGACTTCTGAAAATAACCGCTGCTGATAACCAGGTCTCTATATACAGCTTTACACAATACCTGAATGATGCAGAAAATGAGCAAAGCCCGAGCAGCAATGAGGTTTCCAATTTATTAGTTGATGAAAATAAAACCTTATGGGTGGGTACTGAAGAGGGACTCAATGAATTCCATGCGGACAGAGATCTGTTTACCCGAACCATTTTTGAAACCAAGCATCCGGAAGCGCCTCAAATCTCTGGCGATTACAGGATAAGCTCCATGCATACTGGTCCTGCAGAAGATGATTTTTGGATTGGAACCCAAAGCGGACTGGTGAAGTTTGACCGGCATTCCGGTTCTTATGACTTCTTCCCAAGTAAGTTCGAAGTATTTCGATACGGTGAGGGAAGCATTAATCGCATTGTAGAAGACCATACCGGTCAGCTTTGGCTGGGGACATACGCAGGGCTGATGCGATTTGATCCATTAACAAAGAACTACACCTACTACCAGCACGACCCGCTTGATCCCCAATCACTGAACCATAATTTAATCTCAAGCCTTTTGATAGACAATACCGGCATCCTTTGGGCCGGCACATCAGGACTTGGAATTAATATCCTAGATTTCAAGGCAAACCGGTTTCCCTCCCTCTTTCGAAACCCCGATCCAGCTTCACGAATTCCGGGATTCAGCATTCAATCCATTTTAGAGGATAACTCCGGAGATGTCTGGATCAGTGCAGACGTGCTCTATCGGTGGAACAGACAGACCGGAGAACTCAGTAGTTTTGAATCCAGTATTGAAAGGCCTCAGGAATTTGGAAATGCAGTCATTTACTCAATCATCCAGGCATCAGACGGACATATCTGGGCTGCTGCTCCTACAAGATTGGAGCCTGAGAGGCTGTTCAGGCATCATCCTTTAACCGGTGAAACGACCGTTTTAATTAGAAACCAGAACAGGAATACCGATCCCTCGCAGAAGGAGGTACTGGCAGTAATTGAAGACCGTGACGGCACCATCTGGGCCGCCAACAGGCACTACTTTAGTAAATTTACGGGTGAGGATGAGGCACCTTTTATACACTTTTCAACTCATGAATCTGATCCGGCAAACCAAACGGATCGCCCGGTTATTTTTCAGGATATGGAGCGGATCTTTTGGCTCGGAACCGTAGACGGGCTGATCCGTTTCGATCCCGTAAATGAGAGCTTTCAAACCTATATAAATAATCCCGAGGACCCCAAAAGCCTGAGCAATAACCATATTAAATCCATCCTTGAAGATCCTGCAGAGCCCGAAACATACCTCTGGATCGGCACCTCCGGCGGGCTCAATAAGTTGAATTACAGAACGGGAACTTTTAAACACTATATGGAGCAGGACGGACTGCCCAACGATGTAGTCTACGGGGTTCTGCCCGATGCTGATGGAAACCTTTGGCTCAGCACCAATAAGGGCCTCTCACGATTCAATCTGCAGAGTGAGACATTCAGGAATTATGATGTGCAGGACGGCCTTCAGAGCAATGAGTTCAATACCGGGGCCTACTTCCGCAGCAAAAGCGGAGAGCTCTTTTTCGGGGGGATTCAAGGGCTCAATTATTTTTACCCTGAAAACATCAAGGATAACCCGCACCAGCCACCGGTAGTGCTTACCGGCATTAAACTGGGAAATCAGCCAATATCAAACAAAACGGATCCTGAACTAATATCTGCATCCGTTTCTGCAATTGATCAAATTACGTTTTCCCACCGGAATGATGTCATTACGTTTGAATTCGCAGCACTGGATTACTCCTCACCGGATAAGAATCAGTATGCCTACATTATGGAAGGATATAATGATGACTGGATCATGACCGGTAATCTTGCCTCCGCTACTTTCACGAACCTGCCGCACGGCAAGTATACATTCCGTGTGAAAGGCTCAAATAATGACGGAATCTGGAATGAAGAGGGATTGGCCCTGGCGGTGATGGTAACTCCCCCCTGGTGGCATACCTGGTGGGCGTATGGGTTGTATATGGCATTTTTTCTGACTGCACTTTATTCCCTGCGACGCTACGAGCTGAACCGATTCAACCTGAAAAATCAGCTGAAGCTTGAAAAGGTACAATCTGATACTCTTCGAAACCTGGACCACTTAAAATCCCAATTCTTTGCCAATATTTCTCACGAATTCAGAACACCTCTCACGCTATTAGTCGGGCAGATTGAAACCCTTCTTTATTCTGAACCGGACAGGAAGAGAAAAGAGAAACTGATATCAGCAAATCAAAACATAGACCGTCTGTTACATCTTATTAACCAGCTTTTGGACCTGTCTAAACTGGAAGCCGGAAAGATGGAACTGGATCCGGATGAACAGAATATGGTTTCGTTTCTAAAGAATCACTTTTTCTCGTTTGAATCTCTCGCAGAAGCAGGAAACATCAGCCTTAATTTTTCTTCTTCCCGTGCAAGAATAACGATGAACTTTGATCAGGATAAAATGGAAAAAGTATTTTATAATCTTTTTTCAAACGCCTGCAAGTTTACCGGGCCCGGCGGCCGCATCGATGTAGCTGTTAACATCCCACAACCCGACATTGTAGAAATACGGGTGAAGGATTCCGGAATTGGTATTTCAGAAGAGCGATTGCCCTATATTTTTGACCGTTTTTACCAGGCTGATCCATCCTACACCCGGAAATATGAAGGTACCGGCATCGGTCTTTCGCTGGCATTTGAATTAATTGCGCTTCATAACGGCACAATAGATGTGAAAAGCGAAGAAGGTGCTGGCACTGAATTTATCGTCCGGCTTCCGTATCAGGCAGATCTCGATTCAGACTCTCCTTATGAAAGCTTTAGCAGACAGGTAAACGGAGAAGCTGCTTCACCAGTTACAGAAGAAACCAATGCTGAAGGGCTTCTCTCAGATAACGGTGAACTGGTCCTGATTGTCGAGGATAATAAAGAGGTTCGGACATTTATTCGTGATCAGCTCTGTGAAGATTACAACATCCTGGAAGCTGCCAACGGCCTTGAAGGGATTGCCGTATCGCGGGATACCATTCCCGATTTGATTATCACCGATTTGATGATGCCCGAAATGGACGGGCATGAGTTCAGTGTTAAAATACGGGGTGATGAAAAAACCAGCCATATTCCTATCATCATGCTCACCGCCAAAGCCGGCCAGGCCCCAAAAATTAAGGGCCTGGAAGCAGGAGTTGATGCTTATCTGACCAAGCCTTTCCATGTGAAAGAGCTGCAAATAAGGGTGAAAGCACTTATTGAACAGAGAAAAAATTTAAAGAAGCGATTCAGCAGCGCCACATATTTTAAGCCGTCGGTGGTAGCAAAGAGTTCTGTAGATCAAAGCTTCATCAGCAGGGCCATTGAGATCATCGATAATCGTATCGCTGACGAGGATTTTTTGGTAGAAGATTTTGCCGAATTGTTAAACATGAGTGCTTCTCAGCTTAACAGAAAACTAAACGCCCTGATCGATCAGCCTGCAGGTACATTCATCCGGTCTGTGAAGCTGCAGCGAGGCGCTGAACTCCTCAATCAAACCAACAAAACCGTCAGTGAAATCTGCTTTGAAGTTGGTTTTAACGAACCCTCCTATTTTGCCCGGGCATTCAAAAAACAGTTCGGCAAAAGCCCGAAGGAGTTCAGGAAGATCTCCATTTAAAATTTTGATCTCCCCTTTCAAAAGACCCTGAAAATACGCTGTGGCTTGAGCTGCTTATTTTTGCGGTAAATGAACACCTGCGGAGGGTAATCTTTTCCAGTACACTCAGGGGCCATCTGTTTTTACCATCGGCTGACCCGCAGCAACGGGATTCTCCATAAAAAGCGGAGAGGAGTAATAGAGTTCAGAAAACACCGGTATTCACTCAAAAACTCTCAATATGTCCCAAAATCCTGCCTTTTGCGCGAATAGTACTACTATTTGCCTGGATAGTACCGGTATGAAATGCTCTTCACAGCTACTTTAAGCAAAAGCCAATCATTGAATGTTAGTGTTCGGAACAATTCTTGTCTCCGAAATGAGGGCTTCGAAGTTTGAAACTTTAATAAAAAAATTAAAAGTGATCACCAAATGAATCAAAATAAATTCGTACCCCATCAACCCAGTAAAAACGGGTTATTCACGGCATCACTTTCGCAAATCCTGATCCCAGGGTCCTTTTTAATACTGACCATAGCCCTTATAGTGATTGGATGTGATTCCATGGTTGATCAGAAAACAGATGGTGATGCCGGCATAGTAACAAGCGATATGGAAGAGTCTTTAACAGTTGTTGCAGGCTCTTCGATTGTATGTATTAATCCGGATGAACCTGAATATACCAGGGATACCGAATCGAAGACCACGGAATGGGGAAATCCAAGTAACCCCTTTGAAAAAACAGTTACAATAGAGTACTACAACACGCTTGAGCAGTTCATGTTCAGGGTGAAGAGCACCGAAGCAATTTCTGATGTGCTTATGGATGATGAATCCATCAAAGACTTCGGTGGTTCGGTATCTGCAAATACCTGGCAGGAGTTTACCTTTGAACTTGAGGAAGACTGGAAGGCAGGCGATATAAAGGCCTTTGAAGTCAAAGTTACCGGAAAGGGACCTGCAATATCGTTTGAGGTTGCCTACACTCTTGTTGGTGAATGTGAGACCAAAATGATTGTGCTTGTGATGCTGAATGGGTGTGTAGTAGTTGGAGTGTTTGTACTGCGGATGGTATTCAGACCCGTGTATGTGAAGACCAAAACAGTTGTGGTTCTGATGTAAACAAACCCGCAGAAACCCAAAGCTGCGAGTATGTTGCCCCTTGTGAGGAAGCTTGGGCGTGTTCTGCCTGGAGTACCTGCTCTGAGGATGGTACCCAGACCCGTGTATGTGAAGACCAGAACAGTTGTGGTTCTGATGTAAACAAACCCGCAGAAACCCAAAGCTGCGAGTATGTCGAGCCTTGATTTGCTTAGGAACACCTGCATGACGACTTGAGCTCAAAAACCAAAAATACTCCGCCATATGGACTAAAATCTAACTTTTTGTGCGATGAGTACTACTATTTGCGTGGATAGTACCGATATGAAATGCTTTTCTAAGCTACTATAACAACACAAACCCGGAATTGGATTGTTGCTGTTCTGACAAATCTTCTATCCGGGAAAGAGGAGTTAATACTTAAAAACTATAATAAAAGACAACGGTGATAACCTAATGAATCAAACTAAACGCGTATACCAAAAACCCTATAAGAACCGGTTATCTCCGGCAGCCTTCTTACGAATCCGCATACCAGGGTTCCTTTTAATACTGGCTATGGTCTTCATCACATTTGGGTGCGATTCCATCGTTGATCAGCAAACAGAGGCCGACGACGCCATCGAATCTAGTGATATGGCAGGGGCTTTACCCATGCTTCAAAGCTCTGAGATTGCGTGTATCGATCCAACGACTCTTATATATAACAAGATGACCAACTCAAAAAGCGTTGAATGGGGAAATCCCAGAAACCCCTTTGAAAAAACGGTGGACATCGAGTACTACAATACACTAACCGAGTTTGTGATCAGGGTCAAGAGTACCCAAACCATTGCCGATGTACTGGTGGACAATGAATCCATCAAAGACTTTGATGGCACGGTAGCAGCAGATATCTGGCAGGAGTTTGCGTTAGACCTTGACGAAGATTGGGAATCGGGCGAGAAACAGACATTCAGCCTCAAGGTTGCCGGATCCGGGCCCGCCGCAGAGTTCGAGGTTGACTATACCCTTGTTGGTGCATGTTGGCTGGAGGTAGTCTCTGAAACAGGCCGAATCTGGATGGATCGCAATCTGGGTGCCAGCCGGGCTGCAACCTCGAGCAGAGACGCCCAGGCTTACGGCGACCTCTACCAGTGGGGCAGAGCGGCGGATGGGCATCAGCTCCGCAACAGTGTTATTTATAACCTCAGCCTTGCCAGCACTTTTGAGCCCAATAAAGGAAATGCCTGGGATGGGAAATTCACAACATCATTTTCTGACTGGCTCAGTTCTCAAAACAATGATCTATGGCAAGGTGTGGATGGCATCAACAATCCTTGCCCGGTTGGATATAGAATACCTACCATGGCCGAGTGGCAAGACGAGCGGCTGAGCTGGAGCAGTAACAATGCAGCCGGCGCCTTCAACTCCCCATTGAAGCTGCCTGTGGCGGGCATCCGCATCAACAAAAGTGGTTCGATTAGCGGTATTCATGGTGGCTATTGGGGGAGTTTCTTAGCTGGCTCTCGCCTGTACCTCAGTGATGTCAATTCCTTTCCGAACAGAGTCGCACGCGCGGACGGTTACTCCGTTCGCTGCATCAAGCACTGGCGCGTTATTATTATAACACACCCAACTTTTCATCACGCTATTCCCCCGTGGCGTGATGATATTTAATCTCTTCGATTCTTAGTTTCGAAGGTCCCTACTCACCCTTGGCTGCACAGCTGAGGGTCTTTTTATATACCGCTGCAGGCTGCTTAAGAGTTTTATGGGAATGGAAATACGCCCTGTTTTTCCCCCGAGATTATTGCCATAAGCTTACGTGATCACTAAGAATGATAGTTTTTTTGGTTCATTCGGGGTCTGGCAGCTTTCAGCAGGCTGTTGAATCCTGTTGGAACAGGGAGAAAAAAATTTATCAATACTCTTCTTGATGATGAACATTCAGGATTGACAATGGACTGTATCAAATTGAACTGAAAAGCTTAAAACGCTTGAATAGTCCAAACTTTTGATTGAATAGTCCAAGACTTTTTCAGGGGGAAAAGATATAATAGGTGGTATTCCGGGCTGCTTTTTATCCGGAAATATTGCAGTGAGTAATTGGACCCGAAACCCACAGAAACTTAAAAAAACAGGTATGAAATTTTTAGTTGTTGACGATGAGCATGATGTGGAAATGCTTTTTCTGCAAAAATTCAGAAAAGAGATACGGAGCGGGCTCATTGATCTGGAATTTGCTTTTTCAGGTCAGGATGCGCTCAACCGTCTGCAAAATACTCAGCCGCCCGATGTGCTCTACATATTTTCGGATATCAACATGCCGGGCATGTCGGGACTGGAGCTTCTCAACAAAGTTAAATCTCAGTTTCCACAGATTCAGGTAAGTATGATTTCAGCGTATGGCGATGATGAAAATCATAAAAAAGCCCTCGATTTTGGTGCCAAGGAGTTTTTCACCAAGCCGATTGATTTTGCCTCCCTGAAGCAGGAAATGTTGGAAATTTTGGAGGAGTAGGTATTCAGGATCGATTTAGAAATAATAACGAAAGGTTGAACGGACTGTGTTAGTGCTGCCGATGATGATATTAAGCCATGCCGTGGTCAGTCAGGCCTTTCTGCCGAAAAGCATAAAGAGTCCCGTTTTATCATTTACCTCCCAGCCCTATTACAGTTCCATGAAAGAAAGCAGACCCAACCTTCAGTTTAACATATGTAAAATCCGACAGTTACTGCGGGGCGGATGGCACATTTCCGGTACGCTCCTGGTACTGCTCTGTATTGCAATACCGGCGTACTCTCAAATTGATGAAATTGCTCCAACCATACTTTTAGGCCCCGATGCACCTTCATTGAGATTCGAAAGCATCGGCCTTGTAGATGGCATGGTGCAGGCTTCAGCGAATACTATTATTCAGGACAGTAAAGGATTTCTTTGGATCGCCACACAGGGCGGACTCCACCGTTATGATGGCCATGAATTCAAGGTATACGGCCAAACCCCTTTTGATACAACTTCTTTGTCAGACAACTGGGTGTGGGGAATGGCCGAATCAAAAAATGGAGATATCTGGGCTACTACAGAAGCCACAGGCCTGAATCGTCTCGATCAGACAACCGGAAAATTCACCCGGTATTTACATGACCCTGATGATTCCACCTCCATGTCGAGCAACCAAACCTTTTTGCCATTCGAAGATAGCCGCGGAGATTTATGGGTGAGCACCTTTGATGAAGGCCTGAACAGAATGCGGGCAGGTGACGACGGCACGTTTAATCGTTATAGTCACGATCCTGATAACCCGGCCACGATATCAAGCCGCACGATTTTTTGGGTAGATGAAGATCAGAATGGGTTGATCTGGGCGGGTTCAACAAATGGTGTAAACCGAATAGATCCGGATACGGATGAAGTAACGCGTTTTTTATATGATCCCGACTTTGCCCCTCCCTTTTATGGAGCGGCTCAAAATATCCTGGGTCATTTTCATCCACCCGCTTCTCCAAATATACATTGGTTAGCTACCGGTAATGGACTGGTGAGGCTGAATAGCGACACGGGTGAAAGTGAACGGTTTCTAATCGCTCCAAATACAGGCACGGAGATAAATCCGCTAAACTTTTTGCACCAGGTTGTCCCTGATCCCGACAGCCCTGATATTTTGTGGGTTGGAGGTCCGGGTACCGGAATATCCCGTTTCGATATGCTATCAGAATCATTTACCTCTTACCGAAATAACCCCCGTGATGCAACCAGCCTTAGCGATAACCTGGTTCAATCCATGTATACCGATCGCTCAGGGACGATTTGGGTGGGCACGGCAACCGAAGGTCTTGCAGCTTTTAACCCGGGTGCCGTAAACTTTACTCATCTCAGACATAATCCGGATAATGACCAAAGTATTGCGCCGGGGATTGTATGGGGCGTGTTTGAGGATCAGGGAGGCTCTCTTTGGGTTGGAAGTGACCAGGGATCGGTTGGTGATATTCTAACTCAATTCGACGCAGCATCAGGAAAAACAGTTCGCTATTCGCATTCACCTGACGATTCGACAACTATTATTTTCGGTACAATCCGGGTATTTGCAGAAGATGGAAACAACAGGTTTTGGGTGGGAACCAGCGGGGGGCTGAACTTATTTGATCGTAACACCGGAACCTTTGCCCGCTACCGGCACGAACAAGCAGAAGAAAATCTGGGGCGAAATAACCTGTTTTCAATAGTACCCACTTCAGCAGATAGCACAAAACTTTGGATAGGAAGTGTTGGCGGTCTTGATCTGTTCGACACCAGAACAGGCTCCCATATACATATCTCTCTCCCCAAAGAAGAGATCGGGATTGAATTTGGGCCCGCCATACTGTCAATGCATCAGGATTTGAACGGCATTCTCTGGTTAGGATCGAATAATGGCCTGCTCCGATACGACCCTGAGGAAAACGAAGCTAGCATTGCATCACGATATGACTCAAGAGATACCACAACCATCAACAACAATCAGATTTCAAGCTTACTCGAACGCCCTGAAGAACCCGGTATTCTCTGGCTGGCTACTCAAAGCGGAGGGTTAAATCGGTTTGATACGAAAACTCGTTCTGCCAGGCATTATAACACAGATGCTGGATTGCCTAATAATACGCTCTATTCTGTGCTGGAAGATGACAATGGCACGCTCTGGATGAGCTCCAACAAGGGGATTTCAAACTTTGATCCATCCACTGAAACCTTTAGAAACTACGGACTGGATGATGGATTGATGGCCCTGGAATACAGCCAAAACGCATATTTCAAAAGTAGTGATGGAATCATGTATTTCGGAAGCGGAAAAGGCGTTACGGCTTTTGATCCGGAACTGCTTCATATAAACGAAATACCGCCACAGGTTGTCCTGGCAGATTTAAAAATATTCAATACATCGTTGACGGTCGGGCCGGAGTCGCCACTCAGTAAGCCGCTGTCAGAAACCGAAGAAATCACCCTTAAATACAACCAAAATGAGGTTACGTTTGATTATGTGGCTCTTCATTTTGCTAATCCTGAAAGCAACATTTATACCTACCAGTTGGCGGGCTTTGATCCCGACTGGATTGATGCAGGTAATAAACGATCCGCAACCTACACCAATCTTCCTGAAGGTGAATACACATTTAAAGTGAAGGCCGCAAATGCCGACGGCGTCTGGAATACCGAAGGTACATCCATCAACTTAACCATTCTACCCCCCTGGTACAGAACCATGTGGGCCTATGGCGCCGGCCTGGGAATCATCGGGTTTTTAATATTCGGGGTTGATCGCGTTCAGCGCAGACGCATTTCCAAAAAAGAACAAGAGCGTCAAAGCCTGAGGGATGCCGAACTCCGTGCCGAAGCCGAAAACAAACGCCGGGCAGATACCGAACAGCTCAGTCAGATAGGCCGAACCATCACATCCACACTATCTGTACACAAAATTATTGAAACCGTTTATGAAAATGTAAATGCCCTTATGGATGCGGCTATCTTTGGTGTTGGCATTTACAACAAAGAGAAAAACTGTCTGGAATTTCCCGCCACGAAGGAAAAGGGAAAGATGCTGACGCCTTTTATCAATGATTTGGATACAGATGACCGGCTGGCTGTTTACTGTTTCAAGAACAGACAGGACATTGTAATTGGTGATTACGCAAAAGAGTACAAAAAATATGTGAAATCATATCAGGCTCCAATTGAAGGTGAAGCGTCAAAATCGATACTCTATCTGCCGCTGATTCACCAAGACCGGGTTATTGGAGTTATTACCACCCAGAGTTTTAACAAAGACGCCTATTCCGCCTATCACGTTAATCTATTGCGAAACCTGGCAACCTATGCTGCCATTGCAATTGATAACGCATCGGCCTACAGGCAGCTCAACGTCACTCTGAGTGAACTCCAAAGTATGCAGCAGCAACTCGTCCAACAAGAGAAACTCGCCTCATTGGGCCAGCTCACGGCAGGCATCGCCCACGAAATTAAGAATCCGCTCAATTTTGTGAATAATTTTTCGGAATTAAGTGTGGAGTTGGTGGAGGAAGCACGGGAGGAAGTGCGACGGATGACCGAAGACGGGGGACCGGGGAGTGAGAAGGGATCCTCCTTCGCTAAAGCTTCGGAGGACAAGGAAAGGGGCCGTGACCCCGAAAGCTTTCGGGGGAAACAGGGGGAGGCTGGATTAAGCCCCCAAATGAACTTCATTCTCGACATCCTCGACGATATCAAAGCCAACCTCAAAACCATCCATAAACATGGCTCACGTGCCGATTCCATCGTTAAATCCATGCTCATGCATTCCCGTGGCGGCGATGGTGAGATGGAACCGACTCCCATCAACCCGCTGATCAAAGAGTACGTGAACCTTGCGTTCCATGGAATGCGGGCCGGAAAAGAGTCGATCAACGTAGATATTGACCTGCAGCTTGATGAGTCGCTGGGTGAGGTACCGCTGATTGCCGAGGATTTTAGCCGAGTGATTTTGAATCTGGTTAACAATGCGTTTGATGCGATGCGGGAGAAGAGTGAAAGGGCAAAAGTGAAAGGTGAAAAGAATTCTCCCATCGAGGGGAGTGGTGATCCCGAAAGCTTCCGGGAGAAGCCGGGGGTGTCTCTGTCGCATAGCTACAATCCTAAACTTACCGTTCGAACCAAATCAGATAATGGAAATGTAGTAATCGAAATCGAGGACAACGGGCCGGGAATACCCGCTGAGATCAAAGACAAAATCCTGGAGCCGTTTTTTACCACGAAAAAGGGCACACAGGGCACGGGTCTTGGGTTGTCAATCACCAACGATATTATAAAAGCACACGGCGGGAACATCGACATAGTCTCCGTCTCCAGTGAGCGTACCACATTAAAACTTACAATACCGGGTAAATGACACAAATGAAAAATCTATGAAAATGAAAACCAGCAGAGTTCTTCCGAAACCCGCAAAATATACTACCATAAACCGGCGAGAATTTGTGAGTCGATCGGGACTCCTTTTCGGTGCCTCATTGCTCTCTCTGCCCCGGGCAGTATCAGCCATTGCCCGGCCGGACACTTCACCCTCCCCTTCTGTCTTTAATAACTGGGATGAGGTTCGGCGTCTGTTCACACTCGATCCGCAACTCATTCATATGGCAGGGTTTTATCTCGCCGCACATCCTGCACCTGTTCGGGAAGCGATTGACAGGCACCGCCGCGGGTTTGATGCCAATGCGATTGAGTATCATCACGACAACGCTATGAAGCTTGAACTCGCCGCGATTGAGGCGGCTGCCCGCTATCTCGGCGTGGATACGGCCGGCATCGCCATGACCGACAGCACCACCATGGGGCTTGGGCTTATCTATAACGCCATTGATTTACAGCCTGGACAGGAAGTCCTTACAACAACGCATGATCATTATGCGACCTGGCGTTCCCTGGAATTACAGGCCGAACGCAGCGGTGCCACCATACGGCAGGTCAGTCTTTACGAACGCGGCGAAGACGCAACAGCTGAGAAGATGATTGATTCACTTATCAATGCTATTACACCCCGCACCCGCCTCATTGCCGTAACATGGGTTCACTCCGGTACAGGAGTAAAAGTTCCTGTTGCCGGCATCTCCCGTGCTGTAAAGCAGGTGAATCGCAATCGCGACGAAGACAATCAAATTCTTTTAAGTGTGGATGGCGTGCACGGTATTGGCGTTGAGCAGGAATCGCTGCAAGATCTGGGCTGTGATATTTTTATTGCAGGAACGCACAAGTGGATGTTCGGGCCGCGAGGCACCGGCCTGGTGTATGCAACACCCCGGGCGCGCAAACTGCTTCAACCGACCATACCGCCGTTTCCGCCTGTTGTGTTCAGCGACCTTTCGGATGAGGAGGTCGAAAATCGTATGACATGGGGTATGCAAATGTCGCCGGGCGGATTTCACTCGTTTGAACATCGATGGGCCGTTACCGAAGCGTTCGCCATGCATGAAAAATTAGGTAAATCCGCGGTCACTTCACGCATTCACATGTTAAACAGACAGATTAAGGAAGGGATGTCATCAATGCCGCACATTACCATGCATACACCCATGTCTGATGACGTCTCGGCGGGAATGGCATGTTTTGAGGTTGATGGAATGAGTCCGGCGGAAGTGGTTCACCGCCTGCGCGAGCGTTCAATAGTCGCCAGCACTACGCCCTACGCTGTTACTTACGCGCGGCTGTCAGCAGCCATCTACAATACCGAACAGGAAATTGATCAAATCATGTCGGCCGTTCACGAGCTTGGTTGATGATGGCACTCCTTTGCAGCCTGGCATGCTTCAGTTTAGTGTGAGCCCAACTCGGTCTCTGATTTGTTTACATTCTGCATATCCGCGGTTTCCAGAGCCCGTTTCCTGATATAGTGCCGGAGTTCCTCAAGTTCTTTATCGGTTATTTCGGGGTACCCTGGCATACCTCTGCCCGTTAATTCACCATCGCGAACTACCGAGGCAAAGGCTTCAATATTTGAAACAGTAACGGATGCTCTCAGGTCCGGAGCCATTCCCCCTGCAAGTACTTCTCCCCCGTGACAACCGTCACAGCTATCGTAAACAAAAGCACCTCTTAGTGCCATCTCATAGTTGATCGTAAAATCAGGGTCAACAAACGGCTCGGGGAAATGGGGCGGTGGTTGAACTGCCATTACTTCAGTTCCTTCCAGCGAAAAGCTGATCAGTCGGCGCGTATGAACACCATACGACCAGCCAAGTTCAGCGGCCGGAGTGTAACCGGCAAAACCACCGCCAAAACCAACCAGAAGCGAAATGTACTGCTTGCCATCAATAGTATAGGTAATCGGTGGAGCAGAAATACCCAGTCCGGCATCAAACTCCCAAAGGATATCACCGGTTGTCGCGTCATAAGCTAATAACATTCCATCTGACCGCCCCTGAAAAACAAGGTTTCCGGCCGTGGTCAGGGTACCGGCATTCCAGAAAGTTTCCTGCGGGTAGTACCAGGCTACTTCTTGTTTCACAGGATCCCATGCTTGTAGTGACGCAGGGTAATCTCTGGGGTGTTTCTCGGGAAGCCCCAGTTGCACTCCAGTTCCACCTGTAAATTCCCGAGCCTGCCAGTTCTCAAGATCAATTCCTTCGTCTGAGAAATTTACTGCCATATGATGCGTGGGAATATAGACCAGGCCAGTCTGAGGATTGTAAGACATGGCCTGCCAGTTATGAGCCCCCCAGGGATTTGGGGTGATATCTGCAGGTGCGTCCTCATACCGGGATCCTTCCACTTCTACGGGGCGGCCTGTTTCCATATCAATATGAGATGCCCATGTCGTTTCAACATAGGGCTCTGCAGAAATCAGTTTACCCGTCTTGCGATCAATTACATAGAAAAAACCATTTTTGGGAGCATGCAGAATTGCTTTTCTTTCTTCCCCATCTATGGTCAGATCAGCAAGTACAATATCCATATTGGAATTGTAGTCCCATGTATCGCCGGGTACGGTCTGATAGTGCCAAATGTACTCGCCCGTATCCGGGTTCAGCGCCACGATGGAGCTCAGGAAAAGATTGTCGCCGCCACCCGAACTTCTGATTTTCCGGTTCCAAGGCGAGCCATTACCGGTTCCGATATAGAGCATATCCAGTTCTGCGTCGTAGGTCATGCCATGCCAGGCATTACCGCCACCCCCATGTTTCCACCACTCGCCCGTCCAGGTTTCGGCGGCCATTTCCATGGCTGCATTCTCGAAACCATCGGCTGGATTCCCTGGTACGATATAGAATTTCCATGCCTCCTCGCCGGTATCTGCATCATAGGCGGTAACCCAGCCCCGGGTCGGGCCATTTTCTGTTCCGCCATTTCCAATCAGCACTTTTCCTTTAAAGGCTTTTGGGGCTCCAGTAATGTAGAGGGAGCGCTCCATGTCGTAAGTCCGTACAGACCATATTTCCTTACCGGTGTAAGCATCGATGGAGATCAGCCTGCCATCCCAGGTAGCAGTAAATACTTTACCCTCATAGAAAGAGATGCCACGATTGTGCACCCAGCCAATCTTCCTCTTGCCCGCCACTTCCTCGCCCACTTTGGGATCATACTCCCAGAGTAAATCGCCGGAAGTAGCATCTGCAGCCCTGATAATATTCATGGTTCCCGTAAAGTATATTACACCATCAACGACCAATGGTGTGGAGACCAAACCTACATCATCAGGCAAGTCTAAATACCAGTCTACTTTCAGGGCGGGTATATTTTCTGTGTTGATGTCCGCATCAGGACTGAACCGGCGTTCGTTGTGCGTTCGGCCATATGCCAGCCAGTCTGAAGTCTGTTCTTCATCTGCAATGGCAATATCACCATAGGTGGAGCTTTGATTTTTATTTCCGCATGAGGTAGTTAAAAACAGGCAGATTAAAGCTGGTATGATTTTTTTCATAGAATGTAGGAACGAGTTTATTTTATTATGAAATCAGTATAGATGTACCGATATCCTTTAAACAGTAAGTTCAAGACCACCATCGAGTGTAGCGATGGACCACGTACAATAGCGTACCTTCTCAGAGCACAGAAAAACGATGTTTATTACCCGCTAATTCTTTAATACGATCCGATATCTTGCATTTCCGGATTCCAGATGAGCAATCGCCTCGTTTACCTGACTCATTGGAAATTCCTCGGTTATAGGATAGATCTCGTGCCGTACACAGAATTCGAGCATCGTCTTTGTCAGCGCCGGGCTTCCTAAAGGACTGCCTGAAACCGATTTTTCACCTGTAAGCAGCGTGAAAGCGGGAATGGCCATAGGCTCCAGGACTGCACCTACGTTGTGAAATTTTCCTTTGGGAGCCAATGCCACCAGGTAGGAGTTCCAGTCGAGAGTGACGTTGGTCGTATTCAGAATGAAATTCAGGCTTCCGGCGATTTTAGCCAGTTCGTCGGGATTTGTGGAATCCACGACCTTCGTTGCTCCCATTTCCAGAATGGAGTCCTTTTTATCAGGATTGGAGCTAAAGGCAACGACTTCACAACCCCATTTGTTCAGGAATTTGAGTGCCATATGGCCCAGGCCTCCGATGCCAATCACTCCGACTTTGTCGGTTGCTTTCACTCCTGCGAAAATGATCGGGTTAAACACGGTAATTCCTCCGCAAAGCAAGGGGCCGGCTTTGTCCAGATCGATACCATCAGGCAGCGGAATTGCCCAGGACCAGTGGCTGCGTACATAGTCTGCAAAGCCGCCATGCCTGCCGCCAATGGTGAATTCGGCAGATGAACAGAGATGATGAGAGCCATCCATGCACTCATTACAGGACATACAGGACCCTGAAAACCACCCTAAACCGACCTTATCCCCGACGGCCACATTCTTCACAGCCTCACCCGCAGCAACAACTTCACCGATAATCTCGTGGCCGGGGACAATGGGGTATGCAGACATTCCCCAGTCATTGTTGATCATGCTAAGATCTGAATGGCAGATCCCGCAATTGATCACCTTGATGTCGACCTGTTCACTCCCTAATTCACCCATTTCAAAAGAAAAGGGCTTTAATTTTTCATGTGGCCCCTGGGCGGCGTATGCAGATACTTTCATATGTTATTCAAGTTTATTATTTGAGTTAAAGTGAGTTCGAACAAGTGGATTCAACCTTACAGATCGGCATATATCCACCCGTAATTTGCAGTTCTATTTATGGTATAACTAAACCTCGACCTCTGAAGACATGGTTATTGGCTCCAGTACCGTGTGGATTTCTTTTATTTGCTGATTTTTCGGATCGTTGATAACTGCACCCAGTTTTTCGATATCGTCTGTATCAACCACTAGTAAAATGGAGTTGGGATCATCAGCATCCTGAAAGGTTCTGAACCCGCTGGAAACCTGAGCAAATAATTTCACACGGTCTTCATGTCCTTTTAACCAGGTATGAATATCCCCTACTTTGTGACGAAATATATACGTAGCCATCGCTTTTTTAGGTTAGATTTTGCCTGTACTGAATGTTTTTCAGATTGGGCATTTCATTTTTAAAAGATTTCTGGTGCTGCAAAACGGATCAGAATCATCAACAAAATGAGAGTAATGGTTTTTATCCCCGTCTGCCCATCAATGTAGATTGAATTCGGTAAAGAGGGTTAGGACAATCCGTGCAAATGTTTGGACTTTTTAAGCATCTTTCATCCTTTGACATTGGTAAACCACCACTTATTAGCTTGATAAGTACAAGATGAGCATTTGGTAAAAAATCGGATCCCGCTTTTATCTGTGCCCGTGGAATTGCCACCACCGAAGGGGATCCCTTTGTGAGAAGTCACAAGGGCACGAAGGAGTATAAACCGTGCATTCATACATCTTATCCCCAATAAACTCATCAAATGCGCAGATAGTCCAAATGTTTGCGCAGATAGTGCAAGATTCGCGCAGGATGAAAAAGTACATTCTTGATGGAAATCCCAATCAGACAAAACAGAGCGTACACATCATGAACTATTTTCTTATCCGTAGGTCCGTTCATCTATTAAACAACCCGGATCATTGAAATCATCCGGTTCAACTCCTCCCCATCAAATAGACGAGGGTCTAAATCGCACCATCGGTGTGTGGGGCCTCAGTGCCAATATTGTAAACCTGGTAGTGGGTGCCGGCATCTTTGTACTGCCGGCCATGGTGGCCGCAGGCCTGGGGTCTGCAAGCCTCTTAGCCTACCTGTTCTGCGGTTTCCTGATTGCATTGATCATGCTCTGTTTTGCCGAGGCGGGCAGTGAAATTACAGACTCGGGTGGCCCGTACACCTATATTGAGTCGGCGTTTGGAAAATATGCCGGATTTATTACGGCCAACCTTTTTCTGACTGCTATACTCACCGCCGGCGGAGCCGTTGCCAATGCCGTTGCCGATATTCTGGCCGGCTTTATTCCGATACTTGATTACAGGGCTGCCAGAATTCTTTTCTTTTTGCTCATGTTCGGTTTCTTTGCCTGGATCAATATTCGGGGTGTGCGCCTGGGAATCGGGCTGGTGGCGCTGACAACGATTGCCAAGCTGGCTCCCCTTTTACTGCTTGTCTTGATCGGATGGAAAGATGTAACAGGTGCCAATCTTTTTTGGGATTCGATACCCGCGGTGGGCAGTGTTGGTGAAATGTCACTGATTCTGTTTTTCGCTTTTATGGGAGCAGAGGTTGGCTTGTCGGTGGGTGGTGAGGTAAAACAGCCGCAGAAAACCATTCCGAAAGCAATTTTCATTGGAATTGGTGGTGTGTTGCTTCTCTACACTCTCATCCAAACCGTTTCGGTTGGAGTACTGGGAAGCGATCTTGCAAATTACCCGGAAAATCCGCTGGCTGAGGTTGGAGGCCGGGTCTTTGGTCCGGCAGGACTCACAATGATCACTCTGGGGGCTGCGGTTTCCATGTTTGGGAACCTGAACGGTGGAATTCTGAACCTGCCCCGCGTACTCTTTGCTGCGGCCAGAGACCGTGTAATACCACCCTCCGCGCTTGCCAGGATTCATCCCGAATATAAAACACCCCACGTTTCCATTATTCTCCTTTCGTTGATTTCATTTCTTCTGGCATGTGTCGGCGGCTTCCAGGTGCTCGCCATTTTTTCCAGCGCTATTTCTCTGATAGTCTATCTCGGCGTGGTGCTGGCCGTTATAAAACTGAGAAAAGTGGTACCCGCCAACTCCCAGACCTTCAGAATCCCTGGGGGATATACCGTTCCCATTGCGGCAGCCATCGCCATTCTCTGGTTCCTGTCGCAACTCAGCGCTCAGGAGGCGATTGGTATAGCCATGCTGGTCGCTGGTCTTTCGGCCGTTTTTGCCGGTATGCGATGGATTCGTGCGCGGTCAGAAATGGAACCGGAAAAAAATCCTGCCATCAATGAGTTCAAATGAGAATTAAGCCATCAAACCAGCAATGAAAAGATGAAATTTCCATCCGCACTCACCATTCTGCTCATTATCGCCGCACTTGTGGCCGCCTCAACCTGGCTTATATCAGCTGGCAGCTACAGCTCGCTTACTTACAGTGCTGAGGACAACACCTTTATAATTTCCGGGGAAGACATTTCTGAGACCTTGCCGGCTACACAGAAAGTCCTGGACGAATTGAACATCAACATTCCCCTGGATAATTTCACGAGCGGAGCCATTTACCGGCCGGTGAGTATTCCGGACACTTATCAGGAAACTGAGGCACAACCTCAGGGGTTCTTTGCTTTGGCAATGTCGCCCATCAAAGGAATCATTAATGCGGCTGATATTATCTTCCTGGTACTGATCATAGGCGGCTTAATTGGAATTTTGAACCTGACCGGCGCTTTTAACGCCGGTATTGCATGGTTGGGGAACGTGCTTAAGGGCAGGGAATATCTACTGATCATCTTCACTACAACGCTGGTGGCACTCGGTGGAACCACATTTGGATTTGCTGAAGAGACCATTGCGCTCTACCTGATCCTGATCCCGGTTTTTATTGCAGCGGGATACGATGCCATGGTTGGATTTGCGTGCATTTTCCTGGGATCGGCCGTTGGAGGCATGTGTTCAACCATCAACCCTTTTTCAATTATCATCGCCTCCGACTCGGCCGGCATTCTCTGGACAGAAGGATTTCACGCCCGGGTTGCCATGTTTCTAACCTGCATAGTCATTACCATCCTCTTTATCCTTCGATATGCCAATAAAGTAAAAAAAGAGCCCTCCTCATCCATTCTTTTTGATCAGAAAGAGAGCATTGAAGAGTACTTTGGCATTTACGCAAAACAGGACATCCACACGTTTAATCTTCGGCGCATTTTAATTCTGGCGGTCTTTATGGGCTGTTTTGTAATGATGATTATCGGCGTGCTTATGCTCGACTGGTGGTTCATTGAGATGACAACGGTGTTCCTTGTGGGTGCCATTGCAATCGGATTCATTGCACAAATAAATGAAGCCAGATTTTCCGAAGCTTTCGTAAAGGGAGCCGGTGACCTGCTGGGTGTAGCATTTATCATCGGGATCGCAAGAGGTGTTTCTATACTTATGAGTGACGGGATGATCAGTGACACCGTTCTTTACTATGCAGCGTCTGCGACAGACGGAATGAGTGAAGGGTTTTTTATAAACTCACTGTTCCTGCTTTATAACGGATTGTATTTCATCATCCCATCCTCCTCGGGAATGGCGGTTTTAACCATGCCGATTTTCGCTCCGCTGGCCGATACCGCCGGGCTGGGCCGTGAGATGATTGTGAATACTTATCAGTATGGCCAGCTTAGTCAGATTATTTACCCAACAGGCCTGCTGCTGCCCTCGCTTGCGATCTGCAGAATCGGATACGATCGTTTTTTAAAGTTTATATGGCCGCTGATGCTGATTCTTTTATCTGTAATGATAACCGCATTAACCCTGATGGTAAGTATATGAAACGGACCCCCGATTTATAAACAGTCAACGCCCCCCAACTCCCTAAATTTTCAAACCCATGTTTAAATTTTTTTACGTCATCCAAAGAATCACCGTTCTGAAATCCAGGAGCCCAAATTTCAGAATCTACGAAATGGGCGTAATCCTGCTGACAGCAATTGGAATCATTGTTGCCCTGCAGTCTATGAAGCATCATCAGGGAATAATTGAAAACGGAGATTCAATCGACCTTCTCGAGGCATCGATCGAAGATCTGCAGATTGAACTTAATTCCGGACGAATTACCTCGGTTGAGCTTGTTGACTTCTACCTGAATCGTATCGAAATGTACGACCAGAGCGGACCGGCTTTGAACAGCATCGCCCATATCAATCCCGATGCACGACGGGATGCACAGGCACTTGATGAGGAGCGGCAGCAAAGCGGCGCACGGGGCCTCCTTCACGGTATTCCGATTCTTGTGAAAGACAACTACGAAACACTCGGCATGCCAACGGAAGCAGGTTCGAAGACCCTGGAGGGATATGCACCCGACCGCGATGCTGAGATGGTGGCCCGCTTACGTGCAGCCGGCGCCATCATTCTGGCGAAAACCAATATGCATGAATTCGCCTACGGAATTGAAACCTGGGGATCAGCTTTTGGGAAAACACGTAATCCCTATGATCCAACCCGGAATCCGGGTGGATCGAGTGGTGGTACAGGTGCAGCGGTGGCGGCAAATTTTGCCGTTGCCGGGCTTGGCAGTGATACCTGTGGCTCAATTCGATATCCCGCTTCTCATAACTCCCTGGTTGGTCTTCGCGGAACACAAGGTGCATCCAGCCGATCCGGAATTATCCCCCTCTCTTCTACACAAGATATTGGCGGGCCGCTTGCCCGCAGCGTTACCGATCTGGCACTGATTCTCGATTTTACGGTTGGCTATGACCCGGGAGATCCCCAAACAGCAGCCGGTTTCGGACGATTTGAGGGGAGTTTTCTTGATGAACTCGATTCACTTGCACTTGATGGCAAACGAATTGGTATTGTGGAAGAATTAAGATCCGGTGGAGATGGGGATGAGGATGTATCTGTCGTATTTAATAAAGCTGTGTTGCAGATGAGAGAACTGGGTGCTGAGATCGTATTCGTCAGTCTGCCAATTTTGGTAACCGAAATCACTGAGCAGATAAATGGATATTACGTTCTGGTGCATGATTTCGGGCGTGACCTGGACTCTTATCTGTCCTCCCGTCCCGAAGCTCCCGTTTCATCACTGGACGAAATTATCGCGATGGAGTTAGCCATTCCGGAAGTTCAGGCATATCTGCAGGAATCACGGAATATTCAGGAATATCCTTCAGAAATTTACCTGGATGAGCTCGCAAAACGGGATCTCCTTAAGCAGGCTATTTATGAAGTAATGGCCGAATTTAACCTGGATGCCCTGGCCTATCCAACGACCAAAACAGTTGCGGCGAAAATCGAGCTGCAGCAATCTGAGAATAACTGTCAGCTCTCTGCCAACTCAGGCTTTCCGGCCATCACAGTACCTGCCGGATTTAGCGAAGAGGGAATGCCCGTAGGGTTGGAGCTTCTGGGACGCCCGTGGGATGATGCGCGCCTTCTGGGTATGGCCTACGCGTTTGAAAAGGCCACCCTGCACAGGCGTGCACCAAATTTAGGTAAGTAATCTTACATAATGACGATATGCTGAAAGAAAATGGTGCTTCCAGGATACATCAGAAGACGCAGTAAAAAGATCTGAAATAAAAAAAGCGCTGATGGAGTGTCAGCGCTTTTAGTATTAGGTTTCGTTCAGGATTACATTCTTGGTAATCCTGCTCCATCCGGCATAGGTGCGAAATTGGAGTGCACCAGCACCCAGCTGCCCATTTCCAGCTGCCACACTTCAGACGCCCGCGTGTGGTAGTCTACTTCCTCACCCGACTCGTTCATCGTGTAGTTTCCTGTACTCGTAAACGTTGTGATGGCCATGTTCATCTGCTCATTAAATTGCACGTTGATGTCTCCAACGTCCCAGCTATTCCATGTAAAGTACTCATTTTCAGTAGGCTCGTCGACTAATTCGCAGGGCCCCATATCCGAGTTACAGGCAATCATACTTACACTTTCCGGCTGGAATTTCGCCTGTCCTTCCAGATCATTCATCATCGTTGAGTGAATACGCTGCCGGGTATACGACTTAATTGAATCTGAAAGTGCCTCTTTATTCGTATGACGCCAGTATATCCCTGCATATTGCTGGTATGCGGAGGGTCCGGCTGCATAATTCAAAGCCTGCAGCTGGCTGCTGAATGCATTGTCGTAATCTCCTGCGGCCGCATAGTGCTCAGCGCGGGAGTCATAGGCGTTGGGCCCGTCGTGTGCAGCAATCGCTTTCTCTACGATCTCCATGGCCATATCCATGTCCTGTTCCACACCATCGCCTCTGGCATACGCATACGATAGCATGTTATAGGCAGGAGATGCATATTCCGGAAAATTATCAGCATATTCTTGCATTGCCTCAGCTTGATCATCGTCAACCATTGCAGCCCAGAACTGAAAGAGTGGAACGTTAGGATATTCTTCAGCTAAGGCTTTTCTTGCTGCGGCCCAGTCACCCGAATCGTCTGAAAGCAGAGAGTGCCATGCCTTTTCACTCTCACTTAATGCATCCACGTCCATCATATCCAGTTGTTCTTGCTGATTACCAAATTGCCCGCCAAGACTGAGATTAGCTTTAATTAACTTTGCGGTTCCGCAATTTTCATCGATCATCAGAGCAGCATCAGCCATTCCCACCGCAAAAGGTGATTCCAGGTTTACCATGTGCGCTACGGCCTGATCCGCAATCTCCGAAGCCATTGCATTACATGATTTTTCAGGCAGCCACTGCCCAAAAGCTGTTGTTGCAAATAGCAAGCATACAGCTGCAGTCATAATTACAGTTTTCATTGTTGTCCCTATTATTTATAAACACCTGTCAGTAAAGCTACAGGTGCGATTTTTATTTTATAGATTTCCGGATGTGCCTTGGAAGTCCCCGATTATTTTAATCACTGATAATAAAGCCGAATTTCTTTGAAAAACCAAATTGTAAATAATTGAAAAATGCGTTTGAACAATACAAGTTGATCAAAACGGATAAATTATTCTTCAAGGAAATGTACTCAGACATAAAGTTTACAATTGTTTACACTTTTCATTCCATCATCTTCTATACCTCTCAGCAGATATATAAGCAAAAGTGACAGGTTTAACCCGAAAAGAAGAATCTTCTATTTTTTTGGTAAATCAACAGAGCTCGTTTTGTTTTGATCAGTTTCACTGCTTATAATAGCGTGCAAATGCCTCATTTATCTATATAAATTAGTCCCACACAATCTAGCTACCACAATCACCTTAATAATAAAGCAATTTATATATGAAGTAACAGTGATTGCGCCCCGGGTTACAAACCATGAAAAAACCTAGAATACAATCGGCTGAAAAGGAACCGTTTGAAAAAGCGTGCCGGGAATGTCTTCAAAAGACGAAGGTTTCCCATGGACCTCAGCGTAATTTTTTCCATCCACGGCTAAAAAACCTTAACAGGGTCGAGGTTCACAAGTCCAGAACCCATGGAGGCATCTTTAATCGCCTTGGGCTTTTCTGCGTTGAACTCTATGAACACTCCAAACGCTTTTACCACGCAATACATAACATCATCTTTCCGCGGCGCAAAAAGATTTACGGAGAGCCAAATCCATACCACAGGATAACCGGACACCTGACATTCGGCACCCGAAAAGAGGAGGCGGACTCCCCCGTTTTCAATATGCACCTTGAGCTCTGGGCACGAACTATCTGGGGTGGATTTCGAAAGCTGAGTGAGGGCAAGTCAGATCGAAATGGCAAATTCAGCCTTCCTTACGACCTGCACTATGTTCATCGTTTCTATATTGCCCGCATCTGGGTTGCCGCATACCAAACGGGGCATGAACATTTCCACCGGGACGGGCAGCACCATCCTGAATTTAAAGAGTATAAACGGGTTAAAGTCCGTAAAGGAGATCTGGTTGGTATAGAATACAGCTGCGGTCAAATACAATTGTCCTATTGGCAATACCGTAAAGATACGCCCCTGCCGCGTGTGGTCATCAAAGATCATGACAAAGACTCCCCGGACGAATATTCGCCAGGTTATAATGAGGCGCTTGAGAAACAATTTATCCCCATTGAACTAACCAAACTCAAACACATTGAGATGATTCGGCTGGACAAGGGACTTACCTATGAACAGATCGTTGAGGATTATCCGGAGAATTTAACGGTATGCATGGAGAAGAAAATACCCGGAATCACCCGGGATGACGACTGGTTTGGAAGGCGTATGATGAACGGGATGTACGCCTGCGATTTTGACCGCGATCCTAAAAACCCGGATCTCTACTGGGTACACCATCACTGGAATTCCTATGAAAAGACCTATCACCACTACGCCATGCCGGATGTGGATATGTGGTTTGAACTGAAAGAGGATGGTTTGCCAAAACCGGTAAAAATAACCCTGACCGGACCGCTTACGGCAGAAGAAAAAAACAATAAACAAAAGAGAACGTTTACACCCGAAGATGGTGAGAAATGGCTGGCGGCCAAACGAATATGCCGGGTAAGTGCCGGACTCTATGCAGAACTGGCACACCATTTTGCCGGAACCCATGTAAACACAGAACAGTACGCCATTGCCTGTTTCAGGAATTTGAGGCTGAACCCGATATCCGGCCTGCTCAAATCTTTTCTCCGCTCAGTAGTGCTGGTAAATCACACAGCCGACCGTATACTGATAGGTAAAGGATACATAACGTCTGCCTGTGCGCTCACACCAAAAGGAATTGATCAGGTCGTTTACAACGTAATGGGAACCCTGGACTGGAAAGGGTTTCGCCCGATGGAGCCCATCAGCGAGGCCCACACCTACGCCAAAGCCGGAAATTTGTACTGGGATGTGGTTTACAATTTTGTCTCCGATTTTATCGATCATCCCCACCACCATCAGGAGATTCTGGACCACTGGTTTGAAATCTACTGTTTCTCTGAAGACGTGGTAAACCACAGCGTTCCCGCTTTTCTTTGCCACTATCTCCAAAATGCGCTGCTGGATGGCAATGGCAAGTTCAAAGGAGATGGCAGCACAGACTGGTATCAGCATCAGCACAGGATGGATTTAACGGATGATCGCCCCGAAGTAGACGGCATAAAAAGAGCCGTTTCAAGAATAACCGATAAAAAAGACGGGCATAAAGTAACGGGAGCGGATATCGAACAGCTGAAACAGGCCTGCACCTATATGATTTACCAGGCTACATTCGGCCATACCTGGTCCAATTCGAAACAGTATGACGACATCGGGGAAGTGCTCTACTGCAGCCTGGGCCTCCGTTTTGGCAATGGGCCAGACGGGGTAATGGGGCCGGAGTCGGATCACTCCATCGCACCAGACCTTACCCGTTCAACGCAAATGATGTGGTGGAGCAATATGCTTTCCCGTACAGGCTATGGATTTATAATGGCCAATGAAGATGGTGACGTTCCGCCACAACTTCGGGAACATCTTGAAAAACATCGGCAGGAGTTCGCCGATCTCGACCTGGATATCGATATCATTCAATCGCGAACCAATATTTAACAGAGCTGATTATGAGATCAACAGGCATTCCCGTATTAAGTTCAATACATACCGCTATACATCGGTTCTTTGGTATCCTTTCCCTCTGGATAGCCACTAAGGCTTTTACATGGGCACTTACCATTTTCGGGAGTATCATGGCCCGAAAAAAGATGTCGCACAATAACGGCATTGGCGCAACAGGGTCCATTCGCTTTGTGGATAATCCCGAATTCCCGCTCCACCCTTTCTTTGAACCTGGGAAAGTCATGCCCTGCCGGATTCGGCATGCAGCCGCCTCATTTATGGATGATGCGATGCGCGTGGTTCGAAGCATGTCCATCAAAATGGCAGATACGGACTACAAAAGCCCCATGGATATTGAGCTGAACACCGGCGAAACGGCCCTTTTCTGGTCGATAGCCAGCTTTTTCAGGTTCGCCAAGTACAAAAAAACCCGGTTTGGCATGCAGTACGAGGAATACTACCGTAAATATCCGACCGGAGTAGAAGGCGCACAGGTGGGCATGCGACGTAACCCTACCTCCTTTTCAAACCTGAAGTACTACTCACAGACGCCCTACCTCTATAAAGCCGAAGATAATGTAAAGCGATACATCAAATACCGAACAATTCCTGCTGAACCCGTGCCCGAAACAGGCCTTCTGGACGATTACGATATGAAAATACCCACTGAAAACCAGCGCATTTTACCGGGGGAGACACGCAGCCGCAACTACCTGAAGGATGAGTATATAGAAAGACTGCAGCAAGGCCCCGTGAAGTATAAGCTGCAGGTTCAGATTCATGAAGCATCCGATGATGATGACGAGGAGATTTTTAACTGCTGCCGGAAATGGGATGACGCGTCCCATCCGTGGATGGACCTGGCGGAAATCACGATGAATAAGCCGCTGGACTGGACCGAGAGTACCAAAATGATCTTCTCTATGAAGAACCTTCCAAAAGGCCTGGGCATTATACCGTCCCACTCCATTTACGACTACAATTCACTCAACTTTCTCCGCAAACACTCTGATTTAGCCCGCTTCGCCCGGCTGTGGACCATAAAAATATTCGGGATGCCCTCTGAAATCCCGGATAGTGAAGTACGAAACTGCTAAACATCAATATTATGGAAGAAGCGCTCTTATACGAAAGTAAAAGCTCAAAAATTTTCCTGAAAGAAGATAAAAAAAGAGGAATCCGTGTCGTTACCAAGATTCTGAATCAGGAATTTCCGTCTCCGCAGGTCATCAATCAGTTTTACAATGAGTACGAACTGACTCAAGAGCTTTCTGTTGATGGAGTGCGTAAAAGTTTTGATAGAAAGAAGGTAAATAACCGCCACGCGATTGTACTGGAGTATGTGCCGGGCAGAACCATCCGCGAAACTGTTCAGTCCAAAGATTTAACCATCCCCGATTTTTTAATCTATGCCATAGAGATTTCCAGAATCCTGTCGGAAGTCCATTCGGCCAAGATCATCCATAAAGATATCAACAGCCACAATATCATTATCGATGAAGGAAACGATAGTGTAACCTTGTTGGACTTTGGTATTTCCACCAAACTCAATCTGAAAAAGAAAAGCCTCGAAAACCCTGAAAAACTGGAAGGCACGCTGCTCTACGTATCACCGGAACAGACCGGTCGCATGAACCGAATGGTTGATTATCGAACCGACCTCTATTCTCTCGGAGTTACGTTTTACGAGATGCTGACCGGCCAGCTGCCGTTTGAGTCGAAGGATGCCATGGAGATCGTGCATGCACACATTGCCAGCCAGCCCCCAAAAATCTCTCTCCACAGGGAGGATGTTCCCGACATGCTGGAGAAGATCATCACGAAGCTGATGGCTAAAAATGCAGAAGACCGGTATCAGTCGGCCCGGGGCCTGATGACTGATCTGCAAACCTGCCTGAATTCCTGGAATAAGCATGGGGAAATCAACGAATTTGAATTGTGTCAGCACGACTTTTCCGGTGATTTTCAGCTGCCTCAAAAGCTATATGGACGGGAGAAAGAGCTGGAATTACTGATGGAAGCCTTTGATCGCGTTTCTGACGGCCAGCTCGAAACCGTATTGGTGGGCGGTTACTCCGGCACAGGAAAATCTGCACTGGTTCATGAAACGCACCGTCCCATCACGGCTAAAAGAGGCTATTTTATCGAAGGGAAGTTTGACCAGTTCCAACGTTCAGTGCCTTATCTTGCATTTATACAGGCCTTCACCAGCTTCGTTTCCATTCTGCTCACTGAAAACAAGGCCCGGCTGGAGCCCATCAAAAAAGAGATTAAAAACATTATTGGCGATGAAGGGAAAGTACTTACAGACCTGATCCCTAACCTTGAACTGCTCATTGGCACACAGCCAAATATCCCCAAGCTGGGCGGAATGGAATCCCAAAACCGGCTTAACTATCTGTTCAGCTCTTTCATACAGGCGATTACGGCAGCTGAACATCCCATTGTACTCTTTATCGATGATATGCAGTGGGCCGATAGTGCGTCCTTATCTCTTCTGAATGTTCTGATGTCCAACGATGAGCTGAACCACATGATGTGTATCTGTGCATATCGTGACAACGAGGTGAGCCAGGCTCATCCGTTTATCACAACTGTAGACGATTTGCGCAAAAAAGGCGCTACGATTAGTGAGATTAATATCGGTAATCTTAATGAATCGGATGTGCAGCAGCTTATCTCCGACGCGACACACCTCCCGCTGAAGCGTACATCCTCCCTGGCAAACCTGGTCTATGAAAAAACTCATGGCAATGCTTTTTTTGTAACTCAATTCCTCAAGAACCTTGCTGAGGAATCTCTGCTGAGCTTCGATCATACGAAAAGGGAATGGCACTGGGACGATGATCAGATCCGTGAGCGTAACATTACGGATAACGTTGTGGAGCTGCTGGCCGATAAAATCACCTTCCTGCCAAAAGAAACGCAGGAGATTCTGAAAATAGCTGCGTGTATCGGTAACCAGTTCGATACAGAAACACTGGCTGCCTGCCACAGCCCTGAAACAAACACAGACGCCCCATCCGATAACGGAAAAGACCCCGTACTGGATGCCCTACAGGCTGCACTTGCAGCAGGCTATATAACACCCATGGGAAACCGATATCGGTTTATCCACGACCGTATACAACAGGCGGTCTACTCTCTGATTCCGGAGGACGAAACAAGTGCCGTGCACTATCGGATTGGATCCCTCCTGCTGGATAAAGCCTCGAAAGAACAGCTCGAAAATCAGCTGTTCCCGATTGTGAATCAACTGAACCAGGGACTTGAGCTCATTCATTCAGAGGAAAAGAAAGAGATGCTTGCAGGGCTAAATCTACGCGCCGGCATAAAAGCACGGGAATCCTCGGCCTTCCAGCCTGCTCTGGCCTATTTTGAGACGGGAATCGGTTTATTAAAAGAAGATCACTGGAAGTCTCAATATGAGCTTAGCCTCGGCCTGTTTACAGAAGCTGCTGAAACAGCCTATAATTTGGGTGAATTCGGGCCCATGGAAGATAAACTGACCACCGTACTGGAGAACCGCAAAGAACTGATGGATGCGGTTCGTCCCTATGCGATCCGGATAAACGCTTTAAAAGCACAAAACAAACTGCAGGAAGCGATCGACACGGGCCTGGAAGTGCTGGAACAGCTTGGAGAAAAATTTCCAAAGAAAGGTCCTCTGCCATTTGTTATGGTTGATCTGATCCGGACAAAAATCAAACTGATGGGCAAAGATGAAGACGCCATCGCCAATCTGCCGGAAATGACAAACTCCCATAAAGCGGCCGCATTGAGAATACTGAACGACATTGCCTCACCGGTCTACTGGGCCCGGCCCGAAATCCTGCCGTTCATCATCTTTCGGATGGTCAGGCTTTCATTAAAATATGGGGTTACTGAAATCTCCGCGTTCGGTTTTGCCACCTACGGGCTGCTGATGTGTGGTGTGCTGGGAGACATGAGTACCGGATACCGGTTCGGGCAGATCGGCCTGGCGTTGCTCGATCGTTTTGAAGCGAAAAAGTGGCTTTCACAGATTTATACACCGATCTACGCTCTCATCAACCACTGGAGCGAGCATGTTCATAAATCCCTGGATCCGTTCCTCTACTCCTACAAGGTTGGGTTTGAAACCGGCGCCATTGAATATGCCTGCATCAATGTAAATATCTATTGTAATCACATCTACCTGGGCGGGAAACCCCTTGAAGAATCAGAACGGGAGATGAAGATGTTCAGCGAACAGATGCTGAAATACAAGCAGGAGACAAATTACAACTATAACGAAGCTTACCGACAGGCTGCGCTTAATCTTCTCGGAAAATCAGATGACCCAACGGTTCTCTCCGGTGAAGCTTATGATGAAAAGGAGATGGCCCCTATTCACGAAGAAAGAAAAGACCGTGCAGGCACTTTCCTGATCCATCAAAACAACATGATGCTGAAGTATCTTTTTCATCAGTATGATGAAGCGCTGGAACATGCTGTTTTAACCCGCCCTCTGCTGGATGCGGTTCTGGCAAAATACGATGTGGCAATTTTCTGGTTCTATGAAGGACTGGTGAATATGGCCGCAGCGCGTGAGAAGAGCGGCAGAGAAGTTGATTCGATGCTGCGTCGTGCAAAAAAGAATATCTCTCAGTTCAAAAAATGGGCAAAGTTCTGCCCCGTAAATCACCAGCATAAACTGGATCTGCTTATGGCAGAGATGGCGTGGTGCAAAGGCAGGGAAGACAAAGCCCGAAAACACTTCGACCTGGCAATTAAGGGAGCAGAAAAAGGTGAATTTCTGAACGAAGAGGCTCTTTCGCTCGAAAGAACAGGCCTGTATTATCTTGCAACCGGCCAGGAATTTATTGCTGAAAATTACCTGCGGAAAGCGTACCAGATTTACAAGGAGTGGGGAGCGGCAGCAAAAATGAAGGATCTGAAGACCCGCTTTCCGAAAATTCTTATTGGCCTGGATAAAGATGCCCAGGACGATGGTTCAACATCTTCACAGGGAAGCAGCGGCTCTACAGAAAGCTCAACACTCGACCTCGATACCCTGATGAAATCTGCCCAGGCTATTTCAGGTGAGGTTGTGCTGGACCAGCTGTTAAAAACTTTGCTGAACATCAGTATAGAAAATGCCGGTGCTGAATCCGGCTGTATTATTATGAAACAGGAAGACGACTGGCATATAAAAACTGCCAGCTTCATCAATCAGACGAATCCCGCTGAATTTACAGACACGCCGCTTCAGGAGACCAATCGAATACCTTTAAGCCTGATCGAATATATTCAGAACACAAAAGAGAGCCTCGTTCTGGATGATATTTCAAAAGATCGCCGGTTCCTGGCCGATCCTGCAGTTAAAGAAAATAATTTGAAATCTGTGATGTGCCTGCCCATGTTCAACAAGGGACAGTCGGAGGGCGTACTTTACCTTGAAAACAACTTACAGACCTCTGTTTTCACCGAAAGCCGGGTTCGTTTTCTTGAGTTGTTATCCGGCCAGATCGCGGTATCGTTGGAAAATGCCCACCTGTATGAAAACCTGGAGTCGAAAATTGAAGAGAGAACTCTGGAGCTCTACTCCTCTTTAGAAAATTTGCGGGCCACACAGGAACAGCTTGTGCAGCAGGAAAAGCTTGCATCCCTTGGACAACTTACCGCCGGCATTGCACACGAAATAAAAAACCCACTTAATTTTGTTACCAATTTTTCTGAGCTTAGCAAAGATCTCTTAGACGAATTGATTGAAGAGATGAATAACGGAAATATAGAGGCGGCTTCTGAAACAGCGCAGTTTATTATGGGTAATCTGGAAAAAATTAACAGCCATGGCAAACGTGCCGACAGTATTGTAAAATCGATGCTGCAGCATTCAAGAGGTGGCAGCAGCCAAATGGATCCTGTTCCTTTAAATCCGCTTATCAAAGAGTATGTAAATCTTGCCTTTCACGGCATGCGAGCCTCTCAAAATCCCATCAATGTTGATATCCAATTCGAGCTGGATGAAACCATTCAGGAAGTTCCTCTATTTGCAGAAGACTTTAGCCGTGTCATCCTCAATATCTGCAACAATGCATTCGACGCCATGCGGGATAAAAGTGAAAAGGCAAAAGGCAAAAGTGAAAAGAATTCTCCCCTGGCGCCTGCGTCCCGAAACCTCGGTGAGGGGAGTGCCTCTCCGGAAAGCCAACGGGAGAAACGAGGGGTGATTCCGTCGCAAAGCTATAATCCAAAACTAACGATCCGTACCCTTCAAACCGATAAAGCCGTAACCATTGAATTTGAGGATAACGGCCCCGGTATTCCGGCCGATATCAAAGACAAAATTCTGCAGCCTTTCTTCACAACAAAAAAAGGTACGGCCGGAACGGGTTTAGGCATGAGTATCTCCCACGACATTGTGAAAGCCCATAAGGGCACGATCACAATTGAGTCGGAAACCAGTAACGGAACAACATTTAAGATTACTCTCGACAAGAGGCAGGTGTAGAAACCATAGACAGCCCCAAACCCACCGTACCGTCAGGTACGGGATATGCAAGAAACCAGATATGGCACCAATCATATGGCGTACCTCAGACCTTCGCTAAAGCTTCGGTCTGCAAGACGGCACGCGGTTGTTCGTACGGTTTCTGCTTTCTACCGATATGAAGTCCTTACGTTAGCGACATATTGCACAACAGTAGGGAAAAGGGGAACTTTTACCTTTTTCCGACCCAAAGGGTCGGGGAATCAAACCACTTATGATTCAACATTAGCCGGGTAGTGCATAGTTAGAGCCATCACTTGACTTTATAAAGATACAGAAGTACTATGCATATAAAATTATGCATTAATACATATAATACCATGAGAACCACCCTCGATATTCCCAAAAAATTGATCGAAGAAGCCATGAAAGCTACAGGTGCCACTACAAAAAGTCAGCTGATCAAAGACGCACTTCAGGCTGAAATTGACAAAGCGAAACGAAAACGACTGATTGCAAAAAAGGGGACCATTGATTTAGATATCGATCTGGATAACCTTAGAAGTCGACAATAATGTCGCCCTACAACGTACTTATCGACAGTTCGGTTTGGATTGAATATTTGAAATCGGGTGGCTTGAAAAAGCTTGACCGGCTCATTGAAGAAGACTTAGCCTGCATTAACGAAATAATTTTAACGGAACTCGCCCCCTCTTTACTGTTGAAAAACGAAATCGAAATTCTTGAAGGACTCAAAGCCATTGAAATGATTCCACTAAATGTTGACTGGGATATTATTCGGGATTATCAGCTGATGAATCTCAAAAACAGAGTGAACAAAGTGGGTATACCGGATTTAATCATTCTGCAACAGGTGATTGAACAAAAGATGTCACTTTTTAGCTTCGACAAGCACTTTAAGCTGATGCAAAACCACCTGCAATTTGAATTGATTACTGAATAACAATGCTCCGCTTATTTCTACAAATTTTATTAGAACCACGGGTGAACCGGATTTCCGGATTAATAGCGATTATTCCTGATGTATTCAAAGACTGTCCCGTTAGGGACAAACACTTTCCGTGAAGTCCAACAATCCGTGCAAACCCGTGATCCAGTCATGCTAAAATTCTTCCGCACCATCCGCAAAAAACTGATTGATCAGGGTAATATTCAAAAATACCTTCTCTATGCCGTTGGAGAAATCCTGCTGGTGGTGATTGGGATTTTGATTGCACTGCAAGTGAATAACTGGAATGATGATCGAAAGCTGGTGGAGAAACGCGTGAAGCTTATTCAATCGATTGAATCTGATTTTGAAACCAATCGGGCCCGACTCGAGGTGACAGTAGATTTTATGGGGAAATAAACCATGTCCTGAACCATTTTAAAAGGCTCTCCGGATCGGACAACCGGCAGCTTTAACAGAAATATTCACTGGTATGCACGTCCAACAAAATTACATGTATCTATGCTGAAACGATTACTATTTCTAATCGGAATCCTTCTCGTTTTTACGGCCTGTTCCAAACAGGAGGATAGCTATTCCGAAGATGTTACATGGCTCATTGATGCCCTGGAATTAACAGAAGATTCTGTGGTTGCAGATATTGGTGCCGGCGACGGTCAGCAGGCCCTTCAGATCGCAAATTTCCTGGGGCCTGACGGTGAGCTCTACGCCACGGAGCTGGGTGAAGACGCTCTCCAAAATCTTCGGAGGATTATTGACATCCGGGAAGCTGAGAACATCACCCTGCTGGAAGGTCATCCTGCAAAAACCAACCTGCCTGCCGAATGTTGCGATGCCATCTACCTGCGCAGGGTGTATCATCACGTTGCACAGCCCGATTCCATGAACCTCAGCCTGTTCCAATCCTTAAAGCCCGGCGGTCGGCTCGCCATTCTTGACTTCGAACCGGGGGGAGCTGAAGGCGAACCCGGTAACAGGGATGAAGGTGAGAGTCACGGAATCACCACAAAAACGCTCATTGACGAACTCACCCTGGCCGGCTTTGAGCAGGTTAGAGACGTACAGTTTTCCGGCAGATATTATAGCGTTGTTTTCCGCAAGCCGATAAACCCCCGTTAATTCGCGTTTCAATCATGAAGTGCACGAATGGCGCTCTGCCAGCTCTGTTAATCAGATTGTTTATCTGAATCTTTCAGCAGTTTATCGACTTCTTCCCCGGGGATCTCTTCTTTATCAAGCAGCTTTTCTGCTACACTATCCAAAACGTTTCTGTGCTTTTTCAGCGTGTCGAGCGCCCGGTTGAAAGCCTCTTCCGTAATTTTTTGGACCTCTTCATCAATTTCACGTGCGGTTGAATCGCTGTATTCCTGTTTGCGGCTTATATCGCGGCCAAGAAACACCTCCTCTTCCTCTCCCCCGAACGAGAGATGCTGAAATCGCTCGCTCATCCCCCATTCGAGCACCATTTTCCGGGATAGTTTTGCCACCTGATGAAGATCATCTTTCGCCCCGCTTGTGGAGGTTTCGAAAATAAGGTCTTCAGCAGCCCGTCCACCCATTATCACCGCAAGGCGGTCCATCAGGTACTCTTTCTTGTAAATATATTTCTCTTTTTCAGGGAACTGCTGGGTAACACCCATTGCTTTGCCGCGGGGGATAATACTGACCTTATGGATGGGGTCTGAATGCGGAAGTACAGCCGCTACCAGGGCGTGTCCTGCTTCGTGGTAAGCAAGCATCTTCTTCTCATCGCTGTCTATCTGCACACCTTCCCGTTCAAGCCCCATCATCACTTTATCCCGGGCCTTATCGATATCTTCCATTTTGATTTTTTTCCGTTTCTCCCGGCCGGCATACAGAGAGGCTTCATTGAGCAGATTTTCAAGATCCGCGCCGCTAAAGCCGGGTGTACTTCTGGCAACATCTTCCATGTCCACATCATCGGCAAGCTGCTTGTTTTTCGCATGAATTTTCAGAATTTCCAGGCGTGCTTTCTGGGTTGGAATATTCACGGTGATCCGCCTGTCGAAACGGCCGGGACGAAGCAGTGCCTTATCCAGAATATCAGGCCGGTTGGTGGCCGCCATTACAACTACATTCTCTGTTGGCTCAAATCCGTCCAGTTCCGACAGAAGCTGATTCAGCGTCTGTTCACGTTCATCATGGCCGCCTCCCACCCCGGCACCCCGTCTGCGGCCAACAGAATCCAGTTCATCAATAAAAATGATGCTTGGAGCACGCTTTTTAGCTTTGTCGAACATATCGCGAATACGTTTTGCGCCAACTCCCACAAACATCTCCATAAAGTCCGACCCGCTGATAGAGTAAAAAGGAACGTCTGCCTCACCCGCCACCGCTCTTGCAAGAAGTGTTTTACCCGTACCGGGCGGGCCTACCAGGAGTATACCTTTCGGAAGCTTGGCGCCGATCTCTTCAAAACGATCGGGCTCTTTCAGAAAATCAATCACTTCCTGAAGCTCTTTTTTGGCATTGTCAAGGCCTGCAACATCATCATATGTCGCATCCTGTTTTTCCGGTTCCTGCAGCTTGGCTTTGCTTTTGCCGATGTTGAAAATCCCCTGTCCCTGAGACTTCATCCGCTGATAGAAAAGCAGGCCCAGATAGATAAAAATGAGAAGCGGAAGGCCGAAAATCAGAATATTCCACCAGTTAAAATCAGATTCCGGTTCTGTTGCAACCGCCACATTCTGGTCATCCAGAGCCTGAAAGAGCTGATCATCTCCAAAAGAAGGCAAATAGGTGATAAAGTTTTCAAATTCTGTGGTATCCTCTTTCGTGGCTTCCAAAATAACCGACTCCTTTAACTGGCCACGAATTTGTTCACCGCGTACAAAAATTTTTTCAATATTCCCCTGGTCAAGCTGCTCCCGGAATTCACTGTATTCGATCTGGGGAGCAGGTGAAAAAATGCCTCCTTCAGGCGAGCTTACCCATAGAAAAAGAAAGGTGATAAAGAGAAGCCAGAGAATAAGGTTTGTCCAGGATGAGTATTTACCGGGCTTTTTTTGCCCTCCCGGTTTTTTATCAAACGGGCTCCGTTTTTTTTGGGATGATCCCTCGCTGTTGTTGCTTTTTTGATCCTTCTTATTTTTCTCTTGTCCCAATTTTAATTCTTTCTGATTAAAATTTTTCTATTGATAAGAAACACTCATTTACCTTCTTAACAGATTTAACGGGTGCTTTAGTTTCCCTGGAAGATAGAAGAAGGAGTAAGGCACAATTGCCGCAGATCATTTTTGCAAATCTCACAACACCCAAACAGGAGAACAATTATCCCAATAAAAAATGAAGCCCTCTTAAATGATATCATCAATTTTTCAACCTGCTCCCTGTGAATTTTAAATATTTTAACGTATAGTGATCTTTAACTAAACAAAACAGGGTATTTGAATGATTTTACTGTGGTTTTGGGACAGTCAAATCGATATTGTGAAACGGGTACAATCCTCTGAACTGAGATAATAGGCTTATTTATGACTGCAGAGATTCCACAAGAGCTTCAGGAAGCATACGATTATATGACTGCGTGCCTCTTTCATGAGATACCGATACAGGAGGTGGATTTGGAATCAGTGGTAGCTGAGGATGCCATGTGCTACGGTACCACAATTGATGAAAATATTTTCGGCGTCGATGAATTTAATCGAATACTGAAGCTGCAGGCAGATCAGATGCAGGGTCTGGAAATTAACATTCAGCGCAAAACCATCTTAAAACATGCTCCCCCTGATGGTATGAATGGTATATTTGTTGAGGAAGTGGGTATGCAGGTCAGATCTGGCGAGGTATTAACCGACGACCTTGTTCGTATGTCATTTATCATGGAAAAACGCGATGGCATATGGAAGCTTATCCATGGCCATGGTTCAAAACCGGTGGAGACAGAACAGGATTTCTGGCATGTCAATGAATGGAAAGCGGTAAAGGAAAAGCTGGAGAAAAAAGTAGCCGAGCAAACGGAAGATCTTCAGCGAAAGAACTGGGAACTGGAGATAGAAGCGGCTTCTGAAAGGGTTCGTGCGGTAGCTATGGGAATGCAGCATCCGGATGATATCCTGGGGGTGTTGCGGGTAGTCAAAGAAGAGATCGACCGGTTTGAGTTGGGGAATATCAGCACCTGGATGTGGACTGTAGATGACGAACAAAAAGTAACGCACTGGGAGCTGGCCGACCTCCTCTTTGAGAATGGCTTTGACAGCCTAAACATGGTTTTTGATGCAGAGCAAAATGCACTCACTCAAAAATTCATTAGGCAAATGGGGGATGAATTCTTTTCCTTTAGCTTTGCGGAAGAGTACCTCTTTGAGTACCTCAAATCCGTATCAGAACTATCTTCCGATGCTTCAAAATCGGATGCAGGAAATGCTTTCGCTGACGCCATTGAATCCGGAAAAATAAAAACGTTGTGGCAGCAATGTTCAACCTTTTCATCCGGCCTTATTGGGCTCATGTTCGCTACAGAGCCTCCTGAAGAAGTTCGACAAATCATTATAAAGATAACTGAAGCTTTTGGCCTCGCTTACAAACGGTTCAAGGACCTGCAGGATGCCGAACAGCGACGGCGGGATGCCGAACTGGAAGCCGCGGTGGAACGAGTTCGCACCCATGCCATGGGAATGCAACAGCCCGACGACATCATGAATGTTCTGAACGTCATCAAAGAAGAGCTTTATGGCTTTGAGCTGGAAAACATCGGTACCTGGTTTTGGATCTTTAATGATGACAACACGCTGACGCAGTGGGATATATCTGAAACAGGTGCCGGCGGATCTCTCAATAACATTAATATTACGGTGGACCTGGAAACATCCATAGCCAGCAAATTGCATGGTCCAAAGTGGCATACGGAGGAGTACTATAATTTGCCCTGGAGGGAAACGCCTCTTCAACACCTGATTGACGAAATAAAAAAGCTGAATCCTGAAGGCGGTCATGTGTTCCAGGAATTAGTAGATAACGGAAAAATCACAACTTACTGGCAAGCATGTGCTCCGTTTTCCAGAGGGGTTCTGGGGCTTGATTACGCTTTCGAACCGCCTGTAAATGTTGTCCCTGTTCTCAAAAAAATGGGCTCCGCTTTCGATATGGCCTACCAGCGGTTTGAGGATTTGCAAAAAGCTGAAGCCCAGGCCAGAGAATCGAAAATTGAGGCGGCTTTGGAACGCATCCGCTCTCAGTCACTGGCTATGCAGTCGTCTGATGAACTGCGCAATGTTGCCGATGTACTTTATGAACAAATGCGGGAATTGGGGCAGCCGCTTCTGGAAGGAAGTGCCATCCATTTTTATGAAAAACATGAGGATGACATTGAAGCCTGGTTTACAATGCCCTCCCGTGAAACGCCCACCGTCTCCTCATCCGGGAAGGCTTTTTTCCCAAAAGATTCCTGTTGGGTAACGAAAGAGTGGATCAGAAAGTACCAATCCAACGAAGAAGCTTATGATATATTCACTTCTGTAGAGCAGCAGGAAGAATGGATAGATGTTTTGAAAGATAACGCATCAAAAATTGGCTCCATTGCAAGTATGGATGATCCTCAGCCTACTCACATGCATTTTGTTGATTTTTCAGGTGGAGCACTTGCAGTAGTTTCCCTGGACCCTGTTTCAGAAGACACCCAATCCCTTCAAAAAAGAGCGGCGGCTGTATTTGATTTTGCATATCGCAGATATGAAGACCTGAGAAAAGCAGAACAACAAGCCTACGAATCGAAAGTAGAAGCCAGCCTAGAGCGGCTTCGTGGGATGGCCTCGGCGATGAACCACAGCGATGACCTGATGCAGATCGCTGAGGAGATGTTCAAAGAGATGGAGATACTGAAAATCAACCCGCTGCGCTACGGACTGGGCATGATTGATGCCAAAACAAAAGTAGCCGAGCTCTGGGCGTCCACCGTAAACGACGGTCACTACCTGGATATGATGGGCACCATCACCCTCACCTGGCACCCCATGCTCAGGAAGGTGTTCGACGCCTGGGATGCCCAGCACGAAGAGATGATCTACGAACTAAAAGGTGAAGAACGGAGCAGCTATTATCAGAAAATTGGACGCATAAATCCCGATATCCCAAACCTTGAGGCTCTTCGGAATCCGGAAACGGATATTACTGAATTTGTAAGCTTTTTCCCATTTAAATCAGGCGCACTCTATGCATTTACAACCGGCGAACCGAATGCAGACGGCAGATCCATTTTAAAACGATTTGCCAGCGTATTTGAACAGGCCCATATTCGCTATAATGATTTACAAACGGCAGAAAAGCAGGCCCGCCAAATACGTGAAGAACGCGATCGCCTTGCCGATACACTGAAAGAGCTGCGAGCCGCCCAGGACCAGCTGGTACAGCAGGAGAAACTGGCCTCTTTGGGACAACTCACGGCCGGCATCGCCCACGAGATCAAGAACCCGCTGAATTTTGTGAATAATTTTTCGGATTTGAGTCTGGAACTGGTGGAGGAGATTAGACAAGAGATAAGAGATATTAGACGTGAGGCTGGGGGTGAAAAGGCTAAAGGCAAAAGGCAGACGGTAGACGGTAGACGGGAAGCTGATGGAAATCCCTCTTCCCATAGGGATCCCTTCGGGGCGAGAGGGGAGGCTGGATCGAGCCCTCAATCAGACCTCATTCTCGACATCCTCGACGACATCGAAGCCAACCTCAAAACCATCCACAAACACGGCACCCGGGCCGATGGCATCGTCAAATCGATGCTGCAGCACTCACGAGGTGGCGACGGCAAGTTGGAACCCACTCCCCTCAACCCGCTCATTAAAGAGTACGTAAACCTGGCATTTCATGGCATGCGCGCCGGTAGCGATCCTATCAATGTAGATATTGATCTGCAATTAGATAAATCCGTTGGTGAAGTACCCTTGATTGCCGAGGATTTTAGCCGGGTGATTTTAAATCTGACGAATAATGCGTTTGATGCCATGAGGACAAAACTGACGGATGACGGGGGACCGAAGACCGAGAAGAACTCTCCCCTTGCGCCTGCGTCCCGACACCTCGGGGAGGGGAGTGGCGCAGCGGAGCGAAGCCGAGGGGTGTCTGCTTTGGATGACTACCACCCAAAACTAACCGTGCGAACCCGTAAAGAAGATCAGACCATCACCCTCGAAATCGAAGACAACGGGCCGGGAATCCCCGATGACATCAAGGACAAGATTTTACAGCCGTTTTTTACCACCAAGAAAGGGACGGCAGGTACAGGGCTTGGATTGAGCATCACCAATGATATTATCAAAGCGCACGGCGGCTCAATTGGAATAAGCTCATCAGAAGGGGTAACTATTTTTTCAATTATATTATTTGATAATCAATAAATACTATCAAAAATATACCGATTCATATAGTTGGAAGCAGATAATCGAAATTTTTGAAAAAAAAGATGCATATATATTATATATAAATACCCAACGCCCATTATAACGTGATTTCAAAAATCACATGAATACCTTGAAGGAGAAAAGTACACGATCTTTTACACAGAGCAGCACCATAGCAAGCTGCTTATTGCTCTGCTTTTTAATAACTGAACCGCTGACATCGCAGCAGGCAAATTTCCGGCATCTGTCCATCGACGACGGTCTCTCCCAAAATGCAGTCTATTTAATTCTGCAGGACAGCCGCGGTTTTATGTGGTTTGGCACCAAGGACGGACTGAACCGCTATGACGGCCGAAATTTCGTGGTCTATCAGCATAAACCGTTCGATTCAACTACAATTTCTGATGTATTTATAATGAAGCTGTATGAAGACATCAGAGGTCTTATCTGGACCGGTTCTTGATCGGGAGAGATTAATGTGTTTTACGGGGGAACTGATTTTTCCGGAGGGTACCGCTGTTTAGTGATTCCGGTGAAAAAATAAACTCGAATGAAATCACAGATATAACTCAAGGGCCTGACGGTTCGATCTGGATAGGAACAATTGGAGACGGCCTTCTTAATATACTTGTTGATGAGGTCAGTGAGGGCTCTTACACCTTCACCTTCAAACAATACCTCCATGATTCAGGCTACCGACGGATACCTTTGGACTGCATCTGCAAGAGGTCTTTACAGACATAACCCCATTTCAAAAGAAACCAGACTGTGTAGACACACACTTGAAGAGATCGATGGAGAATTATACCCGGAGGTAAACAGTGTTTTTGAAGATCGGGACAGTACCATCTGGATAGCATTGCAACCCCAAACCCCTGTCATTCCGAGCGCAGCGTCAGCGTAGCCGAGGGGTCTCCCTGTTATCAGCAGAAGCTTTGAAAAGCACCGTTTGGCTCAAATTTGCTCAAATAGTCCAAATAATTGCGCGGTTTGTACAAAAATTTAATGCTGCACTGATATAGCTTTTGTAAAGGACTTGCTGAATCGGGTGGTGCTTCAAACCACTCTCTTACTATAAAACCTGAATAGGCAAGCGAATAAAGAAGTAAATATTCAATAACTCAAATATCGAAAAAATCAAATACCATGAAAAGTAACTCCAATAGATTTTTGTCTGTGGCCGCCGTATTAACAGCTGCTCTTCTAATTACGGCTTGTACCCAGGTGCAAAATAGTAACCCGAATGTAGAGATTGTGCAGGGTATTTACGATGCATTTGCGGTGGGCGACGCTCCTGCTGTGTTGTCGAAGATGTCGCCCGGGATCATATGGAACGAAGCCGAAAGCAATTCGCTCGCGGCCGGAAACCCTTACATAGGGCCAGAGGCTGTTGCTGAAGGTGTTTTTGGGAGAATCGGACAGGAATGGGAGACGTTCACCCTAACCGATCAAACGTTGTATGCCATAGAAGATAATATGGTACTTGCAACCGGCAGATACACGGGGACACACGCTGTAACCGGGAAAACAATCGATGCACAACACGTCCACATTTGGTGGTTTGAAAATGGCCTGGCAACACGCTTTCAGCAGTATGTTGACACCAAACAGCTGGCTGATGCAGAGATGGAATAATTGAATTAAATCATCGATAAACCCCCGAAATGAAGACTCTGAAAAAGCTTTGTTTCGGGTTTCAAATAAATAACTCTCACGTAAAATACTCATGAAAACAGCAGGAATTATTGGTGGTGCAGGATACATCGGCAGTTACGTTACGAAGCGATTTCTTGATGAGGGGTATACCGTCAAAATCTCTGCCAGGGATATCTCAAAGAAAAAGAAGTACCGGCATCTGAAATCACTCGGAAGTGAAGATAACCTGACTATTTATCCAATGGATGTTGCAAATATCGAATCACTCAAAACATTTGTTAACGGATGTGATGTTGTTGTGCACGGGGGCACGCCCTTCCAGCTGGATGTTAAAAGCCCGGCTACTGAGCTCTTTGATCCCACGATTAAGGGTACTGAAAATTTTCTCAGGGTGATACATGATGCGGAATCGGTAAAAAAGGTGGTGGTAATCGCTTCCGTGGGTGCTTTTAATACCAGCTTCCCAATGCCTGCTGACGGGCATGCAACCGACCATATCTATACCGAAAACGATAAGCCGTATTTCAATGAAGAGAGCCACCCCTACGCACAAGCCAAATATTTTGCCGACCAGGCAGTTCAGCAATATGTTATGGATAATCCCGATTCTGATATTGAAATCGTGAGCGTATATCCCGTGGCTGTAATGGGCCCTGCCTTATCAAACCGCGAAGATTCCACCTCTATTGGCCTGCAATACCTGTTCAAAAACAGAATTGCCCCCAACCCTTTTGTACAAATGCTTTTTGATAACGACATAGAGTTCTCCATAGTGGATGTGAGGGATGTTGCTGAAGCCATATACAAGGCTGCAACCGCGAACGGGCTCCACGGAAAACAGTACTACCTTAGCAATGAAAGCTGGAAGGTTTCAGATATTTCAAGGATGCTTAACAGTGAGCCGGTTCAGGAACAACCGGGATTTATTTACAGCAGTAAACGTGCTGAACAGGATTTGGGAATAACTTTTAAACCGGCTTCAGTATCATTCCATGATTATGCAGCAGGCGGTTAGAAAGGTTAGATAAATCGCAGAAGTAATGTATCTCAACGCAGCCCCCCTCATTAGCATTGAAGACATACTAATGCCAGCACGACGGACATTTTACTCCTCTTAAAAAACCATGATCCGTAAGCTAAAAATCAGATTTATTTGGAAAATACACACTTCATTACAGTTGCCATAGTATGTAAAAACCTCAGTTCGATTATAAACGAGGGCAAAATACACTGAGGCTGTCTAAAAAGATGGTTTTGATTTATGGATGTCTTAATAATTTACGTTTACTTCGTGAACCTTCGATTGTGCCGTGAAGTTAAAGAACAACGACGTTCTTTGACATGCTGTAATAAAGATGATGCAACCCGTCGGATGACGGATGAAGCATCGGCAACGCCCTGCAGGGGGAGTTGTCAAACCGCTC
>Ga0081527_100186_pt1 | contig 49565 bp, 39 predicted proteins | sample HotLakmasection5_FD_70992 | JGI IMG/M metagenome (GOLD analysis project Ga0081527, IMG submission 70992) | Hypersaline microbial mat communities from Hot Lake, Washington, USA - Section #5 (SPADES assembly) (version 2) | ecosystem: Environmental > Aquatic > Non-marine Saline and Alkaline >... | reverse complement strand
ATAGAGAATCCGCTGGCCACAAAATCCAGTGCACATCACCTGGCGATTACGATTACGAGCACGATTATGATTATGATCTTCCCAATTGGCGCGTGCGCGGCTCTCGAACTCCGACACTCCCAATACCCACTCCCACACATCCGAACAGCCTCATCCCTCCTTCACGGCTTTTCTCCATCATTTTCAATTGGATGAAAGAACCGCCCCATATTCTTTGTCTCTTCCGATTCCATTGTTGCAATTCCTGCCGCCCTTCTCTCTTCTCTAGCTTTCGAAAAATTGTTGTTGGATAATCACGACGGAGGGTGTACGTTGTAATACAAATGATTACTGGAGATGACGTATGACTACAATATCCGTACGTGTGACTGACACCCTTGCGGGGGAACTCGAGAATGTGGCCAAAGAGGCCGAGAGGACGAAGTCCTTTATCATTCAGAAGGCCATCGAGGCCTATCTGGAAGACTACGCAGATCTCCAGATTGCGCTGGAGCGCCTCCGGGATACTTCGGATGCCGTGGTGAGCAGCAAGGACATGAGGAAGTCCCTTGGCCTATAACATCACCTACAAGGTCTCCGTCAAACGGGACCTGAAGAAACTGGGCTCAGCGGAAGCGCGGCGGATCCTGGATCAATTGGAAGATGATCTGTCCAAGAAGCCAGAGAAGTATCCTGCCCTCAAAGGTGAATTTGCCGGGTTGCGCAAGTACCGGGTGGGTGACTATCGCGTGATCTTCGCCATCCTTGGCCAAGACGTCCTCGTGCTGCGAATCGGGCACCGCAAAGACGTCTACAGATAGGGGACTCGAACCAGCCCTCGGAGCGTACGCGCTAAAGGGCGCCGGAGAACAAGCGGCTTGACCTAACAGCCCTCCGTCAAGCAAGCTTGCCTCGGTCTGAAGGTCAGCCGCAGCCACATTGGGCTAAAATGAAAAGTAAACTGACAACAACACTTTGGGGTCTCTTATCGATTCTCCCCCTGATGATCATAGCTCACAGCTATTACGTGCGAGTCATCGTATCACCGACCGAGGGTTACTATTCGTACTTAGGCGATGTATGGAGCTTCTTTGCTTTAATTGGCCCCCTCATCATATTGCTTGCCTTCACATGGCACGCTTTCTTCAACCCCCGACTACCGAGATCCAAACGCAATCTGTGGATCGCGCTTCTTTTCTTTGGCAACGCATTCACAATGCCATTCTATTTCTGGTACTATATCGATAAATAGCCCAACAATCATTAAGCCTTTAGGTACGGCAAGGGCAAAACGAATCCAAAGAAGAAACAAATTTTGCCCCCAAAAGAGACCCAAACAGAGTCTTCCTCTTCTCTCTTTCCTCCTTCGCGGGGTCTCCGGAGGACAGGTCCGGCTGCGTCCGTTTTTGCGGATCACCTAGTCCCTCTATAGACGTAGAGGCCATTATTTCTTTGTCCCATTTGATTTTGGGATGAAGAAATGGAGGTAAGGGTAAGCGGGTAAGAGGGAGGAGTAAGCGTGGGGAGTAAGAATCGCCAATGGTTGCGCAGACGCTTAATCGAATTCTTCACCCCACCCTTAAACGGATACACTTACCCGATCACCTTAAACGTACTCGCGAACGAGTAAGACAGAACGTGTGTTGATCTCGGGTGTGAAGAAACCGGGTAAGGGTAAGCGGGTAAGAGGGAGGAGTAAGCGTGGGGAGTAAAAAACGCCATCGCATGCGCAATATTGACGCATGGCCGGCGCTGTGTCATAATGTCGCTTATGCCGATTAAAAAAGGGTTTATAGAAAAGTTAATTGACCGGATGGACCGGGTGGATGCCGGCAGTTTGCAAACGCATTTTGCGCGGCTGGCAGGCGAAAAGGGTTTGTTGGAGACGATTTTCCACTCGATTCAGGAAGGCATTATTGTGTTGGATGAGTCGGGCTGTATCCAATACGCCAACCGCGGTGCGGAAAAACTGTTGAGCCTAAACATGACATCCGCCGAAGGACAGCCGATCCGCCGGTATCTTCGCGAAGTGGAATGGGATTTGCTTATGCGCCCGGATGACGCGGATTGGTCGCGCTTGATGACGCGCGAGATCGAATTATCCTATCCCGAACACCGCTTTGTCGAATTTTACGTGGTCCCTCTTTCCCTGACCTCGCCCGGCGAAGAAGGCGCGGTGGTGATCCTGCGCGATGTAACGCGTGAACGCGAAACGCAAGCCCACAACGTGGAATCGGAAAAATTGCATGCGTTGACCTTACTAGCCGCAGGTGTCGCCCACGAAATCGGCAATCCGCTAAACGCGTTAAACATACATTTGCAATTGATTGAACGGGAGTTGCGCGAAATACCGGACGACGCGTCACGCGAAAATCTTGGCGAGTTGCTGGATGTGGCGCGTAATGAAATAAACCGCCTCGACCAAATCATTCATCAATTCCTGCGCGCCGTGCGGCCGACGCAGCCGCAGTTTGAAGCAGCCGATATCCGGGTGCTTGTGAAAGAAACCCTCGGCGTCTTGCGCCAACAGATCAAAAACCGCGGCGTGTTGATCGAAGAGGAATACGCGGACGACGTGCCCGCGATCAACGTGGATCACGGTCAAATCAAACAGGCTTTTTTCAACATTATAAAAAACGCGCTGGAAGCCATGTCCGACGGCGGCATGCTGAAAGTGACGGTTTTTACCACGGAGCGTTTTGTGGCGGCGGCTTTCAAAGATTCCGGCCCCGGCATCGAGCCCGATCATCTAGGCGAAATTTTTACGCCGTATCATACCACGAAAACCGAAGGCAACGGTTTGGGGTTGATGATTGTGCAGCGCATTGTGCGCGAACACGGAGGGGAAATCGAAGTAGACAGCCGCCCCGGCGAAGGCACCACGTTTGTGCTGTATTTGCCTAACGACGATCGTCGCGTGCGCTTGTTAAAGCCGCATCCGGACATAGGTCTGGAGAAAGAGGAATCAGCATGAAAAAACCCCGGGTGATGATTGTAGACGATGAAAAAACAACGCGCGAAGGCTTGGCGCGCGCATTGCGGCGCACGTATGAAATTGTTCTTGCCGAAAACGGCGCGCGCGCGCTGGAGTTGTTATCGGAACAGCCTGTAGACATTGTGTTAACCGACTTGCGCATGCCCGGCATGGACGGATTGACGTTGTTGCAACGCATGCTGGCGCGGTCGCCGCAGCCGGTGTGCATTCTCCTGACGGCATACGGAAGCATTGAAACCGCCGTGGACGCGATGAAGCGCGGCGCGTACGATTTCCTGACTAAGCCCGTGAACCTTGACCAGCTTGACTTTACGCTGAAGCGGGCTTTGCGCGCGCGTGATATGGAAGAGGAAAACCGGACCTTACGCGCGCAGCTTGACGATAAATTCGGCATGGAAAACATGATCGGCCAGTCGCCGGCCATTCGCGAAGTCTTTGACATGATCCGGCAAGTGGCGCCCGCGCGGGCTAATGTGTTAATTGAAGGCGAGACCGGCACAGGCAAGGAACTGGTCGCCCAGGCGCTACACCGGTTAAGCCCGCGCGCGCAAGGCGCTTTTGTGGCCGTGCATTGCGCCTCGTTGCCTGCGGCGCTGCTGGAAAGCGAATTATTCGGCCACGAAAAAGGCGCGTTTACCGGGGCCGTGGAACGGCGCGCGGGCCGCTTTGAAATGGCGGATGGAGGCACATTGTTTTTGGACGAAATCGGCGAAATTGACGCCAGCGTGCAAGTGAAAATCCTGCGCGTGCTCGAACAGCGCACGTTCGAGCGCGTGGGCGGACGCGATACGTTGGATGTGGATGTCCGTTTGATTGCCGCAACGAATCGCGACTTGAAACAAATGACGCAGGATAAAACATTCCGCGAAGATTTGTATTTCCGGCTAAATGTCGTGACGATCACGTTGCCGCCTTTGCGCGAACGGGTAGAGGATATTCCGCTGCTGGCTCAAAATTTTCTTGAAGAATTCACCCGTGAAAACAGCAAGGACATAGAAGGCCTGACGCCCGACGCGCTGAATGCGTTGCTGGCCTATGACTGGCCGGGCAATATCCGTGAACTACGCAATGTCATGGAACGCATGGTGGTGTTGGCGCGGCAAAACCGGTTGTCGTTACGCGATATCCCCGCGCATATCCGTAAAGACGGAGACGCTACGTCCCCGGTGCGGATTTCCGGCGCGGATTTATCGCTGGAATCGGTTGAAAAGAATCTGATCCTCAAAGCCCTCGACGCCGAAGGCGGCAATCGTACCCGGGCCGCCAAACAACTGGGCATCAGCCGGCGCACCCTGCACCGCAAGCTCAACGAATACGGTCTGCGGGATGAAAGGTAGGGCGGCTTGGCTCAAGCCGCCTTGTTAGAAATATTTGCATTGACTGCCAGCATATTTACCGTCAATATGCTGGCTATGTATACACGATGTCTTAAAAAACCAAACCATTCTTTTTTCTTATTTGGCCCGCGGGGAACCGGTAAAACAACGTGGTTGAGACAAATCCTTCCGAACGCACTGTGGTTCGATTTACTCCGCACGCAAACACTATTGTCCCTTAGCCGGCAACCGGAGACATTTCGCCAACAGGTCGAAGCCCGGGAAAAAGGGAGTTGGATTGTTGTGGATGAAATACAACGATTCCCCGGCTTACTGAATGAAGTCCATGCGCTAATCAGTGAACACGGTAAGCGATACTTTTTTGCCCTAAGCGGCTCCAGTGCCCGAAAACTCAAGCGATTGGATGTAAACCTACTTGCAGGTCGCGCCATCAATCGTCCATTCTTTCCGCTTACAGCGAAGGAGTTGGATTACGATTGTGATGTGGATCAGGTGTTACGTTATGGATTGCTCCCCCAAATACAGACAGAATCCGAATATGCCGTGGACGTGCTGGAAGCGTACATCGGAAACTATATTCGGGAGGAAATACAACAGGAAGCTCTGGTCCGTAATTTAGAGTCCTTTGCCCGATTCCTGGAGGTGGCTGCCTTGATGAATGGCCAGATCGTAAATGTGGCCGGGCTGTCGCGCGATGCCGCCGTCGCACGGCCGACGGTGCAGGGCTATTTCGCGACACTGGTGGATACGTTGATCGGTTGTTGGCTGCCTGCCTGGCGACGGCGCGCAAAGATCAAGGAGGTCGCGAGTCCGAAGTTCTATCTTTTCGATCCCGGAGTGGCGCGGGCATTGGCAGGTCGCTTGCGCGAGCCTCTGGACAGCGCCGAGCGTGGCTTTCTTTTTGAGACGTGGGTGCTCCACGAACTACGCGCCGGGATGGCTTACCAGAATCTCGGGGGGCAGCTTCATTATTGGCGAACGCCGTCAGGGACCGAGGTTGATTTCGTCTGGACACGCGGCCGTAACGCGATTGGGATCGAGACAAAGGCCTCCCCGGTCTGGCGTAGAGAATATGGCGCGGCGCTCAAACAACTGATATCCGCAGGCGTGCTTACCCGGGGTTTTGGTGTGTATACCGGTTCCGTCGAGCTAAAAGACGGCCCATTGCGCATCTGGCCTATCCACCGTTTCCTGAAAGAACTGAATGCAGGCTCCGTGCTGTGCGCTTAACGTGGCGAACCGATAATCCTTTTGCGGTTGACGCCGTATCCTGTTTTTGGAACCCTTACCGCACTCATCTTCCACATGTTGGATTTATTTAGATGATCCTGCGTTCAGTGATGCGTGCGCAGGCAAAGCTAATCATGTCTCTGCATTTTCATATACAGGGACGCAAAACAGGAGCAGGAACATGGCTAAAGTAGTCTTGGAGCACGTCTACAAGATCTATCCCGGTGACGTCGTAGCGGTAAACGATGCCAACCTCGAAATTGATGACCAGGAATTTGTGGTGCTGGTCGGTCCTTCCGGTTGCGGAAAATCCACCACCCTGCGCATGGTCGCGGGGCTGGAGGAAATCAGCAAAGGAAGCATTTATATTGACGGACGGAAAATCAATGATGTCCCGCCCAAAAACCGCGACATCGCGATGGTGTTCCAGAACTACGCGCTTTATCCGCACATGTCCGTGTACAAAAACATGGCGTTCGGATTGAAACTCCGCAAATATCCGAAAGCGGAAATTGACGCCCGCGTGCGCGAAGCAGCCGAAATTCTGGGCATTGAAGAATTGCTGGAACGCAAACCCAAGGAGCTGTCCGGCGGTCAACGTCAGCGCGTAGCGGTCGGGCGCGCGATTGTGCGCAAGCCGAAAGCGTTTCTATTCGACGAACCGCTATCCAACCTTGACGCCAAAATGCGCGTGCAAATGCGCACGGAAATCAGCAAGCTGCATACGCGCTTGACCTCCACGATGATTTACGTCACGCACGATCAAGTGGAAGCGATGACGATGGGCGACCGGATTGTGGTCATGAAAGACGGCCTGATTCAGCAAGTCGCGGCGCCGTTGGATTTGTATAACCAGCCCGCGAATCAGTTTGTGGCCGGCTTTATTGGCAGTCCGCCGATGAATTTCTTCAATGGCCGCGTCGAACAGCAAGCGGGCGGGTTGTATTTTGTCGAGCCGACGTTTTCGTTGCGCCTGGATGACCGTGCCTCCGCGAAAGCAAACGCCTATGTCGGCAAAGACGTGGTATTTGGCGTGCGTCCTGAAGATTTGCAGGATGTGGTATACGCGACGAATCCCAACCCGGAACACCAGCTTAAAGCCAAAGTGGAAGTAGTCGAGCCAATGGGCGCGGAAGTGTTTATTTATCTGAATACCGGGCACAACAACTTCATTGCGCGCGTGGACGCGCATGACAAAGCTAAAGTCAACCAGGAACAAACGCTGGTCGTGGACATGAACAAGATTCACCTGTTCGATGCGGCCAATGGCGCGACCATTGTATAGCGGCGCGCGGTTAGCACGTATATGGAACTCGATCCGACCATCAGCCGCGTACTGGGTTTTTTGCTGGCGACAGGCGCGGCTTTTGCTGTGTTGACGCTGGTGGCGAGTTTTATGCGGTTCCATATGCTGGCCCGGCAAGTAGACGTGGGGGACATCGAAGCCGCATCGCCGGAAGATGTCTTCCGCCTGTTGGTGGCGCGCGAATTCGGCGCGTTTCAACAAGCGTCCCCGCCTTTTGTTGTGGCTTTGATACAGCCGGTTGATCTGGAAGGTCTTCGCGAACGGCATGGAGACGAAGCCGTCGAATTCTGGGTATCGGCTTTGGGGGATGCGTTAAAACAATCGGTGCGCCGGGCCGATGCCGTACACCGGTATCACGGTTTATGTTATGGCGTGTTGGCCCGTATGACGCGCGCGCAATCCGTGGCGTGGTCCCGTCGCATCGCCGATACTCTGTCGCGTATGGCCTTGCCCGCGGGCGAGGGGTTGACAACGCGCAAGCCGTTGGCGATCGGCGTGGCGACGTATCCGGATGATGCGACACGCACGGCAGAGTTATTGCAAGCGGCGGAGCAGGCGTTACAAGTTGCATTAACTGATGGCGCGACCAAGGTTGTATATGCGGGGGAACAGCCCGCGGGCAGCGTTTCGGAGGAAGAAACGGCTGCGCAATCGTCCGACATACTGGATGAGGTGACAGGGGTTTTACGCGGAGACCGGCTGGGCAAGGCTATGCAAAAATTTGTAGCGCGCCAGCGCAAAGATGATTTGCCGGTGTCGGTGATCTATCTTTCCATTGATTATTTTGCTCAATATAAAGACCATTACACCGAACAAGCCTCGCGCGAAATTCTCAAAAAACTGGCGGATTATCTGTCTGATCACACGCGTGAAACAGACATTATTGCGCGGTGCGCCGACGCGGAATTTGCGCTTGTGCTGGATTGCGCGCCTCCGCAAGCGTTGGTTGTGGCGCAACGGATTGTGGCGGGGGTGAAAAAAATGACCATACACGCGGGCAGCTCCCAATTAAAAATAACGATTAGCGCAGGCGTGGCAGGGTTTCCCGACCACAGCGGTCAGGCGCAAGCGATGTTAAGTTATGCGGAAAACGCCATGTATGCCGCCCAAAGCCGTGGCCGCAACCAATGCCTCTTGTATCAAAACGTCATGCCCGCCCGCCAGGATGTTGCGCAGGCGCAGGACCGGTTGTGAAAGCCAGCCCCTGTATCAGGGTGGGTGGGGTATCCCTTATGACACAAGCCAAGACAGCCTGATACCCTCGTTCCGATAAATCTGTGTAATCTTTTTCGTGAGGTAGGCTCCTGGTGTGTTCCATGGAGTTGGTCGGAGGGGAAGGTGGACCATGGCTTTGCGACATAGAATTTTGGTAGCGCTGGCATGGATATGTGTTTTGCTTTGTTGCGCAGAAGCACAATTTGCGGGTGGAACCGGTTCGTCGGCCGATCCGTACCTGATTGAGACCGCCGAACAGCTTGACGCCGTGCGCGATCACTTGACCAGCCATTTCCTGCAAGTCATCTCGCTTGATCTTTCCTCCTACACCAACTGGGTCCCCATCGGGACGGACGCGGACCCGTTCACAGGCACGTATCGCGGCGAATCAAACACCATTACCAACCTCACCGTTGATCGTCCCGATGAGGACTACGTCGGCCTGTTCGGCTACATGGCGGGTTCTTCGTGGTTGCGGGAACTGTCGCTGACAAACGTCTCCGTGGTGGGCCGTAATGCGGTCGGGGCCATCGCAGGATTCTATGAGTCCGGATCCGAGTCGCGTGCCTGCCACGTCTGGGGTTCCATCACCGGTGCGGGAAATAATGTCGGCGGCTTGTTTGGTCAGTTTAATGGAATATTGCGCGACTGCACGGCAGATGTGGAGGTGGAAGGTGTGGATCATGTGGCCGGCATGGTCGGTCGCAACATGCCCTACCATTCCTCGTTTACCCTTGAGCGATGCGTGGTGAACGGGAGTGTGAAGGGGCGCGACGCCGTGGCGGGCATTATGGGCCACCGCAGTCGTGGCAGTTACCTGATCAATTATGCGTCGGTGGAAGGAAGCAACACCGTAGGGGGGTGTTGACTTCTACCTACGACAGCACACTCAATTATGCCGCCAATCACGGAACGGTTACCGCCTCGGGCAATACCGTGGGCGGGGTCGCGGCCAGCATGTCTACCAGCGGATACGGGGGTAGCGCGAACTACTGCTATAACTACGGCGCGGTCACCGGCAGTAATTCGGTGGGCGGGGTCATCGGGTCTGCCTCGGTTGGGTTGACCCACGCCTACAACCTCGGAGATGTTAGCGGTCACAGCGCTGTGGCCGGATTGATAGGCTCTTACCACCGCGGCATTTATTCGCCATTCAGCGCCATTTCCTTCGGGCACAATGCCGGGACGGTGAACGGGATGGTGAATACGCATGCCGTACTGGGATCCCGTAGTTCATCGAGTTCCACCCTTCCGTACCCCTCGCACTGCTACTACGATCAGCAAACGTCCGGCGTTGCCGACCCGCTGGCCGAGGGCCGCTCCACCGCCGAGATGATTCAGCAGGTTGCGTTTGTGGATTGGAATTTCGATACGATATGGTCCATCGGTCATGATAGCGAATACACGTATCCCTACATACAATGGCAGGGAACCAACGATATTCCGTACGTGGATTTGCCGATCCCCTTTGTTTCGGACGTCTATGTCACGGGCGCCGACAGCGTCGGCGAAGCTTTGACCGGACACTACACGTATCACCCCAACAGCGCAGGCGATGCCGAAGGTGCGACCTCGTTCCGCTGGCTGCAGGCGGATGCGCAGGCCGGACCGTTTGTGGAGATCGCGGACGCGACCAATCAGACCTATACGCTCGTCGCCGGCGACGAGAACCAATGGTATCAGTTCGAAGTAACCGTACGCGATGTCGAGGACAACGTCGGCGCACCGGTGTCGGCGATTCTCGAGTTCGCGCAAGGCAGCGGAACGACGGATGAACCGTGGCTGATCGGCAACGCTACGCAATTGGATCGCGTGCGCAATTATCTCGGCAGCACACACAGCGACAAACACTTTGCCTTGATTGCCGACATTGATTTGGGCGAAGCGCCGTGGAACGAGGGCGAAGGCTGGGAACCGATTGGGCATTCCTCTACAGACTCCTTCCGAGGGAAGCTGAATGGTCGCGGCCATGTGATTCGCGACCTGACCATCCAGCGTCCGGCCGGTGACTATCAGGGCTTGTTCGGATACCTAACCGACGCCGAGGTGGTGCTGCTGGGGCTGGAAGATGCGCAGGTGACCGGGAATCGGCATGTGGGCACACTGGCAGGTTTCGCCTCGTCGAGCGAAGTTCGATACGGCTATGCGCAGGGACACGTGGAAGGCGCGCAGGATACGGGCGGCTTCATTGGATACAACACCGGTTCCACGATCCAGTGGTCCTACTCCACCGCCAGCGTGACCGGCGGCACGTCCAACGTTGGCGGATTTCTAGGCTTCGGTAGCGCTTACGCATGCTACTGGGATGTGGACGCGTCCGGCCAGACCAACAGCGGCAACGGCACGGGGCAGATTGGACTCACCACGGAGGAGATGCAGGAGCAGGACTCCTATGTCGGTTGGAATTTCTATTCCCTTTGGGAAATCGAAGCAGATGCGTATCCGGCCTTTCAAGACATGACCGGGCGACAAGACGCCCAGCCCGTTACGCTTGATCATCTGCCAGGAACAGGCACACCGGAGGATCCTTATCTCATTGGCACAGTGCATGAGTTGAACGCCATGCGTTTCGGCTTGTCGGATCATTACCGCCTCACCAACGACATCAATATGGCCGACACCGTCCTGTGGGACATGGCGCGCGGCTGGACGCCGGTGGGCAGTAGCCCCAGATTTACCGGATCGTTGGACGGCGCGGGCCACACCCTGAGCAACGCCGCCATGGTTCGTCCCGGCACGTCGTATCAAGCGCTGTTCGGATACACGGAGAATGCGCGAATCGAGGATGTGACGCTATCCCGCGCCTATGTGGTGGGAGGTGGAAACTACACGGCCGCACTGACCGCTTTCGCTTCGGGCACGGAAATGCGCTCGATAGACATGGACGAGCTGTATCTTGAGGGCGGGGCGTACACCGGCGGGCTGGTCGGGTACGCGCAGTCGGGTTGCGCCGTGGAGTTTGTCCGCGTGCAAGGGATGATCCAGGGTGCCAACGACACCGGGGGGCTGGTGGGATATCTGCCGGGAGGAACGGTCCATGCCTGCGAAACCGACGTGATGGTGTCGGGCGGAACCTATGTCGGCGGCTTGATTGGACGGGTTGCGAGCGGCGCAAACATTTATCATAGCCGTTCGGAGGGCAACGTGTTCGGCGACAACCAAGTGGGCGGTTTGATCGGGCACTTTACCACGGCGACGATGTCTGACTGTCATAGCCGCGCCGCCGTGGAGGGCACATCCAATGTCGGTGGCCTGATCGGCTACATGGGCGCCACATCCAGTTCCAGCTCCCGGGCGCGCGTGTATCGCTCGTTCAGCACAGGTCCGGTCAACGGGTCCAGCGCGGTGGGAGGGCTGGTCGGCGCGGTCAATCACGCCGGAAACAACATGGTCTTTGACAGCTACTGGGATATGAATATATCCGGACAAACCAACAGCGTCCGCGGAACAGGCCAGAACACCACCACCATGCAATCAGAGACGGGCTATCCGGAATTCAACTTCTCGACGCGCTGGGATATCAACGAAGGCAACGCCTATCCCGAACTGCGCGACCTGTCGGCCTACGCCCAACCGCAAACGGTGGACCTAGCTGATCTGGGCGGCGACGGCACGGTGGAGAATCCGTACATCATCTTGACTCTGGATCACCTGAACGCGATGCGGCAGGACGTGACTGCGCATTACCGGCTCGGCGCGGACATCAACGCCGGCGCGACCATGGCGTGGGATGCCGGACGCGGCTGGACGCCCGTAGGCGCCAGCGCCGAGCGGTTCACCGGCACGTTTGACGGCTACGGCTACGCGATCCGCCAACTCGCGATCAACCGTCCGACCACGGATTACCAAGGGCTATTTGCGTATGCCCAAAACGCCGTGATGCATGATCTGGACATGGAGCAATTCGATATACAAGGCGGAGCATATATCGGCGGCTTGATCGGCTATGCTACGGGAACCCGGGTTGAATTCGTGCGGGGCACGGAACTGACCATCAACGGCGGATCGGATACCGGCGGACTCATCGGCTATGCGTCCGGTGGACAGATCCACGCGCTGTCCTGCCATGCAATCATCCGTGGCGACGCCCGCGTCGGCGGCTTGATCGGCAATACCGCGGGTGGGGTGACGATGTATCATGCTTGGTCCGACGGATCGGTCGAAGGCGTGTCGAACATCGGTGGCTTGGTTGGCCAGTTGTATGCCGCGACGATGACGGACGGCTACAGCCACGCCACAGTCGAGGGCGGCTCCAATGCAGGCGGCTTGATCGGCTACATGGGCGCGTCCGCCTCGTCCAGCCGGGCACGCGTATTTCGATCCTTCAGCACCGGGCCGGTCAGTGGATCCGGCGCGGTCGGCGGTCTGGTCGGTGCGGTGAATTCAGTCATCCACAACATCGAAGCGGACAGCTATTGGGACATGGATGCATCGAGCGCGACCAATAGCGCGCGAGGTACAGGCAAAAGCACGGTGGAGATGCAGCAGCGCGCCACGTATCGGCTGTATAACTTCGATGCCCTTTGGATTCTCGACGAGGGAATTGGCTACCCCGAATTTCATGATCTAGCGGCCTATGCTCGTCCTGCGGCAATCACCCTCGACTTGTTGGACGGCAGCGGGACGGAGGCTGATCCGTATGTGATCACCACGTTGGACGAATTGAACGCCATGCGGCTTGGCCTGACCAATCACTTCCGGCTGGCCGCCGACATGGACGCCACCCCGACCGCCGCATGGGATGCGGGACAGGGCTGGGCTCCGGTGGGTGACAGTTCCGGTGCGAGCAGTTTTCAAGGACACCTCGATGGCAACGGGCACAGCATCTCCAACCTCACCGTCAATCGACCGCTGACCGACTATATTGGGTTCTTTGGCTATTTATCAGACGCGAAGATCTCGGGCCTGATCCTTCAAACGGTCCATGCAAGCGGAAACTCGTATGTCGGAGGACTCGCCGGGCGCGTTGACGGGGGGGAGGTCGAGCACATGAACATCGCGGGAATCATCGGCAGTCAAAGCGCCTATGTGGGCGGCCTCATCGGGTACCTGTCCGGTGGGTTTATACATCGGGCCTCCATGGATGGAACAGTCGGCGGCAAGGGCGACCATGCCGGCGGTTTGATCGGGTGGGCAATTAACGCAGCCAACATTCAGCACAGTTTCACCCTCGGTCAAATCCAAGGTGTCAATAATGTAGGGGGCCTGGTGGGCAACCTCTACAATGGAATTCTGACGGACTGTTATAGCCGCATGGCCGTTGATGGCGGGTCCTCCGTGGGCGGCGCGGTAGGAGTCAACGGCGCCGGCACCGGCAACAACGGGTATCTGTATCGCGTTTACAGTGTCGGAGCAGTGGAAGGAACCGGGGCCAATGTCGGCGGTTTGGTGGGTGCCTTCAGCCGCGGCACGGTGAACGAGAGTTATTGGGACATGGACACCTCCGGCCAGACCAACAGCGTTCGCGGCACCGGATATTTAACGGCGGACATGCAGCAGGCGGCCACCTATCGCCTGCACAACTTTGTCACCCTCTGGGAAATCGACGAAGGTAACGATTACCCGGTCTTTCAGGATATGAGCGGATATGCACAGCCGTCCGAGGTAGCGCTGGGCGACCTGGCTGGCGACGGCTCGGAAGCGACCCCCTACCTCATCACCAACGCGGATGAACTACATGCCATGAGGCAGGATTTGACTGCACACTATCGGCTCGCCAACAACATTGACCTGTCCGCATCGGTGATATGGAACGCGGGTCAGGGATGGGAACCCGTTGGGAGTAGCGTCACCCAATTTTCGGGCTCGTTGGACGGCGCGAATCACACCATCAGCAATCTGGTTGTGACGCGGCCCAACAGCAACTATCAGGGATTCTTCGGTTATCTATCCGGTTCCATGGTGAGCAACGTCACATGGGCGAACGCGAACGTGTATGGCCAAGGGTATGTGGGAGGGCTCGTCGGTCAGGCAAACGGAAGCGAGGTCAACGGGGTTGGCGTCACCGGGATCGTGGGGGGGCATGGCCGGTATACGGGCGGCTTGGTGGGCTATATGTCCGGCGGCACGCTTAAGCATGTGGGGATGGATGGCTTGATTGACGCCAAAGATAACGATTCAGGAGGGTTGGTCGGTTGGACGTTTAGCGGCGCCAATATCCAATCCAGTTACACCCTCGGTCAAATCCGCGGCATCAACAACGTCGGCGGCTTGGTGGGCTATCACTACAACGGAACCTTGTCAGATTGTTATAGCCGCATGGCCGTCCATGGGGCGTCCTCCGTGGGCGGCGCGGTAGGAGTCAACGGCGCCGGCACCGGGCACAACGGGAATCTCTACCGCGTCTACAGCGCTGGCGCGGTGAACGGAACCGGCTCCAGTATCGGCGGACTGATGGGTGCCTTCAGTCGCGGTACGGTCAACGAGAGTTATTGGGACATGGACACGTCAGGACAGACCAACAGCGTTCGGGGCGAGGGACGGTCCACTCTGGATATGACGTATCCCCGGAACACGGATACGACCTATCTGGAATGGGACTTCGTGGATGTCTGGTCAGAGGACGTCGCGATGCTTAATGCGGGCTATCCGCGCCTATTGAGGCCCGGCGAATTCAATCTCGTTTACCAAGCCGGCCCCGGCGGTGCGCTTACCGGCGTGGTTCTACAGGTGGTGTTATCCGGTGCGGACGGCACGCCCGTCGGAGCGATTCCCGACGCAGGAGCCGGGTTTGATGCCTGGAGCGATGGACGCACCGACAACCCGCGCACCGACGCCAACGTCATCGCTAATCATTTCGTTACCGCGCTCTTCAAGAGCTTGGCCGACGTGCCGATAGATTGGTACGACACCCATGATATTGAGCGAGAGGGTGGCGAAACCTGGGCCGATGTGGATCAACGCTACGACCCCGACAAACGCATGACCCTGTCACAGCAATTCATCGCCGATCTTGATCCGAATCATTCCAACTCCGTCTTCCGCATCCTCTCCATTCACCCCGGTCCGCCCGTGGTCGTGCATTTTGAACCGGGCTCAACGGGGCGGGTGTACCGGTTCCAATATGCCCATGAATTGACCGGAACCAATGCCTGGCAGGACGTCCCCGGCGCCGGCCCGCGCATGGGCATAGGAGGGGCGGATGCAATGCAAGACACGAATATATCGCCACGCGGTATCCACTATCGGATTGGCGTGCAACAGCCATGATTGGTGGGACAAATTTTCCTGCCGAAAAAGCTTGCCTGAGTTGCCTGCTTTTGCGATTTTTTACTCTATGAAAGAGGGTTTAACGAAAATTTAGTCCGCTTCTAACTGTACATGGTTTGCCGCTGATTATACTATAGCATCAATTTATGTTAATCAGGCATGGGAGAGAAAGATGAACAAAATACATATACTCATCACAGCCATCGGATTGACGGTTGGCGTTTCGCACGCCGATTTGTTGATTGGTTTTGACTTTAACGGCTATGCGGGAAGCGAATTAACGGGCACGTCTGTCGTGGCGCATGTTGACATGCAATCTCCTGCATTTATTGAGCGTGGTTCAGGAGTAGGTGTGAACGGAAATGCCGGCCGTTTTAATGGCAACGGATGGACGGAAACGTCACTTAATGATGCCATAACGGACAATGATTATTTTACATGGTCTATGGATGCCGCCCCGACATACCAATTCTCCGTCACGAATATTGTGTTTAACTTCGAGCGTTCCAGCACCGGCGGCCAGGATTGGGCATTGCGGTCCAGCGCAGATTCTTTCACCGCTAATTTGACGACCTTTACGGGTTTGGACAATGGCTCCACAGAGACCGTTGATCTTTCTGCCGCCGGTTTAGATGACTTAACAACGATTGAGTTTCGTTTTTACGGGTACAACGGATCGAGTTCAGTCGGTTCGGCTGGATTTGAGGGCTCAGGCAATGATTTGGTGATCAACGGCACCACGTCCCTGATCCCCGAGCCGGGCACCATGGCCATGTTGGGAGCGGGACTGGCCTTTATACTGGCTGCGCGTAGGCGCATGTCCCGCTAAAATTGTTTTTGCTGAAAAGCGGCGATGGACTTTCCATCGCCGCTTTTTTTGTATACGCTCCGTCCATGAAACGAGAGCATGTTCAGGGTCTTGTCACCACGATGATGATCGCGTTCGCGTTGTGCATCGTGGCGGGCCATGCGTTTTTCCGCGTACAGGGCTACGAAACATATCAAGCTTTTCTACGCCCATCCTCCAGCCCGGAAGTCCGCCCGGAAAGCCGCATCATGGTGGATCAAGACGCGTACTATTGGGTGTTGTTTACCGAAGCTGCTCAACAGGCGGATCGAAGCATGTTGCCTCGCGAGACCCAGTGGGATAATGCGCCGGACGGGCGACCTGTGTTTTGGAGTTCTCCGTATGCCTGGTGGTTGAGGACCGTGCAGGGCGTGATGCAGCGTGACGGCGAAGATCCGCGTTCCAGCATGGAACGCGCGGCATGGTGGTCGAATCCGATTTTGTTTATGCTTGCCCTCGTGTTGATATGCTTACTGTGTCTGTACGCGCATTCCCACGCCGTGGCGCGGTACGCGGCATGGGGCTTTCTGGCTTTGCCGCAATGGACGTGGGCTTATTATCCGGGCCGTGCCGATCATCATGGATGGATCGCCTTGGCTGCTTTGGTGTTCCTGTTGGCTGCGTGGCAGGCTCTGGTTGCACAATCCCGCGCATGGAGTTTGCTTTCTGCGTTGGCGGGCGCGTTGCTGTTCTGGGTAAGCGGCACAACCGGGTTTGTGGTGTTAGGTTGCGCGTGTTTAGGATTGGGTGTGGCTCTCATGCTACCGCGCGGACGCCCCGCATCGAACCCGACGCAAAAATCAACGCTTTGGCTGGTCTGGGGATTGGCTGGAGGCGGACTGATTATGCTGTTTTATATTATAGAAATGGGATTCCTTTTTTCGGCTAACGTGGAAATCATTCATCCCGCGCATGCCTTGTTGTGGGTCGGAGCGGGGGCGGTGTTGGCTGCGATGCACCGGCGTTTTGATACCGGGAAGCCTTGTAAGCGCTTGCTGGCGATCGGGGGGCTGGCGCTACTGTTAGGCGCAACGATGTACGGGGCTTATTCGATGCGCGGCGACGGAGTATTTAATGTCAATATGCTGCGTATGCATCGGTTCATTGACGAATTTCGCCCGTACCCTGCGGCCGTGGGGCCTTCATTTCTTTGGACGTTCATGAAAGACTTTGGCGCGCTGCTTTTTCTTCCCGTTTTGTTGCTGCTCACGGCAGCGCGCTTGTCCGCAAATGGAAATAGGCGACAAGCCATGGTAGGCGCGGCGGTGGTGTGCGGATTATTATGCGTTGCTATGATGGCGCAATATCGCTGGGCTTCCTTGTTTAGTGCGGCGTTGCTCGCGGGGCTCGTGGTGTTTCCCCGGGAAGAGGACAGTGCGTTGCACGAAAGTCAAAAGCCTTTATCACACGCGTTTTTTCTCAGCGCATTGGTGGGATTTGGATTATTGTTCATTTTGGAGGAATGGAATGTCACGCGAAGCATCGCGGATCGTCACGTATATCCTCGAAGGCTGGTGGCGCAGGTGTTGACGCGGGATATTGCGCGCTTTATTCGGGAGACAGAGGGGGACGGCACAATACGGGCATTAAGCAACCCGACGATGACCCCGGCGTTGGCGTATCATGGCGGCATCGAAGGCGCTGCGAGTTTGTACTGGGAAAACGGCGAGGGGCTGCAGCGGCTTATGCGCACGGCGCTAGCCACGGATTTTGAGGCCGCACTCGACACGTTGCGCGAAGAAGGATACACGCATATTATCTGGTTTACCAAGCCCGCCTATTTGGTTGAACTGATGATCATACGGGACGGAGTCGCAGACATGGAGCACATTAAAAAGACGCTTGGGTATCATTGGGTCACCGGTTCGGATCAGCTTCCCGATCGTTTGATTCCGTTGCTATATCAAATGCCTTTTCCGGCCTTTGATGGCTTTCCGGGAGGCGTGCGCCTGTATCGTATTGCGGCGGATTAAGTACGTAACCCAATTGCCACGGCTTTTCCCGGTTTTTAATACCTACTTCCAAACGTGTGCGCCAAGCGTTCTTAGAGCAGGGCTTTCCCGCTCCGAGTCTGCGTTTGACATGCATTCTGCGGTAAAATAGAATAATCGTATGAGGTTGACGGAACAACAGCAACAAGTGATTCGCACCGCGATTCACGGTCGGGATCCGGAGGCGCAGATAATTTTGTTCGGCTCCCGCGTGCATGACGAGGCACGGGGTGGCGATATTGACCTTTTGATCCTATCCGACAAGATATCGTTTCATGATGAATGGGGCATTCGCCGGGATATTTTGGACCGGATCGGATGGCAGAAGCTCGATTTAATCGTCCGCAAGCCTTCACGGATTTTGGATGCAATATCCCAGTGTGCCATGGAAAGCGGGGTGCGTTTGTGAGCGCTAAGTCGTTCTTGATTGAAAGTCTTGGCGAAATGAATTTGGCCCGGAAACATTTGGAGTATTCTCTCCGCATGATACAGGAATTACCTCTTTCCCTTGGCGACGCCACGCCCGCGCAATTGGAAAGTGCGGATGCTTTTACAAGCCGATTTGCTCGATTGGTAGATATCTTGTGTAATCGTGTTTTAAGAGCGCTGGATATTTATGAGATGCAGGAGATAGGAACCTTGCTTGATGTTGCTTTACGAGCGGAAAAGCGGGGTGTCATTTCAAGCGCCGACTGGCTCCGGCAACTAAAAGATGTGCGTAATCGCATAGCGCATGACTATGCAGGAGAAAATGCCGAGGTCATCCTGGCTTTTTGCCGGGAGCAATCGCACGCCTTGCTACAAGCTTGTGATGCATCGCGTCGTTATGCCGAGGCGCGGATGAATACCCTGTAAAAGCATGCTTTTCACTTTTTAGCGCAGCGCTTTTTCGAGTGTGGGATGCGCTTCCAGCAAAGAAAGATACCGGCTGTACATGTCGTCCAGCGTTTGCGTAGTGGCTTTGTTCGGGGTAAAGCGATGCGGTGATCCACTTTCATGGGATTTTAGAAATGCGCTCCATGCAGGCGCTCCGTCCGTCAGGTTTAGATGCCTGTATTTGGCCAACAACGCCGCGCCCCACGCGGAACCTTCCGTGCCGCTGGCCAGGATGCGCGCGGGTGTGTTTAGCGCGTCCGCAATAAGTTGTCCCAGTTCCGGGTCACGGAGTAAACCGCCCGACAATACCAGTTCGGTGCGGGGAAAGCCTTGACGATCCAATTCGTCCAGCCCGTGGCGCAAATTAAACAGCGTAGCCAACAGCGCGGCTTTGGCGACGTTACCCGGCGTGGCATTGTCGGCGTTGATGCCGCATACCAATCCCGTTCCGCCGCGCGATACGCCCAGCCCCGGTTCGTCGTCCATGAAAGGCAACGCAAGCAAGCCCCCGCAATCGGCGGGCGCGTTTAAGACCTGCGGAATAACGGCGGCAAAACCTGCCTTGCGTCCACCGCCGGTGACTGCGCCGAAACAGTCCACGATAACGTTCATATAGGTTGTTCCGTTGCGCAACCAGACCATGTTAATCGGCTTGCCGTCCGCCGCGCAAAAATGATCAATGCCGGGATGCACGCCTTCAAATGCATGATCGCCCACGGCATTCGCCACTACGGATGTGCCGAGACTAATTGAAATCATGCCTGCATCGCCAATTAACGAGCCGGCCAGCGCGGCGGGTTGATCCCCTTCCGCGCCTGCAACAGGTATGCCCGCGGGCAGGCCCATCCATGACGCCGCTTCCTTCGTCACGACCCCCGCCTCTTCACCTGCTTTGCGCACCGAGGGTAGCAACGCGGATAATTTCGGCAATCCTTCCGGTGTAAGCGCCTCAAATTGTTTTAACCATGGTTGGTTATAATCCTGCGTGGCTTGATCCATCGGGAACATCCCGGACGCGTCTCCAATGCCTAGATTCCACGCTCCGGTCAGGGCGTGCGCGATCCATCCGCCGGGCGTCGTCAGGTGCGCGGCGCGTTGCGCTTTTTCCGGTTGATTACGCAGAGTCCACAGCCAGCGCGCCGCGGTAATGCGCTTCGGCATTTTGACGCCAAGCAATGCCGTGAGTTCTTCGCCTTCGTCTTCGTTGCGCGCATCGCACCACAAACGCGCTGGCGCGAGCGCGTGTCCTTCGGCGTCCGCCAGCGCTTCGCCGTGCATTTGGCCGGAAATGCCTATCGCCAGCACGTTCCATGTTTGCCCCTTCATTTTGTCGCGCAAATCAGCCATGGCGTGTTTAAGCGCATCTATCCAGCGGTCGGGATGTTGCTCATAACAGCCTGCAGCGAGATCGGGTTCCATCGCATAATCGCCTTCACCCACAGCCAGCGCCTGCATCGCTTCGTCGGTAAGCGTGACGGATAATCCTTGCGTGCCTGCGTCTATGCCTAAATAACCTTGTATGCTCATGGCCTGTTCTTTTCTTGTCTACCAAACGCTAATCCGTGTCTGTATTTATCGCGCAGCGCAACGCGCCAACGCGGCGGGCTGGGCCTGCCCGCCCTACCCGCCGATCCATCTATACGCACACGTATTAGGATTGGGTATTAATCTTTTAAATTCGCGTAATGCGGACTGCTGGCCTGCTTAATTTCCGCCAGAAGATCATGATTTTGTTTTAATTCCGGCCGTCCCCCGGGCCAGTTAAATACGTGAATGCGTCGCGGGGGCAAGTGTGGCGGAATGATATACACAGTCGGGCCGTTATCCGCGGTGAAAAAAAGCTCGATCAAATCCTTGGTTTCCTGATCGCCGGGCTCGGCAAGTTCGACTTGGATGTAATAGTCGAGAAAAGAACCCAGTCGGCCTGCTTTCATGCCTTTGGTTTCCCACCAGGTACATAGGCCTTTCGAGCTTGATGACCCCCGTTTGGCAATATACAAAAATATATCCGCGCCGGTATCGAATTGGATTTGGCGCGCTTCTTCAAAACCACGCGCGCCGTTGAACCAGCGCCGCGGCATTTTTACCTGCTCTTCGGTTACTTCTGCGGCAAAAGGCGAACCAAGCGCCGTTAGCATCAGCAACACGAATAGATTACAGGCCAAGGTTTTTGTTGTCATTTTCATCTTTTACAGCGTATCCGGAATCCTGGCGCTGAAAGTTAACTTTGTTTTTCTGGAGGTAAAGATCGTATACGTCGTCCGCGGACAATCCAAGCACTTGCGCAATAGAGACAAGAAAATGCAGCATGTCCACCACTTCCACGCGCGCATTTTGTTTGTCGAATGTCTGGTATTTTGCCCACCATTTCCACGGAAGACTGTCGGTGAGTTCGGCCAGTTCCTGCGACAACGCGCGGCAATAATTAAGCGTCCACGTTTGCTGCTCTTCTTCGGTCATATCGGCGGGTTTGACGCCGATACGCTCGTTCAGCGCGGCTTGCATGCGGAAAATTTCGCGTAACTTATCGGGTTCAGACATGAGATGCTCCTGTACCAGTGATGACATTGAATGAGAGCTAGAATAGACGTTTGCCTAAACCGCGTCAATTAAGGTATCACTGTAAGCACATGCGGATCATGGCTACTGTAAAGAGAGACAGGTGCGTTGTGCAAGCATGTTGAAGGAGATAGAACCATGGAAAAAGTTGTGATTTTAGGATCGGGACCGGCAGGGCTTACCGCGGCGCTGTACACGGCGCGCGCTAATCTGGATCCGCTGGTGTTGGAAGGCATGGAACCGGGCGGACAATTAACGACGACGACCGACGTGGAAAATTTTCCGGGCTTCGTGGACGGAGTCATGGGGCCGGAACTGATGGATATTATGCGCCGGCAAGCGGAACGTTTTGGCACACGCTATCAATTTGGCCGTGTGGAGCGTGCAGCGTTTACGCCTGGCGCGCACGCGTTGCGTCTGGATGACGGGGAGACTATCGAAGCCAAAACCGTCATTATTGCCACGGGAGCCAGCGCGAAATATTTAGGTTTGGAAAGCGAGAAAAAACTAATTGGCCATGGCGTCACATCCTGCGCGACGTGCGACGGCGCATTTTACAAGAATATGCCTGTGGCGGTACTGGGCGGCGGGGATACCGCCATGGAAGAAGCGTTGTTTCTGACCCGGTTTGCGTCCAAGGTCACGATTATTCACCGGCGCGACGCGTTTCGCGCCTCCAAAATAATGTCCGACCGCGTGCTGGCGCACGAAAAAATTGATGTGTGTTGGGATACCGTCGTGGAAGATGTTCTGGACGTGGAGAAAAATGAAGTCACCGGGCTCAAGCTGAAAAACGTAAAGACAGGGGAGCTATCCACGTTGGACATCAACGGCTTGTTTGTCGCTATTGGACATCAGCCGAATACCTTGCCGTTTGCCGGACAAATTGACATGGACGAACGCGGATATATTTTGGCTCAAAACACACGCACCAATGTCGAAGGCGTTTTTGCGGCTGGCGACGTGCAGGATGCGGTGTATCGCCAGGCGATCACAGCGGCGGGATCGGGTTGCATGGCCGCGCTCGAAGCAGAGCGGTATTTGGAATCCCTGGGCGAATGAGTAATACAATAAAGCCAAGCGCGGCAGGTGCGGGCCAAGGAGACTGGGCCACGTTTGGCCGTCTGGTCCGCTACGCCAAGCCATACTGGGTGCGGTTGCTGTGGGGCACGTTGTTTGGCATGGTGTTTGCCAGTTCGACCGCCAGCATTTTGCCCGCCATCAAATACACGTTTGAGCATATTTTTAACCCCGGCGAATTGGGGTTGCGGGCGGTGGCCGGCGTGGCGATTTTGCTTCCTATTCTGGGCATACTGCGCGGCGTAGGATTTTTTCTTAGCGTGTATTTTGTGGAGTGGGTGGGCAACCGTGTGGTGCACGATATTCGCATTGCCACGTTTGATCGCTTGCATCAATTGTCCTTGTATTATTTTACCCGGCAAAAAACCGGCGAATTAATTTCTCGCACCGCCAACGATACAATGCTGGTGGAGCGGGCGGTGTCCACGGTGATCGGCGATCTTGTGCGGCAGCCGTTTTTGACGATTTTCCTTCTGGTGGTTTTAATCTGGCTTGATCCGGTGCTTGCGTTTCTAAGTTTGGTGGTGTTTCCCGTGTGCATTGTGCCGGTCGCTTTGTTTGGGCGGAAAGTGCGGCGGTACGCGCGGCAAGGACAGGAAAAACTGGCGGACATTGTTTCGATCCTGCAGGAAACCGTCAGCGGCGTGCGGGTGGTGCGGGCGTTTGGCATGGAGGAGTATGAGCGCGGCCGGTTTGCCGAACAGTGCCGAGCCGTGTTTAACCGCACCATGCGCATGACCAAAGCCAAAGCGTCTGTGGAACCGATTATTGTGGAAATCTCTATCATTGGTTTTTCGCTGATTCTTGTTTACGCCTATTGGACCGGGATGAGTTGGGAAACTTTTTTTACATTCGGGCTGGCGTTGATTGCATTGTACGATCCCGTTAAGAAATTAAGCAAAGTGCATCTGGCTATTCAGCATAGTTCCGCTGCCGCCGACCGTATTTTTGAGATTCTCGATGAGACGATTACCGTGAAAGAAGCGGATGATCCTATCGTACTGGAGCCGCCGGTGCGGGAAATTGTTTTTGAAGACGTGGGGTTTGCGTACGACGATGAACCTGTTTTGCAGGACATTTCTTTTTCGGTTCGACCCGGTGAATGTGTTGCGTTTGTGGGTAGTTCAGGATCCGGAAAAACAACGCTGGTAAGCTTGCTTCCCCGTTTTTTTGATCCGACACATGGCCGTATTTGTGTCAACGGGCAGGACATTCGTTCTTACAGTTTGGCCTCTTTGCGTTTGCAGATGGGATTGGTGACGCAGGATACGTTTTTGTTTAATGACAGCATTGCCAATAACATTGCCTACGGACGAAAAGACGCGAGCCGGGACGCGATTGAGGAAGCAGCGCACCGGGCGTACGCGCATGACTTCATCAAAAACATGCCACAGGGGTACGACACGGTAATCGGGGATCGTGGCGTGCGTTTATCCGGCGGCCAATGCCAGCGCATTTCCATCGCGCGCGCCATGCTGCGCAATCCGCCGATCATGATTCTCGACGAAGCCACCAGCGCGTTGGACACGGAATCAGAGCGGCAAGTGCAAGCGGCGCTGGACGAATTGATGGCTGACCGCACGGTGTTTGCCATTGCGCACCGGTTATCCACCATCGCGCATGCGGATCGCATTATTGTGCTGGACCATGGCCGCATCGCGGAAAGCGGCACACACGATGAATTGATTGCCCGCAACGGCGCGTACCGCTACTTGTACGACTTGCAATTCAAGGTTTAAGGATGCCCAACGCGGGGCATCCTTGGTCTTGCACACCTTGCATCATCCTGACTTGATCCAGCGTTTGGCGAGTTGTTGCTCTTGCTTCTGCACCTCAGCCGCGGCCAGTCTAGCCGCGTTGATCAACGCCTCGGCAAGCGGGCTAAGGGTGCGGTGGGATAAATACATAACGGCAAAACGTGCTTTAATCCACGACAAAGGGATAGGCAAAATAGCTAACTCGCCACGGGCAAGCTCTTGGCGGGCGAGGTAAAGCGACAAAATAGTCACCGCATCCGAGGCCTTCACGACTTCTTTCATCATCGGCACGGAATCGGCGGTAATAGACGGATTCCATCTTGCAAGCAGGGTCTGCATGGAGGCCTGTTTTGTCGCGCTTCGCGTGGGCATTCGGGCCATACGTGGCGGCACGGTGGACGAAGTAACCAAAGGATAAGCGATAACATCTTTAGCCGCGATTTTCGATTGTGCGCATAGTGGATGCTTGGCGCGCGCAAATAAGTAGGCATCATGTTTGGACAGCTCGACGGCAGTGACATCGGTGGTTTTATCCAGCCAGGCCGGATCGGCGAAAACAACGTCTACCTCCCGCTTGCGCAGTAACATCAACAGCTCGGGTGCCGCGCCCCCCACTATGCGTAACTGAATGTCGGCGCCCCGCTCCAGTAAGCGCCCCATCGTCTCTCCCAAAAATAGACTAGCGGGAAATAAGCCGGTACCTACGCGTAATGCGCCCGTACCTACGCCGCGAATCAACGTCAGTTCCCGTTGCAGGTCGGTGGCCGTGGCCATAACGGTTTCCGCATGGCGCAACAACATCCGACCCGTATCCGTGGGGGTCGCTCCCTCCCGCCCGCGCTCGAACAAACGAAAACCTGTCTTGCGCTCCACCTCCTTTATGCTATGGCTTAAGGCGGGCTGGCTGATGTGCAGACTCCGCGCTGCCTTGGCAAAGCTACCCTCGGAGGCAATCGCCAAAAGCTGACGCAATTCCCGTAGTTCAAAATCAAGCGCATTCATAATCAATACTTATAGTAAAGTTGAAATAATTGCATTTATCAAATAATGGAAACCCCTATATTCTCCACCCGCACTTTCGTCTGATGACGATTCAAGCATAAAAGACAGCAACACATATAAACGTGGAGGATACCGTGGATATCAAGAGAATCTTGAAAACAGCCCTTTGCACTTTTCTGGTGGCTGGAGCCGTGGCTCACGCCGAGGCCGAAAAACCCAACATCTTAGTCATCTGGGGCGATGATGTGGGTATCTGGGATTTGAGCGCCTATCATCGGGGCATGATGGGAAGTCGCACGCCGAATATTGACCGGATCGCGGACAACGGCATGATTTTTATGGATCATTTGGCGCACGCCTCCTGCACGGCAGGGCGGGCGGCCTTTATCACCGGTCAGTATCCGATGCGCACCGGCCTGAGCACCGTCGGCCTGCCGGGTGCGCCGCAGGGGCTTCAGAAAGAAGATCCCACGCTGGCCGTATTCCTAAAAGATATGGGTTATGCCACCGGTCAGTTTGGAAAGAACCATTTGGGCGATCGCGATGAGCATCTCCCCACCGCCCATGGCTTCGATGAGTTTTTCGGGATACTCTATCACTTGAATGCGGGCGAATATGCGGAACAAGACGATTATCCCACCGATCCGGAAATCCTTGAACGCTATGAAATGAATAAGATGCGGGGCGTGATTCATTCCCGTCGTCTGGCCGATGGTACGCACGAGGTGAAAGATTTAGGCACCTTCGGACAAGAGCGTCAGCGGGTGCTGGAACAGGAAATTCTAACGGAATCCACCCGTTTCATTCGCGATGCCGTGGCTGCTGGAGAACCTTTCTTTGTTTGGCATAATTCCACTCGCATGCATTACCGCACCAACCTTTCGCCGGAGTATGAGGGCAAGACCGGTCTCGGCGTGTATGCCGATGGCCTGGCCGAGCTGGATGATGTGGTCGGCGCGCTCCTCGATCTGCTGGAGGAGCTGGGGGTGGACGAGAATACCATCGTCATGTTTTCGTCAGATAACGGGGCGGCAGCGAACTCCTGGCCGGACGGGGGGAATACCCCTTTCCGTGGAGAAAAGGGAGCGGGCGGTTATGAGGGCGGCTTCCGTGTGCCCATGGTCGTGAAATGGGAAGACCGGATTCCTGAAGGGGTCGCCACCGGCGAATTCATGATCATGGAAGATTGGCTGCCGACGTTGATGTCGTTCCTCGGCCTACCCAACCTCAAAGAGGAATTGTTGGAAGGAAAGCAGGTCGGCGATGAAACGTACCGGGTTCATCTCGACGGCTACGATCAAAGCGATCTTGTTCTAAACCAGGGCGCATCCAAACGAAAGGAATACTATTACTTCACCGAAACGACCTTCCACGGCCTGCGCTACCATCCCTGGAAGCTTATGTACACCCAGCAGGAGAGCTGGTTTCACGCCACGCAGGATGTGTTGAGCTCCCCCTATATTACCAATATCAAGCTCGACCCCTTTGAGCGTTTTCACGAGGCGCGCGGCTATGATGAGTGGCAGGAAAACCGGGCATGGCTTTTTGCTCCGGCCATAATGCAATTGGAATCGTTTGTCAAAAGCTTCGAGGAATTCCCTCCGCGTCAGCCCAGTTTTTCGCCCAAAGTGGACGACCTGAATGCAGTCATTCAAAGCATGAGGAAGCTGCCGGGCAATCGATAATGAATAAAGGCAATGCTCAAGGTTTAGCCTGCTTGGAGAGATTACAGTCAAACGATCTGAAGGTCATGCGCCTGCCAGCATTGCTTGTCCTGGCATGTGTGTCGGCCCTCTCAGCCTCGCGCGCGCGTGCCGCGGATCCATTGCCCTCGTGGAGCGACACCGCGCCCAAGCAGGCGATCATTGCTTTTGTCGAAAAGGTCACGCAAGAGGGTTCGGCGGATTTCGTGCCGGGGCCGGAGCGCATTGCCGTTTTCGATAACGACGGCACGCTCTGGTCCGAACAGCCGATGTATTTTCAGGCGTTCTTTGTGATTGACCGGATCAAGGCTCTCGCCCCGCAGCATCCTGAGTGGAGCAAACAGGAACCGTTCGCCTCCATCCTCAATGGCGATGTCGAGGCCGCACTGGCAGGCGGCGAAAGCGGCCTCGCCCAACTCATGATCGCCACGCACACCGGTCTGACGACCGAAGAATTCGAGGCGATCGTCACCGACTGGATCACCACCGCGAAGCATCCCGTCACCGGCAAGCTCTACACCGAAATGGTCTTTCCGCCGATGTTGGAATTGCTCGACTATCTGCGCGCCAATGAATTCAAGACGTTCATGGTCTCCGGCGGCGGCATCGAATTCATGCGACCGTGGACCGAGCGTGTCTATGGCATCCCACCTGAGCAGGTAGTCGGCACCAGCGGCGGATTGAAATTCGAGTTCCGTGACGGCAACCCCGTGCTCGTCAAGCTGCCGGAACTCGTTCTCAACGACGACAAAGAAGGCAAACCCGTGGGTATTCAGCGCCACATCGGCCGCCGCCCCATTTTTGCGGTGGGCAATTCCGACGGCGACCTGCAGATGCTCCAATGGACAGCCGCCAACAAGAGCCCGAACTTCTGTCTTTACATTCACCACACCGATGCCGAACGCGAGTGGGCCTACGATCGCGACTCCCATGTTGGCAAACTCGACCAAGGTCTCGATGAGGCCGAGGCCAAGGACTGGACGGTCACCAGCATGAAGGACGACTGGAAGGTCATCCATCCGACGCCATGAATCGCAGCTCATTCAATTTGCTTTTCACGCCATCCAATCGCTCATTAAGAAAGGGATCACACATGAACAAAAACAAACATCTAAGTAAACCGCTCACACTGGCTCTAATCGTCTCCTTCTTCCAGGTAATCTTCACCGGCTGCAGCAATGCAAAAGAACCCGCAGGCGGTGTCATCGTCACCCCGGAAACCTACATCCGGGCCGAAACCGATTACGCCTTTGCTGACTTCCAGCATAATGCCGGCGGCAAGGTAAATGAGTTCTACTTCATCACCAAACCGACGCCCGTGGACGAGCAGCCGGTGGTCCGCATGAACCGCGATACGCTCTATGCGGCGGCGGTGGTCGATACCGAAGGCGGGGCGACCATTACCATCCCGGAGTTTCCGGACAACCGCTATTTTTCCATATTGGTGATTGATAACGATCACTACTGCCCGACGGTTTTTTATGAGCCCGGAACGCACCCGATACCCGACGATACCAAATATGTGACAGTGGTGCAGAGAATTCAAATGATGGATCCCTCGGATGAGGAGGAGTTGGCCCTGATCAATGACTTGCAGAGGCAGTTCAAAGTCAATGCCCCCAGTGCCGACCCATTTCCGACTCCCGTTTGGGACAAGGCCTCCATGCTCGCCCTGCGCGAAACCTACGAGCTGGAGTTCCAACAGTTCGACCAATACGAACCCGACTGGATGGGGCCACGAGGACAGGTGAACGAAGCCACACGCCACATCGCGGCTGCCGGAGCCTGGGGCTTGTTTCCTGAAAAAGACGCCGTTTACATTAACTATACCGGACCTTCAGACCCGAATCAGTGCTATATGGCCACCTACCAGGTGCCGGAGAACGACGACTTCTGGTCTATCACCGTCTACGGCAACGACGGGTTCATCAAAAGCGAGAACTGCATCGTCAATTCCTCGAATGCCAAGCTCAACGAAGACGGCACCGTCACCGTGTATTTCGGCTCCGAGGAACTGTGTGGTGACGTGCCCAACCGCCTGGATATCACCGAGGGTTGGAACTTCCTGATGCGGATTTACCGGCCGGGACCGTCGGTGCTCGACGGTAGCTACTCCTTGCCGGATGCCAAGCCCGTGGGCAATTCGCCCCAAACCACCGGATTCGCCTCACCCGCCGATTTTGGCGTTACCGACTACGCCTACAAGGTGTCCGAGACCGACTTCAACATCAAGCGCAGCCTGGCCAAGGCGCCGGTTAATGAATGGGCGCACCAGCCCGATGTCAGCAACGTGGAATCTCAGCAGGTGATTCGCGAGAACCAGGACGTCATTTACTCCAGCGCGGTGGTTGATGTCAGCAAAGGGGCGACGATTTCGGTTCCACAAAGTGAGACCTATCACATCATCGAGATCATAGATCAACAGAACTACATCGTGGATGTGGTTTATCCCGGCAAGAGCATCACCATCACGCCGGATAATCTTACCTACGGCCATTACGTTTACCTGAACATGCGGATCCGGAAACTCCCGGACGCCAAGGGCGGCATCGAGGCCACGCGTGAACTCCAGCGCAAAGCGACCATCGAGGCGGCTTCCGCCACGGCCTACGGATGGGGCGGGCTTTCCATCGAGCATGCGGCCTATCTTCCGATTGCCAACAAGTCGCCCATCCGGGATGGCAAGGCCCTCCCGTCGAGCCTGACCTTCACGCCACCCGACATTGACTACGGGCGGGGTGGATTCTGGTCAATCACCACCTACGACAGCGACGGTTGGCTGGCACGGGACAAAGCCGCCATCTCCAATTCCGAGGCCACGCCCAATCCGGACGGCACCTACACCATTCACTTTAATGCCCCGGATCAACCCAACAATATAGATACCCCATCACCCTTTTCCGCTCTATTGCGGATCTATGTCCCGACATCCAAAGAGGGTGTCTCCCGGTATCTGCTGGAAGCCGCCAAAGAATTGGTGATCGAGTAGCCGTCTATGCGTCTATGCATTCCCCCACGACCCGTAACCCATGAAAATGACTTTTCCACAGTTCTTCGGCTTCGCGGTTTTTTTCGCGGCCTCTTATACCTTCGGCGAAAACGCGGTTGAATTGCCCGCAGACATGGTGCGGATTCCGGGCGGGGAATTTCTGATGGGGTCGGAGGACTCGTGGGCCTTCGTCAATGAGCGTCCGGTTCACCGGGTCCGGGTTGATCCTTTTTTGATGGATGTGCATCCCGTCACCAATGAGGAGTTCGCGCGGTTTATCGAGGAGACCGGATACCTGACCGTGGCGGAACGACCGGTGGACTGGGAAGACATGAAACAGCAGCTCCCGCCGGGGACGCCCAAGCCGCCGGATGAAATGCTGGCCCCGGGATCGCTGGTGTTTCGTCCGACGCAAGGGCCGGTGGATTTGCGGCGCATGGATGCGTGGTGGCACTGGACCTCCGGGGCGACCTGGCGGCATCCGGAAGGTCCGGGGAGTTCCATCGAAGATCGTATGGATCATCCGGTGGTGCAGGTCGCGTGGGAAGATGCGGTGGCCTATGCCACCTGGGCGGGGAAACGATTGCCCACCGAGGCCGAATGGGAATTTGCCGCGCGAGGTGGTTTGGAAGAAGCTCGCTACGCATGGGGCGAGGACGAACGACCGGAAGGGCGTTTCATGGTCAATCGTTGGGATGGCGATTTTCCCTATCGCAACACCGGCGAGGACGGATTTACCGGCACGTCCCCGGTGGGCAGTTTTCCCGCCAATGGCTTCGGACTTTTTGACATGGGGGGGAATGTCTGGAATTGGTGTTCCGACATCTACCACGCCGCTACCTTTTCGTCCCGGCAGGAAGAAGGCGGGTTGTGTTGCAATCCGGCGGGACCGGATCCCGACACTCCGGAAAAGCGAGTCTATGGGGACCCCTCGCCACCCACCGCCCCCGGGGCAATCCGGCGTGTAACCAAAGGTGGTTCGTTTTTATGTCATCCGGATTACTGCGAAAGCTATCGCCCCGCCGCCCGGCGCGGCACTCCGCCCGACACCGGAACCAGTCATATCGGTTTCCGGTGCGTCATGGATGTAACGATGTAGTTTTGGTGTGTGAGTTCTCAACAATAGGAGATAAAGATGAAAAGTATGCATAAAAAAAAGACCGGTTTTGCCCTTGCTTGGCTGACGTTATTCCTCTGTACTGCAGGCATGGCGACTTTCGCCCAGGAAGCCCCCAGCGCCGAGGAATTGGCAAAAAAACTCGCCAATCCCGTGGCCGCATTGATCAGCGTGCCCCTTCAGCTCAATTACGACGGCGATATTGGACCGGTGGACGAAGGCGAAAAGTGGGCGTTGAATATCCAGCCTGTCGTGCCGATCTCCCTGAACGAGGATTGGAACTTGATCTCCCGCACCATCGTCCCGATTGTGGATCAACAGGACATCGTTCCCGGGGCCGGGAGTCAGTCGGGGATTGGGGACATCCAGCAAAGTCTCTTTTTCTCGCCGTCCGCACCTACCGCCTCCGGTTGGATTTTGGGCGCCGGAACCGTCCTGCTGTTCCCTACCGGATCCGATGATCTCTTGACGGCTGATCAATGGGCTGCGGGTCCCTCGGGCGTGGCGCTCAAGCAACAAGGGCCGTGGACCTATGGCGGCTTAGCCAACCACATCTGGTCGTACGAGGGGGAGGATGACCGGTCAGACCTCAGCGTCACTTTCCTCCAGCCGTTCGTGACGTATACCACGCCGGACGCCATCTCCATGACGCTGCTAACCGAAGCCACCTACGACTGGAAAGCAGAGCAGTGGTCGGTACCCGTTTTAGGTGTCGTCGCCAAGGTGTTCAACGTCGGTGGCCAATTGGTCAGCCTGGGCGGCGGTGTGAAGTACTACGCCGACAGCACCGACGGCGGCCCCGAAGGCTGGGGCGGACGTCTGGTCGCGACCTTTTTGTTCCCGAAATAAATCCGGGTATTTCCCCGCATAAATCATGAAAATCAGCAAAGGACAAACGATGAAGAAACGCGGAGCAACCCTCGCCTTGATACTTGGCCTTGGCCATGCCATACCGGCCTTTGCCGCAGAGACCATTTACCACAACGGCTCGATTCTCACCATGGCCGGTGATGAGACGTCGTATGTCGAAGCGCTGGTGGTGGCCGACGGAAAAATCGTTTTTGTCGGCGCCAAGGACGAAGCGCTTGAGCTGAAGTCTGATGCGACCGAAGTCGTGGACCTCGAAGGCAAGGCGCTTCTGCCCGGCTTTCTCGACAGCCACAGCCATTACATCAACGCCTTGCTGGTGGCGAACCAATGCAAGCTTTATGCGCCACCCGCCGGACCGGGAAAAGATGTTCCCAGTATTATCGCCGAACTTAAAAAATTTGCCGCCGAGCGCAACATTCAGCCCGGCGAGATGATCATGGCCTATGGCTACGACGATACCGTTATGCCCGATGGCCGGCTGCTCAACCGGGATGATCTCGACGAGGCGTTTCCGGACAATCCGGTGCGGGTGGACCATGTGTCCATGCATGGCGGCGTCCTTAACAGCCTCGCCTTGGAAAAATACGGCATCAGCGCCGAAACCGAAACCCCGCCCGGTGGCGTGATCGTCCGCAAGCCCGGCACCGACGAGCCGTGGGGCCTGATCATGGAAACCGCTTTTTTGCCGGTATTCGAAAAAAGCGAACCGATGACCGCCCGGCAGGAAATCGAGTTTACCCGCGCGGCGCAGATGCTATATGCCGAAACCGGCATCACCACCGCCCATGAAGGGGCCACCCACCTGCCGCAACTTCAGACCATGATGCGGGCTACCGAAGCCGGGGCCAACATCATCGACGTCATTGCCTACCCCTTCATTACCGACGTGGAAAAAGTCCTTGAGGTGGTGCCCCTGGACCAGTGGGGCGTCTACAACCGCAACCTGAAAATCGGCGGCGTCAAGATCACCCTCGACGGTTCCCCGCAGGGTCGAACCGCTTTCTTTACCACGCCCTACGTCACCGGCGGTCCGGTCGGTGAGGAAAACAGGGTAGGAGAGCCGACCTTTCCCGAAGATCTGGTGATGAAAGCCTTCAAGAGCGTTTACGGGATGGACGTGCCCCTGAATGTCCATTGCAACGGCGACGCGGCCATTGACCTGTTTCTGCGCGCATACGAACATGCCCGCGACGGCGACTTCACCCGTCCGTGGAACGTGACCACGATTCACACCCAATTCATGCGCGAAGACCATATCCCGAAGTTTGTGGACTACGGCATTCGTCCCTCCTTCTACACCCTGCACACGTATTATTTTTCCGATGCCCACAAAGCCAACCGCGGACCGGAGCAAGCCGCTTATATCAGTCCCATTCGCGATGCCATAGATGCCGGTTTACGGCCCGGCAATCATACCGACTTTGTCGTCGCCCCGCTCGATCAACTGTTTCAGTTGTGGTCAGCAGTCAACCGCGTTTCGCGTTCCGGCGAGGTGATCGGCGAAGACCAGCGGGTCAGCGCCTACGAGGGGCTGAAGACCATGACCTTGTGGGTCGCCGAGCAATACGGTGAGGAGGCGAGTAAAGGCTCGCTGGAAGTCGGCAAGCTGGCCGATCTCGTCATTCTTGATCGCGATCCGGTCCAGGTCGATCCGATGGAGATCAAGGACATCAAGGTGGTGCAGACCATCAAGGAAGGCCGCACGATTTATCCGGATCCCGGCAACCTACCGGTTGCGACGATACCCGCCGAGGATGGAGACGCGACTTATGCCTGGCGCGCTCATGTGTGTTGCAAATCCGATATCAACACCGCCGTCGGCAAGGAGTGGACGCTGGTGTCGCTGAATGGGGAAGAAATCGAGAGCGAGGATCCGCCCACCATGATGTTTTCCAAGGGGGGACGTCTGGCCATCTTTGGTGGGGTCAATCGCCTGACCGGCAGTTACGCCCTCGTCCATGACCGGGTCATGATGGGGCAACTGGCCAGTACCCGCATGGCCGGGCCCCCGGAACGAATGGACCAGGAGCAGACCTTCGCCTCGGTCTTGCGGGAGGTAGACGGCTTTCACGTGCATGGAGATGAATTGATGTTGCGTAACAAGGACAAGGTGGTTGCCACCTTCCGCGCAGATCTGTGAAATCATCAACAAAAGAGTAGAGCGCCAGTTGATGAAGAAGTGGATGGGGTTCCGGGGATCATATTGATTCTACTGCTGCTTGCCAACCTGGCGCAGGCCGGGATGAATAATTTGCTGCCAATTATTTCAGACCGTGAGGTTGAGTTTCAGAAGACGGAGAGCGACCTCATTAGAAATAGAATGAGTAATATGAATATGGAATGGATTACAATAAGGGGGGCGGGCTTCCTCGCGGGACTGACCCTGCTGACCGCCTGCCAGCGCATGCCTGAATTGCCGCCCCTCGGCGATACCGGTTATCAGCTTGCATGGCTGGACGGTAGCCCGGTGGCCGGGATGCTCGATGCCGCGCGCACCGACCAACGGATTCGTTCGGCCCTGATATGATCGGGTGGCGTCAACGGGGTGCGGTTCTACTCGTGGCCGGGTGTCTTATCGGCGCTCCGGGCGTGCGGGCCGATCAGGACCGCGACACCAGCACTGCAAGCGGCGGGAAGGGGCAGTTTGACGACTTAGACCGTGACGTCGCCGGCCAGCCGCTCATGGTGGAGCCCCCGCCAGGCGCGAAAGACGTTTCGGTCTGGTCCGCAGTGCTCTGGTACGTGCCCAACCGATTCATGGACGCGGTAGACATCTTCCGCCTGCGCGTCAAGGCGGGTCCCGGATTCGGGGTAACCGCGCGCCTGACCGACTACGCAGCCTTCTACGCGGGCAACCAGCGTACTGTTTTTTTCGGGCTGCCCGGCCCGCGCTACCCGGACCTGTTAAGGTGGCCGGTGGTGTTTGAGAACCAGAAGGGACTGGTGGTGGCCGGGGTAGATGCCAGCGACGAGCTAAGCCACCCGCCACATTACGGATTCTCCGAGGCCGATGTCGGGCTGCACCTTGGCCTGATCGGTGTGGAGGCCGGTCTCGATCCGTTCGAGATCGCCGATTTCATCGCCGGGGTGTTCCTCTTTGATTTACGTAGCGACGACTACCCGCGCACATCAACCCCGCTCCCGGAACGGGGCCGCGTCATGGCCCGCAAACTCAGTGGCGATGTGACCGCGCCTGACGCGCGCCCGAAGACGTTCTCCGGTAGTGCGGCGAGGCTCGATTACCTGGAAACTGAAGTGCCCCGGCGGTTGCGGGGCCAGATGCAAACGCTGGATGCGCGATTTGCCAAGGAGGGACAGGAAGTACTGGTGCAGCCTCCGATGGACGAATTAAGCATCGGGTTTTACGTACGCACCATCGTCGGATCCAAAACCAAGGTGGAATTCAAGCCGGACATCAACCTCGATGTTGACCTGCCCAATCTCGAACGCCGGGTCAGCCTGTTCGTCGAAAGCGCTTCCAGCGATGACCTGCCCGGCCGGGACAAACTGGACAGAAACGACAAGGGATTTTCGGTCGGCGCACGCAGCAAAAAAAATGTCTGGGACATCAGCACCGACGTCGGCGTGCGCGCCAGATGGCTGCCCGAGGTGTTCGTGCGCGCGGCGTGGAAGCCGGAGTGGAGCTCGGGCGAGTGGAAGTGGAACTTCGAGCAGCGGGTGTTCTGGGAGTCCGACGACGGTTTTGGCGCGCTGAGCAGCCTGGCCACGCATCGCTGGTTCTCCCGCGAGCGTTGGATTTACCGCCAGAATACATCGGGCAAGATCTCCGAGGAAACCGACGGCTTTGAGTGGGAGCAGTCGGTTTCAGTGGGGCGGGTTTATCAGTTGTTTGACGAGCACCGCCGCACCAGCAAACGGCGGATATCGGCCAGCGATGCCCTTTCCGGCTATGGATTCAAGGCGTCGGTGTTTGGTTCCGATGATGAATTGGATCAGGGTCGGCTGCAGGCCACCTACCGGTTCGCCCTGTACAAACAGTTTGTCGTCGGTGAAATACGGGCCGGTCCGCAGTGGCGCGAATCTCAGGACTGGGATACCGAAGCCAGGTTCGACTTCGGTCTGCAGCTTCATTTCTGATCAGGTCAATATTTCCTGTCTTACTTTAATTTGTTGCATCAAGGGTTGTCCGGCTGGATTTAAAGGACATGTGCGGGTATAGTATACCTATGAAATTAAAATCGTGCAGGATCACAGCGGGAGCGACGATGGTTTTGAGTATGCTCGGGCTTTGTATTGCCACAGCAGAACGGCCTTCGGATCGCTCGCAAGACATACGTATCTATGACGTGCATACGGGAGCTTATATCATGACCAACCGGGTAGAAAAAACAGATGCAGAATGGCGCGCAATGTTAACCGACGAACAATATCGCGTAACCCGGAAAAAAGGGACGGAACGCGCGTTTACCGGGACCTATCACGACAGCAAGGAAAAAGGCGTGTATGTCTGCATTTGCTGCGGAACTCCGCTATTTTCCTCGGAAACCAAATTTGATTCAGGCACTGGCTGGCCGAGTTACTGGCAACCGGTTGCGCCCGAAAATATCCGCACGAAAGATGATCGTTCGTTTTTTATGGTACGCACCGAAGTCTTGTGTGCGGTCTGCGATGCGCATCTTGGCCATGTGTTTGAGGATGGCCCCAAACCTACCGGACTACGGTACTGCATCAACTCGGCTTCATTAAAATTTGAATCAACGGAGGAATAAGCGCGTCTAAAGTAGTGAAATGAAAACCGGAGCCCCCATGCTTGGAATGCTTTTTGCCGTCGTTTTCCTGACGATGGAACGTAACGCGGTCGCTGGGGAAGTCCGGGTTGGCGACACCGAAACCCGTGTGCGCGAAGTATTGGGTCCGCCTACCGGCTTGCTGGAAACCGAGGCGTTTACTTTGTTGATGTTTAACCGGGGCACTGTGCGTATCGAGGAGGGTCGCGCAGTCCGCGTTCAGTTGGTTAGCGAAGAGGTGGCGCGAAAACAAGCGCATCGCCATAATGTGCAGTGGGCGCATGCGATGCGTGTGGCGGCGGAGCGGGACGCGGCAGAGCGATTGGCCATGGCGCGCGAGCGGGAGGAGAAGGCCCGGCAACGCGAAGAACAAGCAAGAGAACGTCAATTCCGGGCGCTTGAAGAGCGAGTGCGTCGAGCCGAGGAAAAAGCGGAACGGGCCGAGCGGGAAGCTGCGTACAGCAGACGCAGCCATTATTATGTTCATCCCGCCTATGCGTATCCTACGTTCACACCGGTCGTTGCCTATCCCGTGTATCAGACGTCGGGCGGATCGGGCTTTAACATCCGGTATGACTCGGGAGGCCGCCCGGCCGGATCGCGTATCGAGGCTGTATTTGGACACCACGCGCCGATGAGCACGCCCGGCTTTCGTGGGAGATAACCCAAAGCTCCTTATTTCTCGATTTAATAATCCAAGGTAAGGATTCGGCCCTTGGTGAAAGAGAAAAATTGCCTCTTGTCGGCGATGCGCAATCCATCAGCCAGATCCTGTTCGGACTTGCCGGCAGCCTTAAGACAACCGGGACAAGCCATAAGTATAACGCCTTTCTCCTTCAGGGCTTTTATTTGAGTTCGTGAGGATGGAAAGTGAGAATATGTCACATCGGAAGAGTCTTTCAGCACGGCGCCGATGGCCTTGATGTCGAAGTAGACGAGAACGTCATGATCGTCTGCCATCATGATTGCCATGTTCAGCCCCATCAGCAGGCGATGCGGATCGTCGCTTCCGTGAGTGATGTGAATAAAAACCCCATCCCGGGCGGGTTCATCGGCCCGAATGTTTGATGCTCCGGTTATCAGGACTACTGCCAGTAGAGCCGTTGTTACAAGTCTAGTCATTGATCGTATCCTTCTTTATTTATTCTAATTGCCCCACATGCTCTCCATGTGATTTTTGTCGAACGTCCGGCTCAGAGACTCGATGTTTGCGGCGTGTCTCTTGGTGCGCAAGGGTAGACCGTGCATTTATTGCATTGAATGAAGGCCAATCATATTGCCTTCGGTATCAACAACTATAGCAATAAAGCCGTGCTCGCAGATGCTCATCTTGTTTTTGAATATTTTTCCCCCGTGCGCTTCGGCACGTGCAGCTTCAACAGAACAATCTTCACAGGAGAAATAGACCAAAGTACTGCCGCCAGAAGGGCATCCATCCATTTTTACGAGCGCGCCCGCCGCTCCAGCATCTTCCATTGACATTGGAAATGCCCACATCTCCATTTCGGGGTAGGCATTGGGATCAGGATTATTCAACTGCTCTAATGTGCCTTGAAATACAGCTTCGTAAAAAGCCTTCGCGCGAGGCATGTCTTGAACGTAAATTTCGAACCAACCAACCGGATTGCTTTTCATGGAGTTTCTCCTTTTGTGAAGAAGTCTAACAAGGGTGTCGTAAACCCGTCCCGCAATCTCCCTTATGTCTTGGATATTCGCTTTTTGATCAGACGAGGTCAAGCGGAGAAGCGGCTGGCGTTGCCGGTGGAGGATCATCCCTTGGATTATGCGGATTTCGAAGGCGTAATCCCGGACGGCGAATACGGGGCGGGCACCGTCATGATATGGGACAAAGGCACCTACCGGAATCTGAAAAAAGACAATGACGGAAACGAAGCGCCGATGAAGCAGGCGCGTAAGGACGGACATCTGACGGTGCGTTCGGTTACGAAAAAATTGAACGCGCTGTTGCAGGAGCTGGATGGCGTCAATATCCGGTCTCTGCGTGTGCTGATCGGGGATCGGGAGGAAAGCCGATGGAGTATTTGAAAGGTTATTTCGGGTCAAGGCGCCAATAAGCGATAGAATGCGTTGGGCTGTTCGGACGGGGGGCGATATTGTAGCGGCCCGTCGGAATCGGGCGTCCGGATGGACTGTTCATCCGGCTCGCTGCCGGATGGAGCCGTCTCCCATTCTTCCAGATCCGTGCTGTATTCGACCCGGTATTCGACGGTATCGCGACCGTCCCATTCGATCCGAAAAGTGGAGTCACGGCCGCTCATAAAATTCCAGCTCAGGAAATCCAAGGGATCAATCGGATCGGTTCGGGTTTTGAGTTCCTGTCCGTCGGATAAAGAGTCGCCATCGGTATCGGCCAGCAGGGGGGACGATTCGTAGAAGTCGCGCCCCCGGTTTCTGTTCGCATCCTCTTCGCCATCAAGCAGGCCGTCCCCGTCGGTATCGTCGTCGAGGGCATCGGTTTCCCACCATTCGCGGACCCCGTTTGCATTGGTGTCTTCCCCCCCGTCCGGCAGACCGTCCCCATCGGTATCGGGGTTGAGGGGATCCAGCCCGATCAAGTCTTCGATGTATGAGGGAATGTTGTCTCCATCCTCGTCGCGGTAGGATTCGTCGTCGTCGTCCCATGCATAGAGCAACCCGTAGATCGGGGTGTCGAACACGTCCGCTCTGGGATCGTTGCACAGGATGCGCAGAACGGCTAACTCAGGGTTGAAGCTGTCGCCCACATAACGCACATCGAGGCGGTAGTCCTCTCCGGGCGCGAGGGTAAGCGGCAATGCGGGCGGGTTGATCAGGTAGAATCCCGGTCCGCCGCCCACGCCCTGTCCCTCTACCAGGGCGAGGTTGGTAATCACCAGGTCGGTATATCCTTTGTTGAACAAATCAATGGAATCTTCCACTTGGAATGCGTGAACAGGCGGATACGGCAGGTCGTATCGGGCGGTAAGGGAAGCGAATTCGGTTTGGTAGTTGTAGCCCCGCACCCACAAGCGGGGAACGCGGGTGTACGTGGATAAGATCCGCGCATTATCCGACGGCGCGCGGTCGGGCAGCGCATCCGGTGTCGCCGTTACCGACAAGTCGTAGGCGCCGGCAAGCGTGGGAATAAATTCAAACTGAACGCGAGCGGATTCGAAAGCAGGCAGGAAAAAGGTTTGCGGCGGTGGCGTCAACGTACCACCGTCGGGATCGGTGACCATCAACGCGACCTCGACTCCGACGGAAACGCCACTGTTTTCGACGACAATTCCGACGGTATTGGTCTGGTCCAGCATCAAGGCATCGGCAACAAGACCGGCGTTGTTCCGAAATTCCCGGTTCGCCCCCAAAATCGTAATGGAGGCCAGACGCACATCCACGGATTCCGGCGCGGCGACGACCCGCACTTCGATGTTGGTGGCGACCGCGTTGCCGGCGCTGTCGTCGGCTGCCACGGTAATCTGGTGCGCGCCCTCGCTGAGTATGGCTGGATCCGCGAGAGCCCCGTCCCGCGAGGAGGTCCACGATACCGGAACGGCGCCGTCTTCGATATCCCATGCGTCGGCTCTAAGCGGCCACGACTCGCCGGTACGCGCCGTGTCCCCGTGCCGGGGCTGTTGCAGAAAAATGCTTGGCGGCCGGTCAGCGATAAGAATACCGGTCTGGATATCCTCGGCACTGGTGAACCCGTCCGATACGATGACTTTGACGGCGATCGCTTGATCCGCGGCAAAAGAAGCCGTATCGAGTTCGAGGGTATGGTCACGAATGGGGCCGCCCGCATATTCCCAGGCCGTTCCGTTATTGGTGCTGAAACAAACCTGACTGACCAGGCGGGTGTCGGGGTGCGGTCCCGGATCGGGCAAACTCCAGCGCAGCGGCATTACGGAACCCGCCGGGGACTCAACGGGGTCAAGGCTTACGGTCAGCGCAGAGGGGTGTTTCCGCCAAGCCTCCTTGAGGGCATCCTCGCTGTTCGCCCACTCGCGCAGCTCAATGCGTTCGCAGCCTGCGGGCAACTCCGCAGCGCCCGTCCACCAGACTACTTCGTTGACCGCCTGCGGCAGGTCGAAGGTCGCCTCGCTTATCGTGTTGGATGCGGCATCCAGAAACCGGAGAAAGCCCCAACTGAACCAGGATTCCGCTTCTTCGAACAGCGGTATGGATTTCGGCAGCCGGGAAGCTTCCATGGCGGTGTTGTGTCGGTCCAGCAAAGCGCGGTTTCCGCCCGAAGGTTCGATGGAGATACCCGAAAAAACCACATGAACGGCCGATTCGTCTTTGCTGTAGGCCGTCTCTGCAGTCAGCGTATCAAGTTCGTTTTGCTCTTCCTCCGCAATGGCCGGGCCCTCGTCCCGGTCCACGCCGTCCTCCTCCGCCGCGGCCATAGCGGCGCCCGGGGCGCTTTCGATGAGCAGGTTGTCGAAAAAGGCCTGGATGCTGCCTGCGGTGCCGGGGTCCGGCCAGACCTGGGTTTCGGGAAGCCCCATGACGTCAATCCATTCGTGATACTGGTTGTACCAAGTCATGCCGGGTTTAGCGAAATGGACTATGCCGTAATCGGGGAGCCCCCGCACGACATTGTTCAGCTTGGGATCCAGGGCGGCCGTGGAAAAGCCGCGCAACGGTTTACCCTCGGTCTCTTTATATTCGGGCATATCGTACTGTTCGGTTTCCCGATAGAGTCCGGCGGCATGACCGAGTTCGTGCATTACCGCCATGGGGGTATCCGCGTCGATAAACAAAACGCGGGAAGTTTGCAGCCAGAAATTGTCTCCGTAGGTGTAATTCACGCCGGCGGCGGGTTCGGTCAGGTTGAGAAAATAATCCAGCTCCTTGCTGAGAATGCGGATGGATCCGGGCGGCATCACCGCCACGACGAGGTCGTACTTGGGCTTCGCCAGCTTCGTGTCGGTATGCCAGAGCGCCAGCTTCGCGGCCAGCGCGCTGAGGCCCGGAAGATTCGACAACAACCCGAGATTGGTCTCCATGATTTCTGTAGGCTTGATGTCTACGCGCAGTTTTTCGTAGGGGACGGGCAACAAGCCCGGAATCGTATATTTCAGGTAGCGAACCATGGCCGAGGCCGAGGGCGCCTTAATGGAGGAAAAGGTATAATCAATCTGGATGGGAATGACCGCGACACGCAGCGCGCGCGTCCAAGGGTGTTCGACAAAATTCAGCGTATCGCTGTATAACGCAACCGGTCCGCCCCGGCCATCCCGGTACAGCGTAAAGTCAAGGGAATCGGCCGTGACATCTTCCAGCCTGAAATTGACCGTGGTGCCGCCGATACGAACGCGGGCGGACGGAAAATCATTCAGATCGCGGCTGAGTTCCGGCGGAAGATGCACGGGGTCCACGCGCGCTCCATCCACCATCAGATAGATGTCCGGTGTGGCCAGAAGGTTGGCCGAAGTCTTGACGTCGAAACTCAACAGCATCGGGATACCTTTGTAATACGTTATCCCGCTGTCGAGATGCCACGGCATCACGCCCTGTCCGCCGGCCGTGCCGGCAACCCAGAACAGGGGATCGTTTTTTTTCGGGTCGAGCGATGTCGAGCGGGTGGTCAAAATCTCATTAAGGTCGAACACGCCCAGATCGCCGTCGTCGTCGTTGCGCATCCAGCCTCCCTGGTGTCCGCTGGATGCCCCTAAAAAACCGGCGCCGAGCGAGGTGATCGGCCCGATTTCGCTTCCGTAATAAGCGCTATTTATTTTAAACGTTCCGGTCGGAGGCGTATTGGTGAAAAGAATAGACTCGCTGTATCGCAGCGCAACGGTTCCGAGCAGGTCGGCATTATTGATAAGCGGGACGCCGAAGTCCGGGTCGTAGCCGCTGAAGGTCAGCGTGCCGTGCACGGCGTTCTCGCTGATGGAAGCTTCCGTGCCTCCGAGGATGGTCAGATCGCTCAATACGTTCATCGTCAGGGTGGGTTTCCCCATTGTAATTAAGGTGCTGCCGGAAATTTCGCAGTCGGTTACCGTGCAATCCTCCGTGCCATACAGAGACAGCGAGGCAAGGTTCAGGCCCGAAAGGCGCACCTCGCCGGTGAATTCCGAGGGAATAACTCCGCTGCCCACCGTGACGTCGCAATCGGTCAGGCCGCCTTCGATATCGCATTCGGTCAGGATACGGACCTGATTGGAAGAGAGGTTATTCACCGAGATCGGCCAGGTTTCCAGCACGATATCGTGGCCGCTTCCCCCGGGCGTCGCGCCTTCCGATCCGGACCTGAAATACACTGTTCCCTTCCCGGCTTTTAAGACATTGAAGCCCGATAGCGCAGGCGTATGGTAATAATAGCGGTTGCCGGAAAAATGGGCGGCGTTTCCGGGATAAAAAACACCCCCGGGATTCACGTTGATCGAGGATCCGGACACTACTGCATCGTCGTAGACCTCCATTTCCCCACCCCCGGAGACCGCCAACCAGCAGTCAGCGATCCAGGACGCGTTCTGGATGATGACCCGCCCGTTATTTCCGGCCGTAATGACTCCGCGATTGTGCATACTGCCCGCCAAGATCACCTCGCCTTCGTCCGCGTAAAGGGTTGCCTCGCCCCAATTTCCCTCTGCGGTCAGCACGCGGTCGGCGGATACCGTAACCGTCTCCGCGGTATGAACATTGATGTCGAGCGCGATTGTCTCGCTGAATAGCAGCGTGCCGCGCAGCGGTCCCTCAATCTCAATTGTGCCTTCGCCCTCCGTGACATGCTCTACTTCGTCTTCGTCCTCGACCACCAGAGTGTATTTGTAGATCCAGTCGCCAAAAACCATATCGGACGATATCGCAAAAGTGACGCCGGGATAATTCACGGACTCGGTCAAAAGTTCGGTCTCGTTTCCGTCGGGGTCAACGATGGAGGAAACATAACTCACTTCCCCGATCTCCGGGGCATGCCAGACCCGGAGATGGACAATGTCCGGGCCGATGAAGGAAAAATCCACTTCGGCGTTTGCCGCAAAAGTAAAGCAGAACAGCGATGACACGATCACACTCGCGCCACGGAGGTAACACCGGCTGAAAACATTATAATTCAACAAGCGCAACCACAGGACAGCATAGAAAGCCAAAATTTTCACAAGAACAGTTATTTTCTAACGCGTTTCTTCCATTCAGGGCGAAACAACGGAAACAACCGCGAGGTACCGCCGCATGGCTGCCGAACTGGATGCGTTCGATGCACAAACCTCTGCGGCACATAATCAGCCATTCCGTTCCATTACAAGACCTATACACGTGTTGAAATATTGTCAATCAGGGCATACATGATGCATTTATCATCACGTCGTGGCCCGAACGTCACAACCCGTGCCATGAGACTCCTGCAGCGGAATGTTTGAGCGTGTGGGGGTTTGTGAGTATGGGAGTTCAGTACCCACATACCCACGCACGCACACACCCACATACTTGACTGCGACGGAGGAGAGCGAGGCCTTATGACGGTACCGACACCGGTAAAGTTGGACAATCCATTCGCTGTTGGTGGCGAAGCGCAAATCAAGAAGTTTGGTCAGAACCGATATCCTACCTCGGCCTGTGCATAGTGTAGCCACGCGAACGTGTAGACATCGTCGTTGTCCGCGCCACCCTCGAGGGTCCTGTATCCAGCCGCCACGTACCATCCGGAATCGAAGTCATGCCGTACCGTGAGCGCTGCATCCACGGCGCGCCCCATGGGCGACCACGCGCCTACCATATCGAAAATGACGGATGACCGATCGGTGAATCGGTATTCTCCGTACAAATGCAAGAGAGGCACCAGGCCAAGATCGTCTTTGGTTTGTTTTTTGTTCCCCTGCTCCAGCCTGATCTCTGCATCGCGAACCAAGGCGGCCGCGCCAAGGCCCCAGCGCCAGCGTTCGCGATCGTGGAACGTCCACCGATAGGTCAGCCGGTACGTGTTGAACTTGTATGTCCCCTTTGTCGGCAAATCGGCGGCGAACGTCTCATCTTTAAATGTCACATCTTCATCCAGGCGTCCTCTTCCGTCGGCTTTCAGCGGAGCGAGCGTGAAACGCAGCGCGTGTCGGCTGTTGAAATCATACGTCGCGTAAACGCGAATGTACGGGTCCGGCCCGTTGCCGGTCAGGTCCAGCATGTCGAACTTGGTGCCGTCATCGCCAGGAATGCGCACATCATTCCTGCTAAACCACACGCCACCGCCTTCGATCTGGAGATCGAGTTCACCGGCTGCAGCGGACGACGTGATCGTGAGAATGACGCCCAACAACAAGTAGATTCTGATCATAAGCATGTTGGCGCTACAAACTCCTTCAGTGACTGCGGTGCTGCATCCATTGTAAGCAATGTAGTTTAGATGCTACACCGATACAAGTCATAATGGAGAAGTTCTTTGTGAGCTGTGTCGCGCGTCGCGGCGACGCGCGACACAATCCCGATGATCTATTAGTCGAAGTAGAAGCGAACGCTGAAGAGGATACGGAATTCGTCATCCTGCAAGTCACCGTCTTCACTATCGAGGAAGATATCATCCGTAGCAACAAGGTAGCTGCCGTTCAAGGCAAGAGCGACGTCGTCGCGGATGAAGTACTTCACGCCGCCACCTGCCGAAACGACGGCGGCGTCGGTGTCGAGACCGCTTTCGTCGGATTCGGCATCGGCCCAGACAACGCCGGCGCTCAGGAACGGAACAAGAGGCGAATCAAGGACCAGGTTATACTCGGTACGGACTCCCAACTCGGTGCTCATGTATTGATCGTTGTCGAGTAATCCGGCGACCAAGGTCACTTCGATTCCGTCGGCGAAGAACTGGCCGTAGGCGAGTTGAATTTGCAATTCATCTCCCATCACATCAATGGATCCCGCACCTTCAAGAACCTTGGTTCCTTTGTCGAGATTCGGAGTAACACCGCTTGATCCGTTTTCCGCGGCAATCGCCGAACCCGCCAGCATAGCTGTGACTGCAAACACTAACCATTTTTTACTCATCTGCTTCTTCTCCTGTTTTGTTAACTGTTTCGATACGGGAAAGGCCACTTCTTTCGCAAGTTATGACCCTACAGGCAACAACAGTCAGTTAAAAGATCAAAAATTACAATAAGCATTTGTCTTTCTTTCAACGACCAATGTCGCGCATTCTTCGTTCGCTGTTTCGTCGCTACGCGGCCACATTCTGAATGTACTGGTTATGCGCCATTATCCCCAGAAACAAGCATGCTTGTCTTCATCAACCAATTTAAGGAAACCGCTAAGCTGACGTACCTCGGGAGTTGGGGTGTACCGATGCCATTTGAGATCAGCCCGCATCCAGTAAACTTTCCAGACCCGTTGGGCTTTTGAATAGGTTGCTTTTGCAAAGGTTGATTCCATTTTTTCTTCAGGCTTGTCCCAGCGAGGTCGGATTTCGAAAAGAAGAACGCTTTGGTTCTCGATCCTGAAACCAATATCCAGTTGATTGCGAATATCCTCAGGTGGTCTGTGGGCTTCAACGAAACGACCGACCTCCGCTTCAACTTTTTTCCGTTCAAAATCACTTAATGCCATTTCAGAATATCCTCATGCATAATGTGGCTACGGCTAACCTTAAGCCCGAGGCAAGCTTGCTTGACGGAGGGCTGTAAGGTCAAGCCGCTTGTTCTCCGGCGCGCTGCGCGCCGGAAACAAGAGGCGCAAGCCGCAGCCACATTCCCCGCGAGCGTGACCCTCTTTGGATCCTTCTCAGAAAGACACGACCCTGTCTGATTCTTTGATCAAATCGTAGAGGTCCTTCATCGTCGAAAGCGGGCAGAGTTCTGATCCCTCTGAGTGGCGCAATTTCAAGCAGGTACCACATGCGAGAATCTCGCCGCTTTCGTCCACGAATGCCTGCATTTGTTCCGTGACCTTGAATTGTTCCGTGTCCAGTTTCTCACACTCGACACCTTTCGCCATCAGGAATACTTTGACTTCATCCCCTTGCTTCAGAGCAAAGACACCGAGGCGGAATCCGTTCCACACCGTCTCCGCGTCTGTTGAATAGATCACAATACCCAGTTTCATGTGGCCTGTCCTTTCTTGGTTACTATTCCGTAGTGATAGGGCGGTAAATCAACGCGTGGTTTCACAATGATAAATCCTGCATCCTCCGCCCATGCGGCGCACTGCTCCGGTTTGGGCCGAATGTCCATGGACGGTCCTCGCGGCGTCGTGGGGTCGTGGTTCCAGTGCATGATGCCGAGGGTGCCACCCTCGGGCAGAATGCGGAATGCTTCGGCCAGCAGTTGGCCGCGTTCATCTGCGTGTAGAATATTGAACAGCATGACGTAGTCAGCGGATGCATCAGCCAAGCCGGTTCCATCGGAGACGAAGTCTCGCTGATAGAGCCGGACGTTCGATAGATTGGATTGTCGCGCCTTGTTGCGTGTCGCTTCGATCATTTCCTCTTCAATATCGAACGCGTGGACGATGCCTCCAGCGACGATTCCGGCTGCAGGAATCGTGAAGGTGCCGTATCCACACCCGAAGTCCACGACATCGGTCATGTCACTGCACAGGCCGAGTGCCAAGAGGGTTTCTCTTGGGCTGAAGAAGGTTTGCCACACTTCTTCGGGTGGCATTCCGCTTTCGCGTGTCTTCATGCTTCTCCGTGGTCGAACGACAGAACTGAGGCGGCAGGCGATGAGCGGGGTGTGGCTGGACCTCGAAAAATCGGCCCGCCCGCGAATCACCTGTCGCCTCGAGTTCATTGTTCGATCCTAACTACTTTTGCCAAAATATTGGTTCGATCTATCGGGCCGAAATATCGAGAATCATTCGCTGCCAGCGTGTTGTCACCAAGAAGAAAGAATTCCGACGAACTAAGGTTGGTTTCGTTGATTCCAGAAGGCACAGGGCTATACTGCAAGCCATCAGGAGGAGATATCTCCTTTCGGTCAATTAATATGGCGTTCGTTGTAATCTGTATAGCTTCTCCAGGGAGACCGATGACGCGAAACGCAAAAATGGCGTCGGGCGGGTATGGAGGACGAAAGACTACAATGTCAAAACGCGTTGGCAGTTCTACCTGATACGCCGCATAGTCAGCTGTAACTCTGCTTCCTGCTGGGATCGTAGGCTCCATCGAGGAAGAAGGCGCGTCATGGGTCTGCTTTGAGGAGCATCCCGTAAATGCGATCACGAACAGTGTCATGTATAGACGGTATTTCATTTCTTATCAGATCGAATCGAGTAGCCGGGGGAGATGATCTCCCCCAGCTCTCACACCACCGGACGTACGGACCCGTATCCGGCGGTTCTCATGTTGATCATATTCACGTTGCCCCGTAGACATCAAGCAGGTTGTATAGGCCATGCTGTTGAAAATAAGGCGGATCAAGGGTTTGCTTGAGTGCAGGAGTTCCCGAGCACCACCACGGTCCCCGGCGCGTGTAGGCCAGCAATGCGCGGTCTTTAGGGCAACCACGATTCCGCAGTTGATCAAACCGGGTATCCGGTCTTTTCCACTGTCTCCAGATCAGGCAGCGAAGATGCCGCCGTATCCAGAAGTCATGGCTCGTTACCTGTTGCTTGCTGGCTCCCAACCGGAAGTATTGCATCCATCCCCGAAGGAATGGGTTCAAGGTCTCCCGAATGAACCGCCCCAGATTCTGTCCTCGTCCCGGTCGGAACAAGTCCTTTGCCTGAAGACGGAAACGCTTCCAGCTCTTATCGGCTATACTGATGATCATCTTCCCCCATATCTTCCGGAAGGTAAAACCCAGAAAGCTACGCTTCCAGGGTCGCGCCACTGCGCTTTTGTCCCGGTTGACTTTCAGGTTCAGATTCGTTTCCACGTATCGGGTGAGCGAGCGCATGGCCCGATCCCCCGCCCGTTGGCTCCGAACGTAGATGTTTACATCGTCGGCATACCGACAGAAGCGGTGTCCCCTGCGTTCCAATTCTTTGTCCAGATCGTCCAGCAGGATATTCGATAACAGCGGCGAGAGCGGGCCGCCTTGCGGCGTCCCCTTCTCTGTCGGTTCCCTGTGGTCGCCGACCATGACCCCGGCCTTGAGATAGGCATTGATCAGACGCTTCAATCGCTTGTCCTTGACCTTCCGACCCAGGCGGGCCATGAGCACATCGTGATCCACCTCGTCAAAGAACTGTTTGAGATCCAAGTCCACTACCCATTGTCTCCCCTCCTGCTGGTAGCGATGCGCTTGACGGACTGCGTCATGCGCGCGGCGACCGGGCCGGAAGCCAAAACTCGATTCCGAGAATGTGGGATCGAAGATCGGGAGAAGGACTTGGCTGATGGCCTGCTGGATGAGACGGTCTACCACGGTCGGAATGCCCAGTTTGCGCACCCCTCCCCCCGGCTTCGGGATTTCCACCCGTAGCACCGGTTGCGGTTTATACGTGCCCTCCAGCAGTCGCTCCCGGATGTCCGGCCAACCGGTACGAAGAAACGCCTTGGTCTCTTCGATCGTCCGGCCATCTATTCCGGGTGCGCCTTTATTCCGCCTCACTTGTTTCCAAGCAAGGTGCATATTATCGGCGTCCACCACTCGTTCGAGTAGGGATTCCGTTCGTGGGTCGGAGTCCTCTTTCACCCATGGACAGGCCTCAACACCCTTCACATACTCAGCCGGATTCCGTCCAGCCCCCTCTGCTAGAGCATCCTCCGCAGGAGAATCATCTATTGATTGGCCTATACGCACGATCAAAGGTTCCTTCCTCAACATAAGTTCGGGCCTTCGACTGTCTTCGTGCGGCTCGGCCTATCCGTTCGCTCCGTCTTTCGACATTGGAGTGCCTCATTAGCCTCG
>Ga0081527_100183_pt1 | contig 49959 bp, 53 predicted proteins | sample HotLakmasection5_FD_70992 | JGI IMG/M metagenome (GOLD analysis project Ga0081527, IMG submission 70992) | Hypersaline microbial mat communities from Hot Lake, Washington, USA - Section #5 (SPADES assembly) (version 2) | ecosystem: Environmental > Aquatic > Non-marine Saline and Alkaline >... | reverse complement strand
CACGCTGATTATTTCTGTAACAATAGGGATAGTAATATTTCTTTCAGTATTCCTTACGCTGAACACAGGCTATTATGATAAATACAACCATTTATACCCTGTAAACAAAATCCCTGCAGTTAAATACATAAAAAAAGACGTTATCGCAAAAAACTGGGCAAAACTGGTAAAAACCCAGAGGGATTTGTCTTTTCAAATTTCAAAAAACCTAAAACAAACTGAATCAGGAAAATTTATATATTATTTTTTAATAAGCCTGGGACTGGCTTTTATTTATGGCATAATACATTCTCTGGGTCCCGGTCACGGCAAGATGATAGTTGTGTCATATTTTCTCTCAGAAAAGCCCAAACCCTGGGAAGCACCGTTAATGGGACTGCAAATTGCCGGAACCCATGTTGCTTCTGCTATAATCCTTGTACTACTGGTAAATGTAACTATGCGGCAGGTCTTAACTGATTCTGTAGACAAAGTATACTGGATAAAGATTATCAGTTATTCACTTATAACCCTGGTGGGGCTGGGGCTTTTGTTTAGAAAAATATTTGAAAGGAAAATAAAGGAAAAAATGTGGAAACTGAACCGGGGAGTTCTTTCTATAGCAGCAGGAATGATTCCCTGTACCGGCGCATTATTAATTCTCCTGTTTACAATGGCTAACAACAACCTTATTACAGGAATTTTCCTGGTAATTGCAATTGGATTAGGAATTATGACCACTCTTACAGCCGTAGGAATCATAACTATACAAACTCACAAAGCTGTGACAGCAGAAACCTTTTTTACTAAAGGAAAAAATATTTCTACGGTTTTGGAATATATAGGTGCGCTGGCTATTGTGTCACTTGGAGCTGTAATGCTTTCTGTTTCTTTATAATAAACTCGGTATAGAACACAAAACTCCTTATGAATTCCATTACAACTTAGTTACAGTGGTCAAAAACACAAGTGAGGATTTAAGGAACAAATAAAAAGTTTTTACGCCTAAAAATTTTCAAAAAATCTATATTTATTGTGCCCTTAAAAAGAAATCAGGAAATGAACAAAATATTTAATGGCACAATGCGTAAGCAGAGAGCGTTTTTTAGGAAAATCCGGCTCGGCCGGTTTTCCTAAAAATAAACTCATTTTACTATAACAAGTGCGCAGGCGTAGCCTGCGCCACCTATAGGGCGGTTGTGGGTGGGGATTATTTTGAAAATTTTAAGTAAGAATTTTTTGTTGCTCCCTTATTATTAGTCTTAATAAGTTTCCGTTAAATACTTTTGCAAAATTTTAAAAAACCTTGCCCGCCCTCGTCCCTGGAGGTGGCGGTGGCAAAGCCACCGCTTTTTTTATATAGGTTTTTTAAAATTTATCCGTTTTATTTATTTCTGAATAAAATTTCTTATTTATCGTTTATTTTTTTAGAATACTAAAAATACCGATTTAAATAAGCAATCTTAAAATGAAAGAAATTAATATAAATCGGTATGCATGAGCATAAGCTCATTCATGTCCGGCTAAAGCGGGAGCATAGGCTCATTCATACTCAATTTTAACGGAAACTAATTCTTCTGGTATAATACTTCTTTTTAAAACCGGCCTACTCTGGTAATATTATGTAAGGAAAAAATATTTTAATATGGCCAGGGTTCTTATGAGTATTACCAAAAAACAGAAAACATCATTGGCAAAATCCTCAGAAAAGCGCAAGAGGCTGGATATTCTCAGGACTTTTGAAATATTTAACAGAGAAAATATTGAAATTTTTAAAGATAAAGTAATTGAAATAATACTGGTTGAGGCAGATAATATTTTTTCCAAAAACAAAAAAATGTTCGATGTTGACATTAAAAAAAATAAATCAGTACAAATTTCGGTTTATAATGACAGGCATTCATATGATCTGTTCTCTAATACCTGGAAAAGACAAAAAATTAAGCAGGGAAAACTAAATGATAAAAATAACCAAAGCAGAATTCCTGATTAGCTGCCCAAACCTTAAGCAGTGTCCGGACTATAACTTACCGGAGATTGCACTGGTAGGCCGGTCCAATGTTGGGAAATCTTCTTTTATAAACACACTGGTAAACAGGAAAAACCTTGCATACACAAGTAATACCCCAGGAAAAACAAGGCTGATTAACCTTTACAAGATAGAGGATAAACTGGTTCTGGCTGATTTGCCGGGTTACGGATATGCAAAAGTTTCTAAAAAAGAGCAGGAATTATGGGGAAAAAACCTTGAAGAGTACCTGCTTAACAGAAAAGACTTGAAATATGTGATCCAGCTAATAGACGCCAGGCATGACGTTCAAAAAAACGACCTGCAGATGAGGGAGTGGCTGGATTATTATAAGATTCCGGCTGTTACGGTAGCTACAAAAGCAGATGCTATAAGCAAAAACAAATTGCCCCAATCCCTTAAACAGATATCAGACACTTTGCATACAGAAGTTATCGGATTTTCCGCAAAAACCGGGCTTGGTAAGGAAAAAGTGCTTAAGCTGATGTTTGAATCCTGAATAGAAGCTAGCAAATATCAAAATAATTTTCCCTATCAAAATATTGTGCCAGAATCCTTACTATTCTTTCAGAAGCCCTGCCGTCTCCGTATGGATTAACCGCCGAAGCCATTTCCCGGTAGTTTTCTTCAGAATCCAGAAGTTCCTGAACTGTACTTATTATTTTATCAGTATCAGAACCAACAAGCTTGACTGTACCACTCTCTACTGCTTCCGGCCTTTCGGTTTCGTTTCTTAAAACAAGGACAGGTTTACCCAAAGAAGGCGCTTCTTCCTGAATTCCACCGGAATCTGTAAGGATCAGGTATGATTCTTTCATTAAAACAGCAAACTGAGCATATTCTACAGGTTCAACAAGTTTTATCCTGTCTATACCCTGCAAATTTTTGTACACAGTATTTCTAACATTGGGATTAAGATGTACCGGATAAATAACTTCTATATCAGGATTATTTTTTACCAGAATTTTTACTGCTTCGCAAATCCTGTCCAGGGGTTCTCCGAAATTTTCCCTTCTGTGCGAAGTTAAAAGAATAGTTCTTAGATTTTTATCAATACCAAGCTGGTCAGGGTTGAAATAATGGTTTTTTACGGTGTATAAAAGCGTGTCAATTACTGTATTTCCTGTTTTATAGATGCTTTCTCTGTCAATCCCCGAATTTAAAAGATTATCCACTGCCCGCTGAGTAGGGGCAAAATGAAACGAGGAAACATAATCCGCTACTACCCGGTTAATTTCTTCAGGAAAAGGATAATATTTATTAAATGTCCTTAATCCTGCCTCAACGTGTCCCACCGGAATTTTAGCATAAAAAGCAGAAAGGCTGACAGTAAGGGTGGTTGTTGTATCCCCGTGTACCAGCACTACATCCGGCATAAAACTATCCAAAACTCCTTTTACATCAAGCAAAAGAGAGGCGGTCAGGTTCCATAAATCCTGGTCAGGTTTCATTATACTAAGGTCATAAGCGGGATGTATGCTGAACAAATTCAGTACCTGCTCAAGCATTTCCCGATGCTGCCCCGTGATACATACCTGACTGTCGAATATGAGCGGAAATTTCTCTAATTCCTTTATCACTGGAGCCATTTTTATTGCTTCAGGTCTTGTGCCAAAAACAGTTAAAACCTTGATTTTTTTCAAAACGTAAAATCCCCTCATCTATTTAAATTAATTTTATCATCTGTATTCATATAATAGTTAAGAATTATTAAAGTTTTTGAAGTTTTGTAACGATAAGTCATATAAATATAAAAACAATTCATTCAGGAGGGATGGTATGAATACTATTAACAGACCCAGAAACAATTATGTAGACCTGGTAAGGTTAAAGGCTGATAAGATTTTTCAGAACAGGAAGCTGAATATGGTCTTGAATGATGATATTTGGGGAAGAAATACGCTTCTGGTTAAAAGCGGGGGCTATCTGACTGAAGACCTTATAAATAAACTTCTGAATTTTGGAATAAAAAGCGTTAATGTCAATTTTGTGGAAAACAATGACGAAAATGAATCGGCTCAGGATCCGATAATAAGTCAATTTATAGAAAACCAGTACGTGCTTATTATCGAAGAAAATCTTTTAAACACTGCATGGCTTGTCAGAAACCTGGTTGATGCAGGATTCAGCGAAAAAAATATATTTATAACGGCTGATTATAACTCTATTAACCGTTATTTTAAAATCAAAAAGGTTAATTTTATATTTGTCGGAATGAGTTTGTACGAAAAATGCATGAAATGTGTGAACAAATACAGTCTGCTTAAAGGCACGTATGCTTATGTAATCATGGAAAACAAGGATTCCGCAAGAAAAATCAAGAGTGATTATTATTCTGAAGTTAAATTTTTAAAAAAGCCTTTAAATACCAGAATTTTTAATAATATTATAAACCAGGCGTTAAACTATAATTTGATGGAGTTTTATGCGGACAAAGCATGGATTTCATAGCTATTTAAGCTTTTTATAAATAAATTTGGCTATATTAGCTTTAAATAACGCTTAAAGGCAAAAAAAAAGAAGTTTTAAAACTTCTTTTTAGTCGGAAACCTTCCCCTTCATAAATAATTATGGTCTTGCTCCTAGTCAGTCAATATGTATGTATCCCTCTGCCCTTTCAGTATTTAAATCTTTTGAATTCTCTTTTTACCCTTTTGGTGAGATCTTAAACCCTTTTTAAATCCTTGTATTATTATAAAAACAAAAATATTTAAAAAGTTTACCTGAAATTTTTTTTCAGCAGATTTTAAAAATAGCCGGACTTATAAACTTAAGATCATGTATATTCTTGTCCAATATATTATTTATATAGTCCTAATACAGCCTGTATTTAAAAATTTTTTTGTAAAAAAAGTTAACATTTTATTTTATTGCAAAAAAACAATAAAGTTTTTTGCCTGTTGACTGTTGCATCCTGCTGTTCCCTGTTTAAAAATTCCTGCCTGCTTCCTTATGCGCATTTGTCTATATAAACATAAAAAGTTTAAAATAATAATAAGGAAAAATTAACCTGCACTCTAGCAGCAAACTTTTATAAAAGAAGGGATGAGGATGTTAAAGAAGAGACATGGGGAAATCGCTGTTGCGATTTTATGCTTTATTACAGGGATTAACATGGTTATGGGTACGATAATATTTGGCGGGATAGAGACCAATTTAATTTACCAGCCCATAAACAGGGATTTTAAGGATATCTGGATAGATATTGACCAGCCAGTACAGGACACTTATTTTTTTTCACGAGATGGTGTAAAGTTAAATGCCTGGTATGTAAAGGCAAAACAGGGCAAGCCCACGATTATATACTGCCACGGACAGGGAGATAATATTACCCTGTGGCAAAACGTGATAAAGTATTTTTCTGATCTGGGATACGGTGTTTTCCTTCTGGAATACCGGGGACATGGCCGCAGCAGCGGTAAACCGTTTGAATCCGGGTTATATATGGACCTCGAATCAGCTGTAAAACATCTTAAAACTGCTGAAAAAGTGCCCCAGGAGGATGTTATCCTATGGGGAAGATCGCTGGGCGGCGCTGTTGTAGCTGATGTAGCATCAAGAAATAAGTATAAAGCTGTAATACTTGAGAGTACATTTACAAACATACGTGACGAAGCTCTTCACCTAACAGGAACAGGTATTCTGGAGGCAAAATTCGGTTTCTGGAAATGGATATCCGGACTTGTAGTAAAGTTAATGCCTTTAACACAAAAATTTGAGACAGAGAAAAAGATTCACAAGATCAAATCTCCTTTATTAATAGGTCATTCCATACACGATACAACTGTTCCGGTGGAAATGTCCTATAAGCTCAGGACATTGCACGGTTCAGCAAAGCTGTTTATTTGCGATACAGGCAGCCATCACGAAAGTGACTGGTTCTTCCCTGAAGTGACAGAATTCCTTGAAACGATTGAATCCGGAACTATACAAGGTCAGGACGCAAATTCCGAGCCCCTTTCAGATAAACAGGCTTGATTTCTTCTTTTGTTTTAAGTGTATTAAAAGTAATCATCACCCTTATGCATTTTTTAATGCTGCCCGGTACAGGAATTTCACTGGCGCAAATCATCGGGATATCCTCCCAGTCCAGGTTGTCCCGTGCGGATTTTGCGGGAAATTCCGCATTAAGATCAGGAGTTAGCGTAAATACTGCTGAAACTATATCATCTTTGTTGATTTCATTTGCTTTTAAAAGTGTGATTAACAGCTCATAAGTAGCATTGTTTATTTGCTCAGCAGAGTTTTCCTCTACTGTAATTGCTCCTCTTACCGCTCTTGTTCCGGGAAATTTCTGCATTTTAGCTTTCCTTATACTTACTGTTAAAATAGAGTTTGCTAAAGCCTATAAGCCTGATTAGAATTAATTATTTTTGAACTTTACCGTATATCACAAATTTTATCATGATTACCTGCAACACACACAACCTCATTCCAGGTGAGCAAAACCGGTCAAGGAATCGGCAAGTCCTGTTGCAGGCCGTTATCATGAGGCAAATAACTTTGTCTAAATTCAAAAACAAATATTGAAATGATCTTATCGTTTTTAGATTGCTTCGGTACTGACTAATTGCTTTTAATAAACATTTCAATGCCTCGCAATAACGGCAATCCACAGGACAAGTCAACGATACAGATTTATGCAATTTCGAATTTAATGAAGTGGTTTGTAAATTTCTGTAAAACTTTCCCTCAAGCTAATATTTCTCTAGCATTTTTTATATAAAGTATACTGCAAAGAGATACAGAAAAATGATAACCAAAAACTTAAGGCAGATAAATCCGCAGAGCGGAATAAATAATAATATATTTAATAAGAAACCCGCTGGAACAAGCACTTTTTTGCAAAACACAAATTTGCAGAGGACAGAAAAGGGCGATACCGTTTCTTTTAAGGGAACTACAAGCTGGCTAAATTCAAGGCAGATATCTGATCTGGTCGGTTTGACCTTAAAGAATCTACACAACCTTGATAACCCGGATTTACCCCAAAGAGTAGCAAAGGAAGCAGAGGGATTATATAATTTTAAAACTGCGCCTCTTGCCAGACAACTATTTGGACCAATTCTGGACCCAATCTCCAGCTTTGCAAGGTTAACAGGAGAAGTAATAGGGGAAGTTTCAAGAAATACAGGTCTGGGTGGTGTTATATCTCACCACGGCGATAAAGCATTTAAAGCCGGTGAAGCCGTTATTCAACTTGCAGAGGAAGGATTGGAAGAGGGAGTAGGTGCGGTATTAGGAGCAAATCCGGTTAGCCAGTTTGGCAGATTAATATACAGAAACTTACCGGAAAAAAGGTGTCCCAGCGATAATGCTTTGGTTGTAGCAGCAAGAAAAATCGTAAAGCACACAAAGGAAGTTATTCAAGGTAAAGGATTGCCCGGAAAACCTATAGATAAATATACTCAGGATGAAGTTAACAGTTTAAAACGAGCATTGCCGGAAATTTTCGATCGTATTATTAACAACCCAACTCCGCATGGCCTGACAATCCACCAGTTTACAGCCCAAACTAACAGGTTTGAAACCAACACAAGAAGGGCTATTGATAAATTAACCGGCCCAAAATAACCTGATACTATGGCATATACTTTTGTATAATCCGGAAAAATGAAACATAAGTAAATTAATTTTAAATGTATATTTTTGTTAAATTATATAAATTTTATTTAAATATAAAGTAAAAAACACATAACAATTATACTTTATATATACAGGAGGAACTTGTTAAATTTTTTAGTCATTTTTGAAAAATATAAATATTCTCATTTTTCATCCTGATAAACCGATGAATAGTTGTTAGCAGTATAACAGACTGCGCATAACATTAAAAACAGCGTAGAGAATAACAATAACACTATAGTTATTATAAAAATAACGAGGTTCTCGGAAAATACCCAAAATTAATTTAATCAAAAAACATAAACCATAAAATAGCCCCCCGCTTATCAATTTTTAAAACCTTTCCTCAGGAAAGGTTTTTTTTGCGATCATCCTGAAATCACTGCGGCATATACTTACGCATAGTCTGACTGTTTATGGCAACGATAACTGTGCTCAGACTCATTAATAACGCTCCAACCGCCGGGCTGATTACTATGCCCTGATTATATAAAATCCCTGCCGCCAACGGAATCGCTGCGATGTTATACCCTGCGGCCCACCATAAATTCTGAATAGTCTTGGCGTGAGTCTTTTGGGAAAAGAATATGACTTTGGAAACATCATCAGGGTTGCTTTTAACAAGGGTAATATCAGCGCTTTCCATTGCAACATCAGTTCCGGCACCGATTGCGATTCCCACATCCGCCTCAACCAGTGCAGGCGCATCATTTATTCCATCACCAACCATCGCAACCCGATAGCCTTGATCTTTAAGCTCTTTAATTTTTTCAGCTTTTTTATCAGGCAAAACCTGCGCAAAATAGTCATTAATCCCCAGCTCATCCGCTACGGATTTTGCAACTGCCTCGGAATCCCCGGTTACCAGATAAGTCTTAACTCCCAAATCTTTTAACTGCTTTACAGCACCGTAGGATTCTTCCCTTATAATATCAGCAAGAGCAAAAGCCCCGGCAAGTTTGCCGTCCACAACTGTAAACACAACCGTATTGCCCTCATTCATAAGCTTTTGCACTTTATCATCATTTATATCAATGTCCATTTCCTTAATCATCCCCGGGCTTCCAATTTGGATTTTCTTGCCCCGGACTTTTCCATAAATCCCCTTGCCGGATATTGCTCGAAAATCCTCAACTTCAGGAATTTTTACACCATGATCCTTTATATATTTGACTATAGCTTTAGCCAGAGTATGCTCTGAATTCTTTTCTACTGCGCCTGTAAGCTGCATTAATTCGTTTTTGTCTATAAAAGGTACAACATCAGTTACACCGAATTTGCCTTGTGTAAGCGTTCCGGTTTTATCAAACACAATTGCGTTTATATCCCGTGCTTTTTCAAAAGCAGTACGGTTTCTGACAAAAATCCCGTTTTTTGAAGTTATTGCAGTTGAAAGTGCAATCACCAGCGGAATCGCAAGCCCCAGTGCATGCGGGCAGGATATTACCAGTACTGTTACAGCTCTTTTTATTGCAAAAACCGGATCTCCGAATAGAGTCCAGGCAATAAAAGTTATAATAGCAACACTTACCGCTATATAAAACAACAATGCTGCTGCTTTATCCGCTGTACCCTGTGACCTTGACTTACTTTCCTGTGATTTCTGCACAAGGTCTATTATCTGGGAAAGATATGTTTCTTCACCGGTTTTTTTTATTTCAACTATTAAAGCCCCTTCTTCATTGATACTTCCGCCTATTACTTCGCTTCCTTCTTTTTTGGGAACAGGTTTTGATTCGCCTGTAACCAGAGATTCATTAACATCTGACTTGCCTTCGGCAATTTTTCCATCTGAAGGAACTTTTTCTCCGGGCTTTACCAGAACTTTATCCCCGACCTTTAACTCAGAAACTGAAACTTCCTCAATTTCCCCGTTCTTAAGCCGGTGAGCAGTGGTAGGCATAATTTTTATCAGTTCTTCAAGCGCATTCGAAGCACTGGAAACGCTTTTTGCCTCAATCCAGTGACCAAGGAGCATTACAGTAACAAGGGTTGCGAGCTCCCACAGGAAAGGTTGTCCAAAATCAAAAATTATAGATATAGCCGAATAGAAAAACGCCACGGAAATCGCAAACCCGATAAGAGTCATCATTCCAGGCTGGCGTTGTTTGATTTCGCTGTATAGTCCTGTTAAAAACGGATACCCGCCATAAAAATAAATCACAGCTGAAAGCCCGAGGCTTATCCATTCCCGGGAGGGAAAAGTCAGGCTAAAACCCAGGATATCCTGCACTGTTGGTGAAAATACCAAAACAGGTATTGTTAAAACAAAAGAAATCCAGAATTTTCTTCCGAATTCCTTTATATGGTTCGAGTGGTTATGTTCGTGTTGCTTGTTAGTCATTAATCTTCTTCTTCATTTTCTTCATCTATTAACGGGTTGAACTGAGGTTGCATACGCTGCATTCCCGGTCTTTGCATCATTCTTTGCCGCATCATCGGGCAGCCCTGCATTATTCCGCCTCTGCCGTCTGTAATACTTCCCTTGCTCAGGTAGTCTATCCACAGAAAACACAACATTGCTGTTATTGCTACTGCATAAAGTACCAGTATCCAACCGAATACCGCACCCAGAATTCTTTTCCAGGCCGATTCCCTGCCAGCTGCGGTAATGAGTAAAAATCCCACTCCAAAACCAATCGCCAGCACTATTAATTTTGTTATTGATATCATAATAGTAACAAACATGAGCCTAATCCTTTCTTGATTTAATCTTTTCTTTATACAATGAGTGTTCAACCTCTGCCGGGCCATTGTATGTCCCATGCGGCAGGTCTTCCAGTGCCTCTTATAATTTCCTGGCTATAAAAAGCGCACACTCAGCCAGTCTTGTGCTGTAACCCATTTCATTGTCATACCAGGCAAAGAGCTTCACCATATTATCCCCGAGTACCTTGGTTAACTTGGCGTCAAATATTGCGCTGTAAGGAGAGCCGATATAGTCGGAACTTACAAGTTCTTTCTCTGTATAGCTCATAATGCTCTTTAGCTTGCCTTCTGCTGCTTCTTTAAATGCAGCATTTACCAATTCAACAGTTAAAGGCTTTTCTGTAAGGGCTACCATGTCGATAATACTGGCATCAACTACCGGAACCCGTAGTGCCATAGCGTCAAGTTTGCCTTTGAGTTCCGGTAATACCAGCTCAGTTGCTTTAGAAGCTCCGGTTGTTGTAGGTACAATATTCGCCGCTGCTGCCCGGCCTCTTCTTACATGCCTGGGGTCCGGGGCATCCAGAATTTTCTGGGTACTTGTGTATGCATGGGTTGTTGTGATAAGTGATTTTACAATCCCGAAATTATCGTTAAGCGTTTTTGCGACTACTGATAAGCAGTTGGTTGTACAACTTGCCATAGAAATTATGTTATGTTTTACGGGATCGTACATTTCCGGATTAACCCCGAGGTTAATGGTTATGTCTTCGTTTTTGGCTGGTGCGGAGATTAAAACTTTTTTTGCGCCCGCATCAATATGGCCTTTTGCTTTGTTTGCATCAGTAAAAAATCCTGAGCATTCAAGGATTATCTCAACCCCTATATCTTTCCACGGAAGAGAGGCCGGGTCTTTTTCCGACAGAAGTTTTATGCTTTTTCCGTTTATTTTAATTCCGTTGTTCCCTGCTTCAACATCGCCTTCAAAAGTACCCATTACCGTATCGTTCTCAAAAAGGTAAGCTGCCAATTCCGGTGTCATTCCCGGGTCATTTACAGCAACAATCTCGATTTTATCCCAAATCCCGTATTTTATTGCTGCTCTTAGGGTATTTCTGCCAATTCTCCCAAAACCATTTATTCCTAATTTTTTCATCTTTGTATTCCCTTTAATTATTTAAAACTTAAAAGATATTAACTGGTTTAAAAGTGTAAATAATTGACTAACTGTACAGTTCAGATGTTTTATTTTATTTTTTTGCTCATATTTTATAATAGCCGTCGTCTTAAACCAGCATTTTAATGCTGAACCGAGAGATCGCAATAACCTTGATCAATGGTTTGTCTGGCAGATAGCTGACAATGACGGTTTCTTTATTTCCTGTGATTTTTTTCATAGGGATTTTCTTTTTTATACAAACAAGTATAGTGAAATGAATTTATTTTTAGGAAAATCCGGCATGAATGAGACTATGCTCCCGCTTAAGCCAGCCGGATTTCCCCCAAAAACGCTCTCTGCTTACGCATTGTGCCATTAAATATTTTTTTCATTTCCTGATTTCTTTTTTAGGGCACAATAAGAAATTTTATTCAGAAATAAACAAAAGGGATAAATTATTAAAAACCTATATAAAAAATCAAATTAACGGCGCCTGCTCTCAGCTTCTTTTCTCAGCCGGAAAAGTTCGTTTTCCAATATTAACCTGTATTCTTCAATTCCTTCTTCAGGCAGGTCCTGCGGCACATAAATCGGATCGCCGAAAACCAGCGGCATTTTCGAAACAGGCAATGGAATCTGATATTTATCCCAGCTGGAAAACACATACCTGTATGTTGAATCTGAACTCACCGGAACTATAGGTCTTCCTGACATTTGCGCTATTCTTATTGCGCCTTTTTTGGCTTTATGCCCCGGCCCTTTAGGCCCGTCCACTGTATATGCAACATTCTTACCTTCTTCCAAAATTCGGATTATCTCACGGGTAGCCTGCATTCCGCCTCTGCCCATCGAGCCTCTTACAACAGAAAAACCTATTTTTTTGACGGTATATGCTATGATTTCCCCGTCCCTGCTGCGGCTGATGAGTATATGCAGGTCTTTCCTGTTGGGAATCCCTCCAAGGCAGTACTGCAAACCATGCCATATCGCATAAATAGCCGGGTTTGCCTCGGGTTTGTAGTTGTATTTTTCAAACCTGTTTATCCGGTCAAGAAAATCAAGCCCTGCACCAGCAAGCGTGGAAATTACTTCATACTTTAGCTTCATGGCAGCGTTGCCTCAACTTTTGTTTCTGCGGTTTTTTCACAAAGATGTTTATTAATAATCTTTGCTACTTCCTGTGATGCTATTTTATCGCCGAGTTTTCCCCTTATTTTCGCCATTTCTTGCTGCATTTTTTCCCGTTTGGTGCTGTTATGCAGAAGAGCCAGGATTTCATTTGCTATAGGCTCGGGTTTTGCCTTATGCTGGATAAATTCCTTAACTATTTCCTTATCGGCGATTATATTAGGAAGAGCGGCAAACTTGATATATCTTATGAAAAGATAAACAAGATAAGCAAGATACGGAGCTTTGTAGCTTATAACTATTGGTGTATTATAAAGCGTTGCTTCCAGGGTAATAGTTCCTGAAGCGGCGATTGCCGCATCAGAATTTGCAAGAAGCGCATGGTTCTGATTCTTCAATACTTTTATTTCAAGGTCATCTTTTCTTGCATGGCTTTTAATATGTTGTTCCAGAAGCTCATAAGGCAAATTAGGCGCCTGTGCTATGCAGAACTGGACTTTTTTGGAGTGGGCATTAATCCTGTTTACAGCTCTCAGGAATATCGGCAGGAGGTAATTTATCTCCATTTTCCTGCTGCCCGGGAAAATTCCCACGATTTTTTTATGGGGGTCAAGGTTGTTAGTTTTTATAAATTCTTCCTTGTCTGCATGCACGGGCAATTGTGAAATCAACGGATGCCCTACATATTCTGCGTTAACTCCTTTTTGTTTGTATAAATTTTCTTCAAAAGGCAGTATAAGCATTATTTTGGAAATATATTTTTTGATTACATCAATTCTACCTTTCCTGGTAGCCCAGACCTGCGGGGAAATATAGTAAAAAACTTCTATCCCTCTTTTTTTCAGTTCTTTGGCTATTCTCAGGTTGAATCCGCCGTAGTCTATTAACAGCACTATATCGGGCTTGTATTCATTTTTCAGGTAATCCACAAGTCTTTTACCCAGCTTTATATGACTTAACAGGCTTTTTATGGCATCAAGCCCTACAACAGCCATTTTGCTGTGGTCACAGAAAAGTTTTATCCCCTCGTCTTTAAGGTTTTCGCCTCCTATAGCTTCTATCCGGATATTAGAATTCAGTTTTTTCAGTTCCTTAACTATATAAGAGGCGTGGAGATCGCCTGAATGTTCGCCTGTTACTATAAATATTTTTTTTGTTTTACTCATGTCCTATACCGCAATAAATACCATCTTGTTCCTGTTAGCAAATTCTATCATTTTATCTAATTCTACTGCAAAAGTTTCACCTGCTTCAATTGCCAGAACCTTTGCCCCATGTTTTTTCATTGTCTGCATTGTCCTCAGTCCCACTGTGGGTACATCAAACCTTTTATCCTGTTCGGGCTTGCTTACTTTAACTACGGTTGCTCCTTTGCTGCCCATTTTACAGCCCCTTTCTATGGTCTTATCAGTACCTTCTATGGTTTCTACCGCAAGTACCATCCTGTCCTGAACCACCACAGACTGTCCAAGATCAATCCTTCCGATTTCCTTGGCTATATGAAAACCGTATTCTATATCGTTCATCTGTTCTTCAGTCGGCTGAACCTTACATATAACTCCTTTTGCAGGAAAAAAATCCTTTAAAAATATGGTCTGGTCCAGCACGCTTATATCTTCACCGTCCAGCTCTTCCACTATCCTTAGCATAACAGCGTCATCATTAAGCCGTTTAACGTCCTTTATCATTTTTCTTGCCCGGGCATCGAGTATTGGCCTGAACAACAGCCCTTTATGCACTTTTCCCAGGAAAGTAATCTGGTTTACCCCTTCGCCTTTCATAATATCGATCATTGCCTGGACTTCGCCGGGGCCTTTGGTGTATACCCTATCACACGCCGTTTTTAGCTTTTTTGTATTGGACGGCATAACTGACACCGCCACAACTTCAAATCCCTGTTTTCTTGCGGATTCCGCAAAAAGCATGGGGAGTTCGCCCTCGCCCGCTATAAGCCCTAATTTCTGAGATAAAATTGTGTCCATATTATTTCCCGCAATCATCTTTAGCACACTTTGGTAAACCACTACGGACTGCTTTTACTATTCCGTAAGCAGCAATTAATATTACTATTATTGAGATAATATCACCTATACTTAGACTTAATTCCATATTAGTCTTTATCCTCCAGCTGCTTAATTAATTCTTCTATTCTGGTATTGTGTTCACATATTGAAAGAAATATAAAAATATTTATAACCCCACCAACTGTTAATAACAAATATTTCAACACACTATCCGGACTAAATGCTAAAGTTACCAGACCGCCTGTTAAAACTATAAGTATTGTCCACAGCGGTTTTCTCAATTCTATATGATTATTTATTTTTTCTTTTATTGCTGATTTTTTCATTATTATAATTTACTATTCACTCCAGCACCAATATGTAAAGCTAAAACACCACTTTGCCGAAATCCGCTATGCGCATAAACTTCTGGTTAAGCCTATTTAGCAAGTTCAGACGGTTTTGTTTGATTTTCTCATCTTTATCCATAACCAGCACATTGTCAAAAAACTTTTCTATATATGGAATCAGGGCTTCCAGCCGCTGTACAAGCTCAGGATAGCTTTCTTCCCCGCTTATTGATTTTACCTGTTCCCACAGCTTTACTTCAGCTTCGTCTTTTAAGAGGGAATCGTCCAGCATGCCCATGGTTTCCTGACCTTTTATAATCCGCTGAATCCTGTTTGCTGACTCGTGAAACTCCTTATAAGAATCTTTTGTAACCAGCCCGGAAACTATTTCCAGCCTTTGATAAACATCTTCCAGATCTGCAAGCGGGTCTCTGGTTTCCAGAACAGCATCAACAAAATCATATTTGTATTTTTCGTTCAACAAAATCCTGAATCTTTGCACAATAAATTCTTTTATATCTTTTGCCGGTTTTTCAGGGTTTTCAATCTCCACCGGCTGTACAGAAACTGCTTTATCAACTATTTTAGAAAGATTAAGATGAATATTCTTCTGCAACAGGGTATTAATAATCCCCAATGCGGCTCTTCTTAGGCCAAGCGGGTCAGCGGAACCCGTAGGAATTTTGCCCAGGGCAAACACACCGGCAATAGTGTCCATCTTATCCGCAATCCCCACAACCTGCCCTGTCAGGGCTTGGGCAAGCTCGCCTTCTGCTGAAATGGGCATATAATGCTCTTTGATTCCCGCTGCAACCTGTTCATCCTCATTATTTAACCTTGCGTAGTCCTCGCCGATTATGCCCTGAAGCTCTGTGAATTCTCTCACAAGGTTGGTAACAAGGTCAGCTTTGCAAAGATAAGCTGTCCTTTGAATTTTTTCTTTTATGGGCTGTTCTAACCCAAGCTCATCTGCTATAAACCCGGAAACATCCTGAATCCTGAGCATTTTATCATAAACCGTTCCCAATCCTTTCTGGAATGTAACCCCTTTAAGGTCTTCAACTTTAGCTTCTAAAGTTTTTTTAGTGTCTTCTTTGTAAAAGAAAATCGCATCATCAAGACGGGCTTTAACCACTTTTGCATTGCCTTTCCTAATGTTTTCAATATTAGTTTCATCGTGGTTGGCTATCGTTATAAAATATGGCAGAAGCCCTCCCTGCTCGTTATAAACAGGAAAATACCTTTGATGATAGGCTAATACAGATACGATAACATCCTGTGTAACCTCAAGGTACTTTTCATTAAACATTCCTACAACAGAAGTGGGATATTCAACAAGGTTTGTAACTTCTTCCAAAAGTTCCGGATCAATTTTAGCCTCACCGCCTTTGGATCTTGCGGTTTCGATAATTTGCTTCATAACTTTATCACGCCTTTTAGCAGGATCAGCTATAACTTTAACTTTGCATAGGTCATCGAGATAGGTATCAGGGCTTTGAATCTGCGTTTTCATCGGCCTGGAAAACCTGTGTCCCCAGGATTCCCTGCCGGATTCTACATTGCCAATTTTAATCCTGACTTCCTTGTTATCAAGAATTGATACCAGCCAGCGGATTGGGCGGGAAAACTTGATCTCAAGATCGCCCCATCTCATAAAATATGCCCCCTGTAACCTGAGAACCAATTCCGGTATAATGTCTTTTAAAACTAATTCTGTTGGTCTGTCTGCTTCTTTTACTACGGCAAATAAGTATTCTGTATTATCGATGGTCTTTTTTTCAAGATCTGTTGGGTTTAAACCCAGTTTTTTTGCGAACCCCAGCCCTGCCTGAGTTAAATCACCGAACTCATTAAAAGCGATTTTTGCAGGAGGACCTTTTATTTCTTTTGCTTCATTGAATTGAGATTCCGAAAGTCCTTCTATTAGTATACACAGCCTTCTTGGCGTACCATATGTTTTTATATTAGAAAATTTTATTCTATTTTCCTTTAAAGCAGACGAAAAGTTTTCCTCAAGCTGTGTAAGTCCTGAGGGGATAAATTTATAGGGAAGTTCTTCAGTACCGATTTCTAGCAAATATTTCATCATTGTTTTTGATTTACCTTTTTTCAACACGTTCATTTTTTATGATTTATTAAAAAATTATACTTGAAATATTTTTCATGTTTAAGCAGGTGTTTTAATAAGGATTGTATTACATCCTAAAATTCTTTAAAAACCCGCCCAACCCACCCTCAGAGGTGGGTGGGCAAGGTTTTTTAAAATTTTGCAAAAGTATTTAACGGAAACTTATTAAAACCACTGATACCGGTTTCAATAAGTAATCTTAAAATGAAAGAAATTAACATAAATCGGTATGCGTGAGCAGAGAACGACGTTTTCTTAAAGCAGGGCTTTACCCGGCTTAAGCGGGAGTATAATCTCATTCATGCCAGGCTTATGCGGGAGCAAGGTCTCATTCATGCCCGGCTTATGCGGGAGTACAATCTCATTCATGCCGGATTTTCCTAAAAATAAACTCGTTTTACTATAACAGGTTTATTATTCTGCATATTTTTATCTTAAAAAATTCTAAAAACAAGGTTCTTTTCTACTGATCTGTTTTTCCACAACAGGAATAACATCTTTTATAGCTTCCTCAAGACCTTTTTCTATAAGGCATCCGGCAGCCAATTTATGCCCCCCGCCGCCAAAGAAACTTGCTATAGTACACACATCAATTTCATTACTTCTAAAACTTACCCTTGTCGTCTTTTTCAATGTTTCCTTAAAAACAAGGGCCACTTCCAGTCCTTTAATCTGGCGTATGGATTCGGTTATACCATCAATAAAATCATCAGAAGCTTCAAGCTCATCGAGCATTTTTCTGGTTATTACACCGTAAATAATTTTTTTATCTTCAGATACCACAGCTCTGTCAATTACCCGGGCGTGAAGTTTCACCATGGGTAAGGATTTTATTTCATAACAGTTTCTGTATATATCAACAGGGTTGGCTCCGAATTCTATCAAATCTGCGCAGATGCGAAAAGTTTCCGCTTTTGTATTTTCAAATTTAAACCCGCCTGTATCTGTAAGTATTGCGGTATAAATATTTATGGCTATTTCCCTGGTGAGCTTGACATCAAGGGGGTTAATCAGGTTATATATCAATTCACCCGTAGCTGAAGCAAAGATATCAATCCAGTCAATATCTGCAAATCCTAAATTGGTAGGATGATGGTCTATAGAAATTCGGTTTTTGGCGTTGTTAAAAAGTTCTGTTGCATCCCCAAGCCGGTCCTTGTTTGCGCAGTCTACTGCAATACCAAGGTCATAACTGCTGTAAAGCGAAGAATCATTAACTTTTTTCAGTTTATCTATATCAGGCAGATATTTGTATATTTCAGGAACATAACTGGTAATTACATTGTCAATGACTTCAATATGGTCCAGCTGTTCAATCATTTCTCTAAGGGCGAGAGCTGATCCCAGGGAATCTCCATCCGGCGCTATATGATGAAATATTATAATTCTCCGGGCTTTTTTTATAGCCTCGACTATTTTTTCCTGTATATTCATATCCTCGACTTTTTAACTGTAATATAATAGATAAAACATAAAGAAATTTTATCATAGACCCGTTTATCAAACCAATCATGTGTTGTGTATCAAAACAAATTTAAAATTTATAAAATCATTTAACAAAGAGGACCAAGGTTTGGAAGTAATTTTATCAATAATTGAAATTTTATTAATACTGATACTGATCGTTTTTGCGTGTATAGTTTTTACCAATGCCGTGGAGCATCTCGGCGAAGAATTAAACCTTTCTGAGGGCGCAGTAGGAAGCGTACTTGCAGCAGTCGGAACAGCCCTTCCTGAAACCCTGGTGCCTATTGTTGCTATTGTAGGAGCATATATAGCAGGTTCTGATATAGAAATCGGGAAAGAAATCGGCATAGGTGCAATTCTAGGAGCTCCTTTCCTGCTGGGAACCCTGGCGTTTTTTCTTACCGGAGCTGCTGTTATTTTCTTTACCAAAAAAGGCGGAAGAAATATAGATATGCCGGTCAATATCGTCATAATGTTCCGTGACCTGCATTTTTTTGCACTGGCATATTCAATTTCCGTATTCAGTTCATTTATTCCTTATAAGCCGGTAAAGTATGCCGTAGCAGGATTGCTGCTGGTTATTTACCTGATTTATGTAATAAAAACAATAAGGACAGCCAGCCAGATGCCTGAAGGCGGGCAGGAAGAACTGAAAGCCCTTTATTTAACCAATTTTACAAAATTCCCGGAAAAATACCGGCTTTCTTTAATTATAATGCAATTTTTACTGGCACTTGGCGGTATAATAATACTTGCGCACTTTTTTGTGGAACAAATTAAATTCATATCAGAATTTTTTCATATTAACCCGCTTATACTCAGCCTTATAATAGCTCCTATTGCAACAGAGCTGCCCGAGAAGTTTAACAGTATTATATGGATAAAAAACCGCAAAGACACTCTTGCTATGGGCAATATTACAGGCGCAATGGTATTTCAAAGCTGTATACCTACAGCAGTAGGACTGGCTCTTACCCCATGGGTTTTCCAAACCGAGGCCTGGATAAATGTAATAATTGTTTATTTATCCGTATCCGTTGTATATGCAAATATAGTCGCTAATAAAGGTGTTTTGAAACCTACAGCGCTTCTGAGCGGTGGGGTTTTCTATTTAATATATCTTATTTACGTTATTCACAGAATTATTTCATAAAATTTCAAACTATGCTTTAAAATTTAAAAGTCTTCCTCAAAATAGAGGATGAAACAATTTTTAATGAAAATTAAAATATTAATACATAATCAAAAGCATATTTGGTTATGCAGAAAACATTTTTAAGAAGGGGAGAATTTTATGCAAGCTGCAGGGATTTCAAAAGATTTATCAATGGCTATTAATTTTTTGGAGGAGATTTTAAACAACAAAGACAGTGAAACTGTTATTGAAACCATTAAAAAATACAAAGAAACAAAAATTACTGATAAATCAGCATTAAAAAATTTTAGTATAGATTAAATAAATTTTGAAAATTTAAAAAAAGACCGGTCCATAAGGCCGGTTTTTTGCTTTTTTATATATTGTGCCCTTAAAAAGAAATAAAGATTATGCCTAATTGAGTTAGTTTTCTTAAAGTCGGATTTTGCCCGGTAAGCGGGAGCATAGACTCATTCATGCCGGTTTTCCTAAAAATAAACACATTTCACTATAACAGCAATTTAGGTGCGGTTAAAGTTATTTATTCTTATCTCTTTATTGGTACTCATGAAAGAAATTTTAGCCGGTTCAATAAGCTTTTGATAGGTTTTAATATAGCTTTCCACCATTCTTTTATCAGAAAAATTATCTTCAAGGTGTTTTCTGCATGTGTATCGGTCAATATTATTGATGTCCTTAACTCTTTTTGTCAGATCTTTTATATTTTCTTCAATATACCCGGTTTCACCGTCTTTTATTATTTCCGGGATAGATCCCATATTAAGGGCAAGAACCGGGGTTCCGCAGGCCATGGATTCTGCCATTGTCAAACCGAAAGGCTCTGGCCAGGTAACCGCATGAACCAACGCATGAGAGTTTTTTAAGAGGTTTACCTTTGCTTTATGTCCGATTTCTCCAATATAAATAATTTGTTTATTATCAATATGCGGTTTAATTTTTTTTCTGAAATATTCACGGTCAACTTTATCAACTTTAGCAGCTATAACCAATTTCCATCCGGTTTTTTTGGCAAGTTGTATAGCAAGATGAGTACCTTTTTCCGGAGAAATCCTGCCTAAAAAAGTTAAATACGGATCTTTTAAATCAGGAAACGCCTGAAACTCAAAATCTTCAACAACAATACCGTTATAAACCGTGTCCACATAATTCAGAACAGGATTTCCGCATCTCTGTGAATTGCTTATTGATACATAAGAAAGGTTTTTAAAATACTTATAAGCTTTGATTTCTTCCTGAAGGGTAAAAGCTCCATGCAGAGTAGTTACCATAGGTGCCTTGAGAAATTTATGATAAGGAAGTAGAGGTAACCCGGCATGGTTGTGGACTATGTCAAAATTGCCCGAAAGCTCAATTGTCTTGACTGCGCTTAGGTCTTCATAAAACCCGGGCATAAGTGAATTCATTTCTCTCAAGTTTTTGTTGATCGGAGCATCTATATTTACCATGGTTTTTGATGTTTTTGATGCAATCAAAGTTACTTCATGTCCCCGTTTGGTAAGTTCCTCACATAATATGTGAACGACAAGTTCTGTTCCGCCGTATGTTTTAGGGGGGACGTCCTCCCATAAAGGGGCTACCTGCAATATCTTCATTACTTTTCTCCTAAAAATTCATACAAAAGAAAATAATTAAATAATTATTCCGGGATATTCCTGCCCAAAAATTAATAAATCATCTGATTTTGGGTTTTTGGCTTAAAAATAGGAGATAAGAAAATTCTTGCTATCCCCTTAATTTAAAAAACTATTTTTTGATAATAATTACAATTGGTTTACCCGGTAGTCTGTAGAGTAATTTTTTTCTTATTCATGACTCTTATTCCCTTTCAAATCATATTAGTATTCTAAAAAAATAAACGATAAATAAGAAATTTTATTCATTTCTGAATAAAACAGATAAATTTTCAAAAACCTATAAAAAAAAGCGGTGGCAAAGCCACCGCCACCTCCAGGGACGGGTGGGCGGGCAGGGTTTTTGAAATTTTTGCAAAAGTATTTAACGGAAACTTATTAAAACCGCTAATAGTTAAAAAAATCGGTTTATTTAAATCACCTTTCCTGAAATTACAGTCAACTCACCTGCATTATCTACCTTAAATTCCGGGTACAAAGAACGGATTTCCCGGTGAACATCTTTATTGTCCTCAATAAAATATACAAAATTATCTGCAAGGTAAGGAAAAACGCTTTTTAATGTATTGATAATACTTTCAGATGAATGAAATCCGTCGTCAATACATATATTAATTTTTTCATCTTTCAGGATTTTACCTATATATTCCGAATTCTCCATAAGCTGGTCATATTCATATAACTCAGGCTGATTATTCCTAAAAGCACCAAGTTTTTTCAGGTTATCCATATTTTCATTAATATGCCCCAGATCAATGTCCAGCCCTATAATTCTTGCTCTTGGGAAAAGGTCGGACCATATAGCAAGACCTGTACCTTTTAAGATACCAAATTCAGCAATGATAAAAGACTCATTTTTTTTAACAAACGGAAGGAGATATTCTGAATATTTTTGTGCATAACCATGATGAAGCATTCTGTCTCCCCCGGTCATTCCGCCGGATCTAAGTTCCTCTTTTGTTCTGGTATCATAAGGGCTAACTTTTTTTCTGGGGACTTTTGTTATTATTCCGCCATATTCAAGTTCTTTTCCTGCAAGCCACTCCGGAGTTCCCGGTTTGGAAAACGGATATATTTTCAAAACCAGCCATTTTTTATATCCAATTATGAGCTTTTTGATTTTATGTTTTAGCACAAATAAAACTTTTGAAATCATTTTCATTTAACTAACTTTAAATCCTATTTAAAACAAACTTTTCTTTAACTCTATTTTAAAATAATATTACCTATAAAAATAAAATTAATTTTTTATTGTGTTTTAAAATGTAAGAGTACTGGTAAGGGATAAATTTGTTAAATTTGTTATTTAAGAAATTAAAGTTTTTTTTAGGTCAAATAAAATTATTAAACAAACATTGCTTAAATTTAAATTTTTTAACTTCTTTCATTATATATCTTTATGTCAGGATTAACCGGAATAAATTAAATTCAGTTACTCAGATAAATAAAAATAATGATTTATTTGAGGACAGAGTGGATGAACTTGCTGAATATCTCGGATATTCCAGGGAAAAGGTCTTGGATATTCCCAGAAATTTATATGACTGCTTTCCTGATATATCAAACGATAAGGAATTATTTAAATCCTATTATACAGCAAAAGAAGTGTATCTTGCGGTTTTGATGCTTCATTATACAAGATATGATAGGGCATATCGCTTAATTAAATTTTATGATTTTATTCGAAATAAGGGTAGGAAAAGCAGCACTAAAATCCTGGATTATGGGTGTGGGGCTGCTGATTTCGGAGTTGTATGCGCCCTTGAAGGTCATAATGTTACTTTATGCGATATAAAAGGCGGGAATCTTGAATTTGCGAGGTGGAGGTTTGAAAAAAGAAACCTTAAATACAATACCATTGAAATAACCGAAGATAATATTTATCCTGACTTTGGGGAATTTCAACTGATAATTGCGGGAGAAGTTTTGGAGCATCTGCGAAATCCCTTAACAGCAGTAGAAAATATTTATAAGTCATTAGGTGCAGACGGATATTTATGGTTATCAGACTACCCTAATGTTGAAAAACACCTACATGGAGATCATTTACCTGAAGCACATAGCATGAGATTAAATGTTTTGAATTTTTTAAATAAAAATTTTCAATTTATCCAGACTTTTCCGATTAAGCATGGTTATTTATACAGAAAAAAGGATTAAAATAATCTTTCCCATTGTTTAACTATACTTTCTTCCTGAAAATCCTGTATTCTCTGCTGTGAGAAACCTGTGTATTTATTCCGGAGCTGTTTATCACACAGGAATTTCACCAGAATTTCCGTCCAGGCCGCTTCTTTTTCCTTGAGGTTTTCCTCTTCCATAACCGGCATAAGCACGCCGTATTTTGCAAATTCAGGCTTCTGTGCCTGATAAACCGGGTCTGTATCAGGTGCAAGGATTTCCCGGGGACCGCTGCGGCAATCTGAAGAAATTATGGGCAGGTTACAGGCCATTGCCTCAAGAATTACGTTGGGCATGCCTTCCAGCGTGGAAGGAAACGCAAAAATATCTGCCCTTGCAAGGAATTTATAGGGATTCTGCTGAAAACCCGGGAAATAAACATCGAAATTAACTGTCAGTCCTAATTCCTCGGTGTAAGTTACCAGCTCCTGTTTTAATTCCCCTTCTCCCAGAATGACCAATTTAGCCTCAGGGATTTGGTTTTTGACATTTTTAAAAACTTTTATCAGGTTTTTCTGGCCTTTTTGTTTGTGCAGCCTGCTTACATTAATGATTACCGGACTTTTAAAAACTTCTTCATAGCCAGCAATACTCTCTTCGGCATTTTTGCGTATTTCTTCGGTATTTACAAAATTATATACGACTTTTATCCTATCCGGCTTTATATTGTAATTTTCTATCAGGTCTTTTCCCATAACTTTTGATACAGGAACAACCCAATCAGAGCTGTTATAAAAGTTTTTTATGAAAAAGCCCAGTACCTTCCCGAAAAATCCCCTGTTACGTAATATTTTAGTGGTAAACGTCCTGATACTGAGGATTACCCTGTCATTTTCCCTTGCCAGGACATTTACAATATTAGGCGCTTCCAGCAGGCTTATTGAAACATCAATGTTTTTTTCACGCTTAATCTTTTTAATTTCCTGTACCCGCTGTATAAGCCTGAACAATTTCGCAATATAATTATAAGGGCTCGTGGGTTTATGTTGTTTTAAGGTGATTATCTCCCCTTTGTAAGGATAAACTATAGAATCATCCCTAAATAATGCCAGGTAGACTTTATGTTTTTTACCAAACGCACAACTTAGCCTGGCCGCAATTCTTTCCGCCCCTCCCCCATACAGTTTTGTGATTATTATTAAAATGTTTTTCATAAATTATTTCAGGTTTTTCTATAAAACATCTAAAATGTATTATAATCCAAAGAGAAGACTTTCTGGTAAGAAATGAAGATAGCGTATATTGTTTCCACATTAAAAAGAGCAGGTCCTACAGTTCAGGTTTACAATCTTGTTAAAAACCTTGATAAACGGCTTTTTACTCCTGTTGTTATAACCCTTTCCCCTGAACCTGCGAATTCTATTAAAGAAGAGTTCAGAAAAGAAGGGATAGATACGCATAACCTTAATTTATCCCGGTTGCAAGGATTGTTTTTCGCAAAAACTAAGTTGAAAGGCCTTTTGGATAAAATCAAGCCCGATATTGTCCACACACAGGGAATCCGGGCTGATAATCTTGTTTTCAGGCATTTTAAGGAATATCCGCACGTTTTAACCATAAGAAATTACCCTTTTTACGATTACCCGCCGTTATATGGAAAAGTAAAAGGGTGGTTTATGGCTAAAAACCACTGTAAAATTGTAGCTCAAACCCCTTATGCAGTGACCTGCTCAAAGACTATTTCTGATATTTTCAGGCAAAATCACGGAGTTACGCTTTATTCTATACAAAACGGTGTGGATATCGAAAAATTCAGGCCTGTTGAGGATAAAAACAGCCTGAGAGAGAAGTTAAATATAGATATTGATAAAAAAGTTTTCATAGTTGTAGGCAGTTTAACCCCCAGGAAAAACCATGAGACAGTAATAGAAGCATTTAACAGGGTTGAAAATAGTGAAACAATTTTGTTAATTGCAGGCAGCGGGACGGAAGAAATAAACCTAAAGAAACAGGCAGGGAATAACGTAAAATTTTTAGGCAATGTTGACAATATTGCGGAATACTTCCGGGCAAGCGATATGTATATTTCTGCATCCCTTGCAGAAGGTCTGCCAAATACTGTTATGGAAGCTATGGCTTCGGGTTTGCCGGTTATTCTTTCGAATATACCTTCTCATACCGAAATCCTGAACCATAACAGAAATGCGGGAAAATTGTTTAAATGCCGGGATATTGAGGAATTAACCGCCATAATAGAGCATTTTTTAAATCAGAAAGATTTATCAGGATATTCATCAGCATCAAGAACCCTTATAAAACAGAATTTAAGCGCAGAAATAATGTCTTTAAATTATCAGGAAATGTATAAGAAAGTTTTAAATGGCGAAATATAACAACATAGAGAGAAAATTAATAAAACTTTTCGACTGCTGCCCCGGGTTAAGGGCAGGGATAAAGTTTGTATACCAGTATATTTGCTATTTTTTAAACAAAAAAAACTATCAATATAAACTGTATCCGGGCTTAAAACTGCAAAAGGATTCTGACAAGCGGAGTTTCTGGGGATATTACGACAAATCCCCTGAAAGGGAAGGCAAAATACTTTATCACAGGTTCAAAACCACAGGAAGCACCGCCCTTGTGGATATAATGCTGGATAATGAAAAAATCTCGGAATCTAAAACCTGGAACTGGCAGCAGGGCGCAATGACCACCTGGCTGGATGACGAAAATATAATCCATAACGACTTTGACGGAGATAAATACATATCAAAAATTGTCAATATAAAAACCAAAAATGCAAAAATCGTCGATTTTCCTGTATATGCCGTATCAAAAGATGGGAAATTTGCCCTTTCACTTAATTTTAGCAGACTGGCAAGGTTAAGGCCGGATTACGGTTATTTTAACAGGGATTTTGCCCATATTCCCCGCTATGATGAAAATGACGGGATTTACAAAATTGATCCGGAAAAAAACCGGTCGGATTTAATTGTCAGTTTCCGTGACCTGGCTGGGTTCAAACCGGTAAAATCTATGGAAGATGCCTGGCACAAGGTGAATCATATTGATATAGCGTCTGATAACAAGCGATTTATATTTCTCCACCGCTGGTTCGCCACTAACGGCAAAAAATACAGCAGGCTAATCACCGCAGATACCGACGGAAAAAACTTATACTGCCTTGCAGGCGATGAAATGGTCTCTCATGCCTGTTGGAAAGATAATAATAAAATCGTTTGCCGAGCTGAAAAAGAAAACCTCGGGGAAAAATATTTTCTGTTTACTGACAGGACAGAAGATTTTGAAATTATAGGGGAAGGAATTTTAACCGAAGACGGGCATCCTTCGGTAAACGGAAAATGGCTGCTTACAGACACTTACCCGGATAAAAGCCGGATGAGCAGGATACTGCTTTTTGATATGGAAAACAGCGAATTAATCGAGATAGGTGAATTTTTCTGCCCTATCGAGTATTACGGGCAAATCCGCTGCGACCTTCACCCCAGATGGGGACTGGATAGAAATTCCATAACTTTTGATGCGGTTTTTGAAGGTGAGAGGAGTATTTACAAAATTGATCTAACTGGAATATTAAAGGAAAGACAACGATGAAATTCAGTGTATTAATATGTGTATACGAAAGAGAAAACCCCGATTATCTAAAACAGGCCCTGAAAAGTGTTTTAGACCAGACATTAATGCCTGATGAAATAGTGCTGGTAAAAGACGGGGCTTTAACCGCAGGGTTAAACGAAATAATCAGCGGTTTTGAGCAGGAAAATCCGGGGTTATTTAAAATAATTCCCATTGAAGAAAATGTCGGGCTGGGAAAAGCACTTGCGACAGGTGTGGAAAATTGCGCTTATGAGCTGGTTGCACGAATGGATTCCGATGATGTCGCAGATCCTGAACGGTTTAAAAAACAGGTTGAATTTATGAAAGCCAACCCTGATACGGATGTAGTTGGATCTTTTATATCAGAATTCAGCGAAAGCCCTGAATATATTTATGCATACAGAAAACTGCCCGTAAAACATGAAGATATATATAAATTCGGAAAATGGCGCTGCCCTATGAACCATATGACAGTGATTTTCAGGAAAGCGTCTGTGCTGAACGCCGGTAACTACTCAGATTTAAGAAAAATGCAGGATTTTGAGCTGTGGGGAAGAATGTTGAATAAAGGTTATAAATTCGCTAATATACCCGAAAACCTGGTTAATGTACGGGGCGGGAAAATATTTTCAGCAAAAAGACAGGGCGCAGAATATTTCTTCAGCTATGAAATGCAAGTACAGATTAAATTTCTTAAAAACAGGTTTATAAATATCCGGGAATTCTTACGTAATGTTTCCCTGAAATTTTTGTTGAGAATAATTCCAGTCAGTATGCGGGAGTTTATATACGGAAGATTTCTCAGAGGCTAACGTAAATTGGCTCAATTCCAACTTGTTCAAGCTAAAATTGAGCCGAGATCTTTGAAAAGCGTTTCGTTCGTTACATTCAATTAAACAGTATTAATCGCTATTAACGGCAATATTGAATTTTTCACTGAGTGATTCGGATTCGAACAAATCTCCTATTGTACAGCCTAAAATTTCGCACAGCTTGTCCATATTGTCATAAGATGGCTGTGTTCTGCCGTTTGCCCAGGAATATACTGTTTGTTGTGGTAAACCAAGTTCTTTGGCGAGCCTGTAAAGACTCCAGCTTTTTTTCTTTCTTGCGGTCTCTTTGATTCGTATTTTCAGTTTTCTCACCCATCCTTGCTTTATTTTCCACTAACTCTGTCTTTTTAGACAACATTTAACGTATTAGTCAATTCTGTATTATATTATAGCTGTATTGTATATTTTCAGATACTTATACAAGCGCATTTCATATACATATATGAATACCGTGTGTATGATTGTTTTTTTAAAGTTAGCCCTCAATTAATAACAATAATTTGTTTTAAAATTCGTATTTATATTTTAACAAGCTTATATAGGTTAAAAAGTTGATTTTTATAAAAATTTCTGTGTAAATGTATAATTCGCAGATTGGGCACATTTATCAATATTTGGCGTATAAATTGTATGATATTTGTATGATATGTTAAACAAGCTTGCGGAAATTGTTAGAAAAATCTGAAGAAAACTGGAAATACAAAAAAGGATTATTATAATGAAATCAGAGAGAAATAAATTTATATACCAGATAAAAAGTTTAAAATACGATTTTATCTACTCGTATTAGGGGGATATTATGTATAACAGAGAACGCTCCAGGGCTATTTTTAGAGGTCAACAATTGCACAGCTTTTATTCAGGGCTTTCTCGTGAAAAGCTTATTAATGAGTTAATCGAAACAGAAAATATTGTTTCAAGCAACAGGACTCCAAGTGAATTAAAAAACCTTTATAAAAGAAGGTATATGACAATTCTGGAAATTTTAAAGGAAAAACTTGAAAAATCACAACTAACGGATTTTAATGAAAGAGTAAGTTGAGAAAGAAAAATTAACCCTAATGCAAGAGGAAAACTTCCTTAATATAATCAGAGAAACCCTCCCGGAGTCTGTCAAATACCTGAGGGATGATACTGCGTATCTTTCTGAAAAAGACCTTATACTTACCCAGGATACGCTTATAGAGGATATCCATTTCAGGACACGAACAATAAGCCCCTTTTACCTGGGCAGGAAATCCATTGCGGTTAACCTAAGCGACATAGCAGCGGCAGGGGGCATTGCTCAGTATTTGCTGATTTCTCTATCCATGCCAAAAAAAATTGCCCCCGGGTTCGTAAAGGAATTTTATAAAGGCGTAAAATCAATATGCAATGAACATAAAGTTCTTGTAGTGGGCGGAGATCTCACAGGAGCGGAAAAAATTACCATAAGCATTTGTGCCCTGGGTTCAGCAAACGGCTTAACCCCGGCAAATCGCAGAAACGCAAAACCCGGAGAAGCGGTAATTGTTACCGGAAACTTTGCCTCAAGCGCAGCAGGCTTTTACCTTTTGGAGGAACTCTACAAGGAAACAGGGGAAGCGGAAAAAGTTCCTGAAAAGACAAGAAAAAAACTGATTTCTTCTCATATTGACCCCATGCCCCGGCTTAAAGAAGGAAGAAAAATTCTTGAAGCCGCTAAAAACCTGGCCATGATGGATACCAGCGACGGACTTGCAGATGCTTTGTATAAAATCTGCGCTATGAGCAAGGTGGGGATGAAGATTGATTTTGCGGAAGTCCCTTATGATCCTGATATAGAGCAGGTTTTTAAGGATGAAAAATCAGTTATGCATAATATGCTCTTTGGGGGCGAGGATTATGAGCTTGTGGCAACTGTATCAGAAGAGGTTTATAAGGAATTAAAAAAAGAAATTTCCATTAAAAAAATCGGTATGGTAATTGATGGGGATGATAATTCTTTTGCTTATGTTAAGTTCAGGGATAAAGAGAGTTTTAAGATAGATTCCACAGCTCTGGACTCAGGTTTATACAGTCATTTTGAAGGATAATATGAAAATTACGGCAATAATCCCGGCAGCAGGTACAGGTTCAAGATACAGTAATAAAAAAAATAAACTGCTGGAAAATTTAAAGGGCATCCCGGTAATAATCCATACTCTCCGGGTAATTTCTTCTGTGGATGAGATAACAGAGATAATTATCTGCACTTCTATGGATTTACAGGATCAAATCCATAATCTTATAAGGGAATATAATATCCCGAAGACCAAAAAGATTATCCTGGGCGGGCAAACCCGTCAGCAGTCAGTTTTTAACGGACTTCGGGAAATAAAAAACACAGGTGAATTTAACCTTGTTTTGATTCATGACGGTGCAAGGCCGCTGGTTTCGCAGGAAATCATCCGGGAATCTATCAGTACAGCCCTGAAGAAAGGGGCAGCAATAGCCGCAGTGCCAGCTAAAGATACCATAAAAAAAATAAATCCCGACACCGGTGAAGTTATTGAGACAGTTGACAGGCAAAGCTTATGGAATGTACAAACCCCGCAAGTATTCCGGTTGAATGATATTTTTGGGGTTCACCAGGCATTTAAGGGCGATAATATGACGGATGATTCAGCTCTTATGGAAAAAGCAGGTTACAAGGTCTATGTGTGCATGGGCAGTTATAAAAACCTGAAAATAACCACTGAAGAAGACTTAAAAATTGCGGAAGGCTTTATAGGATAATTATTTTCTATACCCGGAAACAGAAGCGATGGCGTCTTTCCTGCTGTGGGAAACACTTACTGACCACTCTTCAATACCCAGCTCCTTCTCCAGCTTTGCCGCCCTGTTGAAAAGTCTTATATCAACAGCCCCCCGGGAATTGCGGATAACCTCCACATCTTTCCAGTTGATTCCCCGATTCCAGCCAAGCTTGTTGATTCCAACCCCAAGAGCTTTGGATACTGCTTCTTTTGCAGCAAACCTTACTGCAAGTCTCTGCCCGGTCAGTTTGGGATTTGCGATGCAGTATTTTATTTCAGATTCAGTAAAAGTCTTTACCAGAAATTTTTTGCCGTATTTATTAAAAACTTTTTCTATTCTATCAATTTCACAAATATCAATGCCGGTGAAAATCTTCATGGTCATTTGCTTTCGGCTCGTAGTACCAGGACATAATTGTTTCATGCAGTATTCGCTCAGCTGCGTCATCAGGTAGAAATTTAAGCATTTCTATTGCAGAGTGAAACATGTAATCCCTATCATAACATCTTTCTCTTCTGGAAATAATATCCTTACTTATTGTTTCCAAAAAATCGTCTTTATCCAGCTGTTTTTGAAACATTAACTGGATAATGTCGAGAGCAATAGAGTCCAAATCATGATAATTTTTCAACGATTCTATAATGGTTTTTAGATTTTGATTGTTGTCATACCAGCGCTTGTTCTGCATTTTACCCAGCTCATATTTTTGAAGTTCCTATATTCAGTAAAATCGGGTATAAAATTCAAAACTTAATATATACCACTAAATGCATAAAGTATATATTAATTCTTAAAAGTCCTATAGATAAAGTATAAGGGCGAATAATTTACTACACAAGCTCTGTAATATTTCTTAAAATTCTACAAAAAACATCAAATATACTATATTTATTATTTTTTTAGTACAATTAATCCTGTGAGATAAAAAATTAGGGAGACGAATAAATGCCTTTATGTACTTCAAGACAATTAGTTCCTACAAAAGAACTTCTTCAGAAAGCATTAAAAGGAAAATATGCTCTTGGTGCTTATAATGTAAATAACATGGAACTTCTCCAGGCTATAGTAGAAGCCGGACAGGAACTCCAGGCGCCTCTTATACTCCAGGTATCCGCAGGAGCAAGAAAATACGCTAATGAAACATATCTTATTAAGTTGGTGGAAGCAGCTCTTGAGAGCTCTGATATTCCTATCGCACTGCACCTTGACCATGGTGAAGACTTTGAAATCTGTAAAGCTTGTATTGATGGCGGATTTTCATCTGTCATGATTGACGGTTCAAAGCATCCTTTCGAAGAAAACATCGCCCTGGTAAAACAGGTTGTTGACTATGCACATCCAAAAGGTGTTTCAGTAGAAGCAGAACTTGGAAGATTGGCCGGTGTTGAAGATAACATTTCTGTTTCAGAAAAAGATGCTATCTATACAAACCCCGCAGAAGCAAAAGAGTTTATCGAGAGAACAGGCGTTGACTCACTTGCTATTGCTATCGGAACAAGTCACGGTGCATACAAATTCAAGGGAGAAGCGAAACTCGACTTTGAAAGACTTGCAGAAATCCAGAAAGCAGTTGGTCCTGACTTCCCGTTAGTACTACACGGTGCTTCCAGTGTTCCGGCAGACCTGGTAAAAATCTGTAATGATAACGGCGCAGAAATCATGGGATCAAAAGGTGTTCCTGAAGAGATGTTCTCACAGGCAACTGAGCTTGGCGTAGCTAAGATTAACGTTGATACTGACCTGAGACTTGCTTTTACGGGCTCTATCAGAAAAGTTATGAAGGAAAAACCTGCTGAGTTTGACCCGAGAAAATACTTAGGACCTGCAAGAGACGCCGTAAGAGAGATCGTTAAACATAAAATCAAAGTATTTAAAACAGATGGTAAAGCTTAATAGTTATAAATTCATAAAAAAGCCCGCATTTGAGATAAAAGCGGGCTTTTTAGTTATACTAAACCTGATGATATAATCAAAATTATTGTTCCCGGGTGTTTAGGCCTATATCGAATTCTTTTGCTCCTTCTTAAGAGTGGAAGTTTATATATTCTTATTTTGTGCTGGTGAAAAAATACAGATTCCCTTTGTGTTGATTATTGTTTTTAATATATAAGGGAGCAACAAAAAATTCTTACTTAAAATTTTCAAAATAATCCCCACCCACAACCACCCTATAGGTGGCGCAGGCTACGCCTGCGCACTTGTTAAATATAGATTTTTTGAAAATTTTTAGGCGTAAAAACTTTTTATTTGTTCCTTAGTGTGCTAAAAAAATAAACGATAAATAAGAAATTTTATTCAGAAATGAACAAAACGGATAAATTTTAAAAAACCTGTATAAAAAAAGCGGTGGCAAAGCCACCTCCACCTTCAGGGAGGCAGGTGGGCGGGCAAGGTTTTTTAAAATTTTGCAAAAGCATTTATACCGATTTCAATAAGTAATCTTGAAATGAAATTAATGAACATAAATCGGTATGGCGAAGCGGGAGTGACGTTTTCAGAAAAACCGGCAAAGCCGGATTTTTCTGAAAACTAACTCATTCTAATATAACGGAAACTTATTAAGACCACTAATATTTATAAATTTGTATTTAATTAAAAATCTTCTGGTTACTTAATCTTCAGGCGGAAGCCATAGAGGCAGGCCGGTTGTTTTATCCCACCCCCTGATGAAGTCTTTGCCCTCAAATTCCTGTATTATAAACTCCCCGGCATAGACAACAGTTCCAGGCATTAAGTGTCCGCCAAGTGCATTACCTTGAGAATCTGAAACAATAAGATGAAGATGAGCAAAAGGTTTTCCATCTTTTATGGAAACGTTTCCTGTGCAGGAGAGTATTTCCAGACCTCCTGTAAGATTTTCTCCATCTAGAGTCCGATAATTTTGCCGGTTCTGGGAATAATATCCCAGCCGGGCTTCTTTTACAGCGCCAATAATATTAACGATTCCGCTTCTTATATCATTTACCATACAAAAGGAGTTGATTTGCTCTAACAGGTCTGAGTCATGTGGGATTCTGCCCATAAAGGTGTTTTTGATTTTATATGTATTCGCCCAGATTTTTTCCTGTTTCATGCTTCATCTCCTTTTATTTTTTACTTATTTTAGCAAAAAGTTATGTTTTCCCGGTTATTTTAAGAAAATTTTTATAAAACTATCAGGGTATTACTTATGGTATGGCTCGTTTTTAAGTATCCTGAATGCCCGGTATATCTGCTCAAGCAGGATGAGATTCATTAACTGGTGGGGGAAGGTCATGTCTGAAAAGCTTAAAACCAAATCTGCCCTTTGTTTAACTTCATCCGCAAGCCCTTGTGAGCTTCCTATAACAAAAACCACTTCATTAACCCCCTGAGAAGTAATGTCTTTTATTTTAGATGCGAATTTTTCAGAGCTTAACTTTTCTCCTCCTTTATCCAGAACAATTACATAGGTATTATCCCTTATCCTACCGAATATTTTATCTGCTTCCTTTCGCAAAACTATTTCTGTTAACTCATCTGTACGCAATTCTTCTGCATGGATATCAGTAACTTTTACTGATGAATAAGGCCTCAGGCGTTTTAAAAACTCGTCTATTCCATGCCGTATGTATTTTTCCCTGATTTTTCCGACAGTAATTATATTTATATTCATTTAGAAAATTCCTAATTTTAAAACATGACTTGATCAAATGTTTTTTTTACAATATCATCAACATTACATAAAGATAAGCATAAAAGGACAGGACTATGAATCCTATAATAGCAGAGATAGAAAACGAGCAGAAAAAGGCAAAGGTGCCTGATATTGAATCAGGCGACTCCGTAAAGGTATTCGTACGGATTAAAGAAGGAAACAAAGAAAGAACACAGGCGTTTGAAGGCGTTGTTATTAAAAAACAGGGCTGTGGCTTCAGGAAAACCATTACAGTAAGACGGGTTTTCCAGGGAATTGGAGTGGAAAGAGTATTTCCACTGCACTCTCCGAAAATTGAAAATATCAAAATTTTGAGAAAAGGTAAAGTAAGAAGATCAAGACTTTACTATCTCAGGCAGCGAACAGGTAAAGCCGCACGTATTAAGGAAAAAGTAACCCGTTAACCAAACGTCAAATAGTAAGTATTGTTATAAAGTATGACCATTCACTGGTATCCGGGACATATTGCAAAAGCTGAAAGAAGGCTCAGAGAACAAATAAACCTGACTGATGTGGTTCTTGAGGTGCTTGATGCAAGGATACCTATGAGCAGCAGGTATGAAAATCTGGGCAAGTTCACAGGGGACAAGCCCAGATTACTTATTTTAAATAAAGCTGACGTGGCAGACCCGGTTAAAAACACGGAATGGAAATCATATCTTGAAGAAAAGACCGGGCAAAAGGTTGTATTAACTTCTGCGTCTTCTTCAAAGGATATTTCTTCTATAGTTAAACAGGCGGTAGAATTGGGGAAACCTGCTATAGACAAGGTAGTAGCAAAAGGATTATTGCCAAGACCAGTGAGGGTAATAGTTGTAGGCATGCCCAATGTGGGCAAATCCAGCATTATTAATAAACTTATCAAAACATCCAAGGTGAAAACCGGAGCCAAAGCAGGAGTAACCCGAGCCACGCAATGGGTAAGGGTTCATCCCAAGCTGGAACTACTGGATTCACCAGGAATCATCCCGGCACGGCTGGAAAATCAGGATATGGCGGCAAAGCTGGCAATGGTTAATTCCATTGGGGAAGCGGCTTATGACAGGCTGGAAATCGCCAAAAACCTGATAAAGCTTTTGTTTCAAAAATATAAAAATATGTTTTGCGCCCATTACAAGCTTGAACCCGAAGACGAACCGCCAACTCTTGAAAATATAGCTGAATCCAGAAAATTTTTCCTGTCAGGCGGCAGGCATGATATAGATAGAACAGCAACAATTTTGCTTAACGACTTCAGACAAGGCAAAATCGGGAGAATAACCCTTGAAGACACGCAGGAAATCACGCATTGAGGAATTAATAGAATTCGATAAAAACCACGGCGATCTTGTTATAGGTACAGATGAAGCTGGAAGAGGTCCTGTAGCAGGGCCGGTAGTTGCGGCTGCGGTCTATTTCCCGGAATTTAACTATGAAGTTGTTGAGGCGATAGAGTATATTGACGATTCAAAACGCTTTTCCTCAAATCCCTCTTTACGCAAGCAGTTAGCGGGTGAAATAAAAAAAGTTTCTGTATACAGCATTGCCCAGTGCAGTGTGGAGGAGATTGAAAAGCATAATATACTCCAGGCTTCGCTTCTGGCGATGAGACGGGCATGTGATGAAGTTATTGACAAATTGGATAAAAAGATTGACAAAATAGATAAAAAAAATGAAAAAAAGTTGAAAAAAGTTGAAAAAAAGATAATTTTAGTTGACGGCAAATTTATAATTTCCGGTTATAAGCATAAACAAAAAGCTGTAAAGAAGGGAGATTCAATCTCTGCTTCAATCGCAGCGGCAAGCATACTTGCAAAAGTATACAGGGATGAACTTATGAGGAATTTATCACAAGAGTTTCCTGTGTATGAATGGTATAAGAATAAAGGTTACGGAACTGCCGCTCATATCAATGCAATTAGAACCCATGGCTGCTGTGAATGGCATAGAAAAAGTTTTTTAAGTAAAGTTTTCGCTGAACAGAAAAAATTATTGTAAACTAAATAAGGCAAAAAACCTTGTTGATTATGACAGGGTTTTTATATTTTATAATTTTTGATTATGCTACCTGCTCCAGAGGCGCTTTTTCTCCTGTTTTTTCAGTAGTCTTCTCGCCGGTTAGCCCTTCGACTATTCCTTTTACTACTTCAAGCAATCCACTGACCGCATCCTGAGGTGCTTTTGTTTGAGTTTGATTTTCTGTAGTTTCAGTTGTTTCTTCAATGTATTCTTCTTTTTTGACCGCTTTAGCTTCTTTTTTTGCCTCAACTGCTTCTGCAATATGAGAGAATTTTTCAATTAATACTGCCGGAATATTGTTCTCATCGATTTTCTTTTGGATTCCCGGAGGTATTCCCCCGTTACCAGGGCCGTATCCTTTGCCTTTATCTTTACTCTCCCGGACTTTTTCCTGTTGAGCAAAGATACTCTGTTCCCGCTGAATGTTTTGAGTGGTGTGTCGGACTTGCTCAATACCGGGCTTTTGCCATACTCTTTCTTCCATTTTAACCCCTATGGTTAGATTTACTTTCACACATTTATCGGGTACATATAAATAAATACTTATTTTTTATCCTAAATGATATACAAAGTATATACTTTTACATAAATTTACTTCATTATTTTTTCTTGTATAAAAAGATAGTATAGTAATAATATAAAAACCGGCAGTTAAGTAGGGGACAACAATTTATGACAAAGCAGGATGTTATAATAGGAGTAGATATTGGCGGTACAAAAATAAATTTTTCCTGTGTGCAAGGAGAAGACATTTCATGTGAGGTGGTTTCTCTCAAAACACCGGGAACTGCGCAGGGAATAATGGATACATTCTGCGAAGGAATAACGAGTTTGACCGCAAAATATAATGTAAAAGCAATCGGCATAGCAACAGCCGGAACAGTTGACCTGGAGAATTCCAAAGTTACCGGCTCAACCGGAAACCTTCCTGACGGATATCAGGATCTGGAGCTTAAAAAAGTTCTGGAAAAAGAGTTTAAAACACCTGTCTTTGTAGAAAATGACGCAAACGCCGCAGCTTACGCAGAATACAAAACAGGCAGCGCAAGGGGGCATAATAACACTATTACCTTAACCCTTGGAACTGGAATAGGCGGTGGAATTATAGTTGAGGGCAAATTACTGCGGGGTAGGTCAGGCGGGGGCGCAGAAGTCGGACATATGCCAATGACACCTGAAAAGAAAAGAAAATGCAGCTGTGGTGCTTGGGATTGCTGGGAAATCTATGCTTCCGGAACAGGATATGCCATAAACGCAAGAGAGATGGCCGCTGAAATTCCTGCTGGTAAAAGAGAAGGTATTTTAAAAGGTAAAAATATTTCAGAATTAACCACCTATGAAATAATTGCCGGATTAAACAACAATGATCCCTTTGCCAACAAAGTCCATGACCTGTGGGAAGAATATTTATCAATGGGCATGGCTTCCCTGATAAATATTTTTGAGCCGGACAGCATTGTATTAAGCGGAGGAATGGCAAAATTTGTAAATTACAAGATTTTAAGCGGCAAAATAAAGGAAAGAGTAGTCATAGCAGAAACTCGGCTGATTCCCGCAAAATTTGAAAACTTTGCAGGAATGCTCGGCGCAGCATACCTTGCGGACGAAAAGTTTTCTTAAGTCAGCGTTACAAATTATTTCAAAATTGATATAAAAAAGAAATTTATAGTTTTCAGGTACGTTTACCCATTAATAAGTAAGTTAATGAGGTAAAAACGTGAATATCTGTCCAAATTCTCCGAGCTTTAAAGGCGGAATTTTTATAAATCCATCTGTTTTAAGTAAAAAAGATACCGGTAAAATTAATCCGAAGCCGGAAGATAGTACCAGAATGCAAATCTATTGCCTTGCTGTTGAGGCAACAAAATCACCTGACCAGGTGTCTTATACTGATGGAAAAGGCAGATTAAGCATGTATTTCAGGAATGACCAGCTTCGGATAGAAGATATTATTAAAGGGTATTTAAGGGATGAAGGGATTAAGTTTGAGGAGTATGCTGATATAACAAAAGAAGATTATGAAAGAGAAACCGAGTAACCTTAAACTGTTTATTTGAAGAGGCAGATTGGGTTAATTTCAAATTAACCCAATAACTATATTCCGGTTGTCCATGTTTGTTATTAAAATTAACTATTTTGCATTTTAGCAATAATAATATTAAAACTAACATGTGAGTAAAAAAGTAACCGGTTTTTAAAGAATGAAAATATTTTCTAAATTTGTAAAAATACTGTTTTTGCTGGTTTGTATACCGCTATCATTAACAGGATGTGATCAGGACAACAGCTCAGGAGATGTTGTAAAAATTGGCCCGGGCTCGACCGGGCATGAAATGGTAAAAGATTATTACTCGATGGATCAGGATAACCTGCTAAATCTGGGAAAAATTAATCTCCAGGCAGGAGAAGTTGATGATGCTATTCAAATTCTTGAAAAATTTACACAATATTATCCCAATAACCCGGTCGGGCAATTTTATTTAGGTAAGGCTTATTATAAAAAAGGAGAGTACAAGGATTCCATAAGAAAATTCAAAAAGGCATTTATATTTGACAAAACCTCTCCTGAACCACTTTTGCATCTAGGAATGGCATATAAACAAACAGGTGAACAGGATAAGGCGATTAATGCTGTTTATGAATACCTTCTAAGAGAAACCGATATAACTGTTTCTGCAAGAGTAGAAGATAAAGTTAATACATTTGCAGAACCTGTGGTAGGTAAAAATATAATCGGAAGGGTTTTTGTCTCGGACGATGTTATCAAAGAAGAGAACATTGCATTGAATCCGAAAATATTCTTTAGAGCTGATACCCCTGAAATTTTTGCATCCGTAGAAATAATAGGTTCTGCAAACGATACCCCAATCCGGATAAAATGGTATTATTTTGCATCAGAAGAAGAAAAAATAGAGGTGAATTCTTCCGCATTTAAAGCCGGAGGTACGCAAAACGTCCTTATTGCTCTTAAAAAACCTTCTACAGACTGGCCAGCAGGCAAATATAAACTTGAAATATTGGTTGAGAATGAAAAAAACGCTGGTTTAATTTTTTACATTTTTTAGCTATACTAAACATCAAAATTATTTAACAAAAACTTCACTACATAGAAACTCCAGATATTAAATAAAATCTGATAAACTCAAAAGTAAACTGATAAATGACATTTAGAATATATAAAAATTTTCTAATATTTATATTGATGCTGTTAATATGTTTTAATGGTTCTTTATGCTTTGCAAGGGATACGAAGGAGAAAAAGAAACAGTTTACCGAAGCGGAAAAGCTTGATCCAGGAAAATTAGATGTTCGCAAAGACAAAACTTATGATGATGCTATAACAATAAAAGCAATTCATATCAAGGGCAATAGCCTTGTTTCCAAAGATAAAATCCTTAATGCCCTTGATATAAAACCCGGTGTAAAGTTTAACAGAAACCTGATAAAAAACGAGCTTAAAAATATATACCAGATGGGGTATTTTACGGACAGGATAAAAGCTGTACCGGAAGCTGACAAGTCAGGGGTAACCCTTCATATAGAAGTTGAAGAAAATATTCCCGTTACCGGGTTTAATATTACAGGCAACGAAGTAATTAATTCAGAAGAAATCATGCTTTTGCTGGAAACCCAAATTGGCCTTCCTCAGAATATCAGCCAGTTGAATGCTTCCATAAAAACCATAGAAGACCTGTATGGGGAAAAAGGTTATATACTGGCCCGGGTAAAAAAAATTCAGGATGACCCGGACGGCGCAATTAACGTAGTAATAAATGAAGGAACTATAGACAAGGTAGTATTATCCGGAAATGTTAAAACAAAAGATTTTGTCATAAAAAGGCATTTAACTATACAAGAAGGTGATATATACAATGAAATCCAGCTCAAACAAGACCTGGCAAGAATATTCGGTACGCAGGCATTTTCTGATGTTAGAAGGGTTATATCACCGTCCGAGGAAAATCCTTCTGAATATAAACTCACTATAGAAGTTGATGAAAAAAGAACCGGATCTGTTTCGCTGGGAGGCGGTATTGATACAGAAACAGGTGTTTTTGGCCAGATAGGTTATTTCGACAACAATTTTCGAGGACTGGGGCAGGAAGTCAGCGCTAATTTCCTTATGGGAAGCGGAATAGTCTTAAATAACAGCGGTGTCCTGGAAGAATCACCCATTCAGGTTGAGTTGAAATTCATTGAGCCAAGGCTTATGAGAAGTATGACGTCGCTTCAGGTGAATGCTTTTGTAAATGATATGGCCAGTTATCAGGTACCTTTGAGTATGGAAAGGCGTATTGGCAGCAGAATAGAATTTACAAGACCCCTTAAAGGTGTTCCTAACCTTGCCGGGAGCATAAGTTTTGGGGTTGAAAATGTTGATCATAGGGAAGGTGATGCGGACGAAATTGCGAGGGTATTTGCTAAAAAAGGTGTTAATATATCAAAAAGAGCCGAACAGCTGGAAGGCGGGACTTTTCTAACAATGGGGCCAGCCCTGGTTTATGATACAAGAAACCAGTTCCTGAACCCAACAGACGGGTGGTATGCATCAGCAAAGTTCCGGGAGTATTTTGCTATATCCGGGGATTCAAAAACTTTTGGTAAAACAAGCGCAACTGTAAGAAAGTTTTTTCCTGTAGGAGAAAAATCTACATTTACTATAGGCGGTAAAATTGGAACAAAAGTAATCGGAAACGTGCCGGAGTTTGAGGCATTCAGGCTTGGCGGTCCATATACAATAAGAGGTTTCAGGGAAGGCGACGTTGGTACGGGCGAAGGCTTTATGATGGCCAGCGCTGAGTTCAGAACACCTATACCGTTTATTAATAAATTTCTTGACTATAAGATAATACGGGATTTAAGGCTGGCGTTCTTTATGGATGCAGGCACCCTGTTTGAAGAAACCCTGACAAACACTTTATATAACTATCCGGGCTACGGTATATCAATAGGCAGCGGGGTTATAGTACCCCTTCCATACCTCGGCCCAATCAGGTTTGATTACGGATATCCTATTACAGCTGTGGGCGAGGGCAACAAAAGAGGAAGATTCACTTTTGGAATTGGAGAAAGATATTAGTGTATAATTAAACTTATATTAAAACAAAACAAAGATAAATGATTTTTTACATTTAAAAAGTACAAAGATAGTTTCGGGAGAAAGAAAATGAAAAAACTAAGATTACTGATTTCAACATTAATTTGTATGGTTGTATTTGTTTCCTGCACTTCAGCCGCAAGCGCAAAGGATTTTGGAGTGGTTGATTTAAACAAGGTAATAGAAAACTACACCAAGGCTCAGGAAGTTACAGCGGACCTTAAAGTTAAGGAAGCTGAATTGCAAAAATTTGTAGTAGAAGCCCAGAAACAACTTAAAGAAGCGGACACGCCTGTTGAAAAGAAAAACCTGGAAGAAAAGCTTGGTGAGCAGTTTAACATCAAAAGGCAGGCTTTTGCTAAAGAACAGACACAAAAATGGCAGGAAATTGAAGACGAAATCTTCGAACAAATTGAAGAAATGGCTAAAAACAAAAACCTTGAAATGGTGTTTAACCAGAAAAGCGTGATAGTAGGCGGAGTTGATATTACTGATGAAGTGATTAAACAATTGAATGAGTCAGTTGCAAAAGAGGGCAAAAAGTCCGAAAAGAAACAGGGCGTGCTCCAGAACCTTTTTAAATAGGCCTTTTGCAGCACTACAAGAAAAATTCATTTAAGAGTTTGACTAAAAGAAAGATTGTAGTATTATTTATTAGGTAAAGACAATCAAAGTCTATTATACACTACGTTAAGGTGAAAATTTTTATAGAATATGCCGGGATAGCTCAGTTGGTAGAGCAACGGACTGAAAATCCGTGTGTCCGCAGTTCAATTCTGCGTCCCGGCATTTTTTATTGGTGAGGGTTTCGGGGATTTGGGAATTTCAGAATTTTACCATTTTGTGCCAATTTTGTGCCAACTGGTTTTAAGATTGAATCCAGCGCATTAACACATTGCTCTCTTACTGTCGGTAAAATGTGTCCGTAGGTATCCATGGTCATATTTATAGTGCTATGTCCTAGCTGGCTCTGTATGTAACTTGGTTGTTTGTTTTCTGCTATAAGCAATGATGTATAAGTGTGTCTTAAATCGTGAAATCTAATTTTTTTAATGCCTGCTTTTTCAATAAGCGGTTGAAAAACTCTCCTGTTTAAATTTGCGGGGTTATGATAATTACCGGCAGCATTCGGAAATACAAGGTCTTTATCACTGGTTGGGCAGTTGGCTTTCCATTCCTGTAAAACCTGTACAAGTCCTTCTGTCATGTCTATAACCCTGCTTTTATTGCTTTTGGGGCTGGTAAGGTGATACTTAGTATAGTTTGAGTCTATTAAAATTGTTCTATTAAACCAGTCTATTTTTTTCCACTGTAATGCAAATAATTCTCCCTGCCGCATCCCAGTGGCGAGTGCTGTAAAAATGAGAGGGTAATACTCAGGGAAATGCTTGTGGGCTGTATTTATTAATATATCTACTTCTTTTGAATCCAAAACCTCAAATTTTTTTGATACGACTGTTAATTTTTTGATTTTAGTCATTGGGTTACGTGAAATAATATCATCATTAAACATTTTCTGAAAAACAGCTTTTAAAAATACTAATAAATGGTTTAAAGTTGCGCCGGAGACGTTATCATCGGATTTTGACCTGATAAAGTTCTCTATTGTAGTTTTTGTAATATCACTTAATTTGTTATTTTTAAAAAAAGGTTTTATATGATTGGCTAAATAACCTTTGTAGTCTGCGCAAGTTGATTTTTTACAGTAGACCTCTGCATGACACTTAATATAATTATTGCAGGCATCGACAAGAGTTAAGTTTTTCGCTTTTTTATTATACGTTGCGCTGCCCGGCACAAGTCTAATTTTATCAATATAATCCTCTGCTTCAGCTTTAGTTTTAAAGCCACCCTTTCTAATGCGCTCTCCTGAGGTATCTTTGAAGTCAGCATCCCAGCAAAATGACTTTTTGCCGTCTTTATTTTTCCATGTGCGTCTTCTAACTTTTGACACGATTGCAATTTAGCTCCTAATATATCCAGGCAATATACAATGACTTCTTTTTGCTGAAAAGCTCTATTTTAAAGCTCCGGGCGAAAAGTGTTTGATTTTATAAACTCTTCCAACTGATCCACAGTGAATACGAGCTTACCGTGTAATTTAACGTGTGGTAATTTCTTTTTATGCACCCAGGCATATATTGTTTGAACCTTAATATTCAGCATTTCAGCCGCCTGCTTTACGTTTAATAGTCTTATCACCTTTAATCTCCCGTCTATGTTACGAATAAACCTACCTCATATATAATGTTAAAAATTTGAAAAAAAGTTAAAAAGTATAAAAAGTCAGTATTTATAAAGTTTTTAGCGTTTAATGAATTGAAAAATGTTAAAAAAATTCACGCTACCAAGCACAGCACCCCTAAAATTGAGATGCTGTGCAGTCAGCAGGAGTAATCATGCCCCTACCTCTTTTAATTAATGTATATTGTAAACCACTGTGTCCATTAGGACCGCCGTGTGGTTCCTCAATCAGCTCATATCCATCAATAGCAGCCCTTTGTCTGACATATTCAATAGCATCCTTAAACCAGGAGGAGAAGTTCCTTGCGCTAACAAACCTTTGTTTTCTCAAAGTACACTTCGGTATCGGCTTGCCTATATTTTCCAAAAAGAAGTTATATAACATGTCCACGTCAATTCTAGGCGCTAATATCATAAATTGTTTTAAGTCCCGGGCAAACAGTTCAGTCTGAAATATTGCATACTCAATATCTTCAAGTGTAATTGTGGTATCTTCCGGATGCTCCAGTGCTGCAATAATTACCGCCAAGCGCAATGCTTTCCAGTGTCTATTGTGTAGCTCCTTTTTAAGTATCTCGTCAGTTGCTTCCGGTAAGCTATTATATTGTTTTTTATTTTCTTTTTCATACTCATGGTAGCGTTTATATGCTTCATCATTAGGTATGTATTCAGCGTGAGGCTGTATTGTCTCAAAAATAGTAAATAATAGCTCACCTTGTTGCTCTAAGCAGTAATAAGCGGCTTTTTTAATTTCCAGGTCAGTATTATAGTCTTCGTTGTAATGAAGTTCCATTTTTTTCATTGCAGTTATATTAAACCGCCTAACCATACCGCTGCTGAGTAAGTTTTCAAAATACTTACGGTTTTTATCAATTAATACCTTGTCTGTGTCTGAGTACAAAAAACAGCATATAGGTACTTCTTTAAAAGCACTTCTGTGTTCTGTTTTTATTCTTTTGGGGATTCCTGACCCGTCAAAAAATTTGATAATTGAATTTAAAAACCCTTTCTGTGTTGGCGTTGATTCTTCAATGAAAGCACCAAACTCTGGCATTATTATTAGTATACAGCCACATTCACACTGGTTGACTATTTGACAATCAGCTAAAAACCCTGCTGGGGTTGCTTCTTCCATTTCACAAATTGGAGGACTTAATGATTCTATTATTTTTGATAATAATGTATCTTTAATGTTTCTGACCATATAATCTTTTCCGCCGCCAGAGGGTATAAGAGCCACAGCATTGTAAGTAACAAGGCTGGGCTTTGCTCCTGAAAACTCACAAAGTTTAACCTTTTTGTGAGATATAATCGCTGCAAAACAAACATTCATTACATTTAAGGTGTTTGCTAGGTTAATGCTGGGGTGTAATTTATTTAAACCTTCTGAATATATTTCCCTGTATGTAGGGGGTATTTTGCTTAAATCAAATTGTTCTGTCATTTGTTGTTTCCTTTCTTTGGTATTTTTTTCTCTCTCTTTTTCACAAAGCGCTTTCTTCTGTCCCCGTTATTCAGCGTTTTGATTATGAACGAGGGCGGAGAAGAAAGCGCTTTGTGGTTAGTATAAATCTTATTTTCATATTTTCCTTGTTTTCAAATATTTAATTTTTAAAAAGTCTAAAAGAAAAACCCAGGGCGAAAGAGGGCTATCCCTCCTCACCACTGGGGTTTTAGACACAGTTGTTAAGGAGTAAAATTAATACTACAATATAAAATTTTATTGATAAATTGAAACTTACTTCTAGAAGTTAACTTCTATACAACACATAACTGAGTAATTCTTTTCTGTCATTTATACCTGCTTTATAAAAAAATTTGTTCAGGTGTTGTGAAACGGTGTTTGATTTTATGCCTATTGCTTTGATTCATTAATTATTAAGGATAAAGCCTTTTCAACTTAATCCTTGCGTCATTAGTCTTAAATCTCCAATCCACACCAACTTTATCGCAATTTCGTTCTTTTACCCAAGAATTAAGCTCATTTTGCAAAAATTCCAGATCAGGAATTCTTCTATTTATAGACTGTTTTGCCATTGCAGCAATCTCTATTTCAGCAATATTAAGCCAACTGCCGTGTACAGGAGTATAATGAATTTCAAAGCGTTTAGCAATGCGTCTTGCTTTTTTAGGGAGAAAGCACTCATAAAGCACTGATAATTTATGAATATTCAAATTATCCATAACAAGCCTGATTGTCTTGGCTTTAGGGTAATATTTGTCTGATAAATCTTCTAATAATCTGGCAAAATCCTCTTTTGTTCTTCGTTTTGTAACTTTGCAATCTCTAAAACCATTAAATGGCTCGGTTATCATAAAAATATTACAAGTACCTTCCCGCTTGTACTCATAATCAATCTTTTTAGGTTTGCCTTTTTTCATAGGCAAAGGCTTGATAAGGTTATCTAAAAGCTGGTAAGGCTTTTCATCAATACAAACAACGGGTTTTTCAGGATCATACTCGGATTCGTAAAGATCAAGAATATCTTCCATTCTGTAAACAAACTCTGCATCTTGTTTTGGAACGCACCAGCTTTTGTTTAACCAAGGCTTAATTTCATTTTTTTTAATGTTCTTTGTATCGTTGTATCAGATACTTTTAATTCAATAAGATTTTCTTCTAATAATTGCATTGTCCATCGAGTTCTGCCTTCTGGGGGCGGGGAACAGGCTCGAGCTATTAAAATAGCTTCTTTTCTTCCATCAAGTTTTTTAGGCTGCCCTGGCCTTGGTCGTTCGTTAATAGCATTTTCTAATCCCTCCAAGACAAACTTTTTCCTTGTATTTTCAACTGTTCCGTCAGATACTCTGACTATTTCCTGTATTTCCTTGTCCTTTTTGCCCTCATCCGCAAGTAAAAGAATTCTTGCCCTGTTAATTTTTCTGGCTGATTCCTTGCCTTTTCTGGTTATTCCCTTTAAAAACTCTCTCTGTTCTTGATTTAGCCTGATTTCATACTTTAATACACTTTTTTTCATATCCTCACCTCTCGTCTTTTTTTGCAAAGACGTGGATTAATATATTTTGTTCTCAACTTCTAATGAATCAAAGCACTAGTAAAAATACACCGCTCATCGTTTCATTATCAACCTGTTAATCATTCTGACAGTGATTTAAGAAATAAGGTTATTGCAATAGCCAGACGAAGAAAGAGATTTGGCTATAGACGTATACATATCTTACTGAAAAGAGAAGGATGGAACGTGAATCACAAAAAGGTTTATCGAATATACAGAGAAGAAAACCTGTCAGTCAGGCGGACCAAAAGAAAGCGTATAAAATCCGCCCAGAGAGAAAACGTATTAACTCCCATATTTCCTAATGAACAGTGGGCTATGGATTTTATGAGCGATTCTTTAGCCTGCGGAAGGAAAATACGCACACTTAATGTTGTAGATTTGTTTACCAGGGAATGCCTTGCGATTGAAGTAGATACATCCTTGTCTGGTTTAAGGGTAACCAGAGTGCTGGAAAGGTTGCTTGAATCAAAAGGAGTACCTAAATCAATAACCATTGATAATGGAACTGAATTTACCAGCAAGGTATTTGACAGGTGGGCTTATGAGAATAACATACAGCTTAATTTTATTCAGCCAGGAAAGCCTTCCCAGAATGGTTTTGTTGAATCTTTTAACGGTAATTCAGGGATGAATGCCTGAATGAAAACTGGTTTTTAAGTTTAAATCACGCAAAGGAGTTGATTGAAGATTGGAGAATAGATTACAATACGCGAAGACCGCATAGTTCATTAAACAACTTAACACCACAGGAATATTTAAACGATTGGGAAGAAACTAAATCAAAACTGGTTGTATAAATGGGGGCAGGTCAAACTTATAAAAGGAATAATATATTGATAAAAAACATAAAGAAATTACGAGAAAGTTTTAGAAAAGCCAAATCCAGATATGGATTCAAAATTTTTGGAATGGTTGTACTGCCGGACCATTTTCACATAATAATAAAACCCGATACTGCTAATGAATATTCAAAAATATTCGGCAGTATAAAAAGCTGTTTTACAAAATCTCTGAATAAAGAATATCTGATAGAAAACATTTCAAAAAGCAGGGTAAAACGCAGAGAAAAAGGTGTGTGGCAAAGAAGGTTTTATGAGCACACAATAAGGAATGAAGAAGAATTATACAACTATTTGGATTACATTCATTACAATCCGGTCAAACACGGGTATGTCAAAAACATAAGAGATTGGGAATATTCTTCTTTTCACAGGTTTGTAAGACAAAATCTTTATGAGGCTGACTGGGGAAGTTCGGAGGGTGTAAATCATAAGATTGGAGATTTAATCTATGACAACGCTTAATAATGGTGCGCAATGCGCACCCTACGATGCTATAACATCCATTCTTTATTTTATAGACAGTATAATGCTTTTGCCAACACTTCCCCTAAATCTTTTTGCACGTTAAAGTACAGGCAAAATTGATAAAATATGTACTTTCGAACTCTCAACTCAAAGACGGAAAGCTAGACTATACCTATAAAAAACCCTTCAACTTATTCGCTGAAGGACTATCTTGTAATAAAAAGCTCCCCTAATGATGCGAAACTGGAACTTTTTGTGAACAGTCTTTACTCTATAGCGCAGGATAAAAACTGCGATAATATTGTGTTTTTAATCAAGCAGTTACGGAAAATAGCCTGATAAAGTTCGGCTGGCACCTGATAAAACTGAATGATAGGAAATAGTAAAACATAGTCATATTGTGCATATCAGCTTGAGTCCATGCTTAAACATGCATAAGCGGATTTATCGAGTTCGACTTATATTCGCTCTCTGTTTAGCTTTACCCGATGGCACATGCAAACATGCACGCTTTAATTTTTCCACGCCCAGCCAAACTGTGCGCCTTTTTATACCCGCAGTACCCCACCCCTCAGGAAGGAACCGTTAATTTACACCAAGGTATAACTAAAATTAAAGGGCTAACAGACCTTTACATGCATTAATTTGTCATGCTATAGTTGCTTTTCCCTATTTTTACATGCGCAAAATTTGGTTTACATGCATTTGACCTTAAAACCAAACCCCGCCTAATTATAGTCCCTGTCTATCTTTCCAGTATCTCACATGCAAAGCATGCACACTTTCTAAAACACACACCTAGGGATATTTTGCGCTATAGATTACCCGCATCCGGTACCCCTCGGCGGAGGAACCCTCGGTATTGAGTCTGAGTTCCATTTATCTTAGTTTAATACACTCATAAATTGTGCTGACAACCACTCCCAATAAGACAAAATCAAGTAGTAGCACAAAGAAGACTGACTCTATCCCTGTTATAAAAAGGATTATAGAAGTTACAATAATAATATCCAATATAAAACTCACCGGCACTACTGACGGTGTTGTGATAGAATTTTTAGATGTAAACATATTAAATCTTGCCCTGAGAAATCAGGGTTGTATTTGTTTTGTTATCAAGCTGGAAGCAGCTACTTTTTCGACAGTATCAATATAAACGATTCCGAATTATTTGTCAACACGTTTTTATGAGCAGTAGGAAATACTTATAAATGCTGGTTATTACTAAAAAAATCAAAGAATTTTTAGAAGAAAAAAATATATCTCAAAATAATTTTGCAATTAGTGTAAATCTTCCCTCCGGCGCATTTAGTTCTATGTTATCAGGAGACGCCCCTTTCCCCGATGATAAAATACAAAAAATTGCACCTGTACTTGAAGTATCCCCAGAGGAAATAAAAGGCTGGATTCTGGCCGACAAATACCCTGAAAATATATTAAAAAGGGCGTTGGAAGTTAAACAGGAAGTAAAACCAGAAGCGAAAAAGCTAATCCTAACCATTAAGATAGATAGTCTTCTTCAGCAAAGAGGTCTTTCCAGAACAGCTTTAAGCGGCCTTATAGAATACAGCCAGGGTAAACTTAATCAGATGATTAAAGGCGATGAACCCATATCCCCGCTGGTTATTTCTAAAATAGCTCCGGTGCTGGAAGTATCTGAAGATGAAATCACAAGCTGGATTGTGGCGGATAAGCATTCGGTGGAGGCTTTGCGGGTAGCATTGGAGAGTTAATAGTGACAAGGACTGGAAACTGTAAGAAATTGTTTAAGTCAGACTATTTCTCTGAACTACTTGATTAAAAACACAGCACCGTCAGCAGTGACGGCGGGCTTGTTGTAGGATTTAGTTAGGCTTACCAGTATTGATGCTTATATTGAATTTACTTAATCTTAAAATTGCAATTAAAACTAAATGCATAACAACTATATTATATTGTTTTGGCGAATAAAATAAGCAATGAGCCACATCATTCCTTAAATTT
>Ga0081527_100177_pt1 | contig 50823 bp, 52 predicted proteins | sample HotLakmasection5_FD_70992 | JGI IMG/M metagenome (GOLD analysis project Ga0081527, IMG submission 70992) | Hypersaline microbial mat communities from Hot Lake, Washington, USA - Section #5 (SPADES assembly) (version 2) | ecosystem: Environmental > Aquatic > Non-marine Saline and Alkaline >... | reverse complement strand
GGCGGGGGGGGGGGCCCCCCCCGCCGCGCGGCGCGCGGGGCCCCGCCCTTGCTGGGGGCGGTCCTCGCCGCCGGGGCCGGCCCCCGCGCCGATGCGCGTCCGGCCGCGCGGGCGGGCGTCCGCGCGGAGCCCCTGCAGCGCCTCCATGGTGTTGTCGACGGCCAGCAGCGGCGCGTCCGGGGCGACCCGCGGCGGCGGCCGGTGGGCGACGACCGCGGCCGCGCCCCCGGCCAGGGCGGCGGCGGCGTGGTCGTGGCCGTCGTGGTTGGGGCCGGCCAGCGCGACGAACAGGTCGCCCGGCTCCAGGGTGCGGCTGTCGATCGACACGCCGATGGCGCGCCACTCGCCGACGGCGGTGCCGCCGGTGGCGGCGGCGGCTTCCTCCGCGGTCCACAGCACGGGGCGAGCGCCGGCGGCGGTCATGGCGCACGTCCGTCCAGCGCGGCGACCGCGGCGCGCACCTGCTCCGCGTCGTCGAACGGCCGAACCTCGCGGCCCACCGTCTGCCCGGTCTCGTGGCCCTTGCCGGCGACCACCAGCACGTCGCCTTCCGCCAGGCCGGCGACGGCGGTCCGGATGGCGGCGGCACGGTCGCCGATCTCGGTCGCGCCGGGGCAGCCGGCCACGACCTGCGCGCGGATCGCGGCCGGATCCTCGCTGCGCGGGTTGTCGTCGGTGACGATGGCGATGTCGGCCAGGCGCCGGACCACGGCGCCCATCTCCGGCCGTTTGCCGGGATCGCGGTCGCCGCCGCAGCCGAACACCACGACCAGCCGGCCCCGCGTGTGGGCGCGCAACGCGGTCAGCAGCGCCGCCAGCGCATCCGGCGTGTGCGCGTAGTCCACGAACGCCGGCGCGCCGCTGGCCCGCCGCGCCGCCAGCTCCAGCCGGCCGGGCACGCCGGTCAGGTGCTCCAGCGCCGCGACCGCCGCGTCGGCCGCCACGTCCTCGCCGGCCAGCACCAGGCCCAGGGCGCACAGCGCGTTCTCCGCCTGGAACAGGCCGGCCAGCGGCAGCCGCACGCGGTGCGCGGCGCCGAACACGGTCAGGCGCAGGTCCAGCCCGTCGGCGCGAGGCTGCACGTCGTCGAGGCGCAGCTCGCGGCCCTGCCGGCCGAAGGTGACGACGCGCTGGCCGCGGCGGCGGCAGCGCTCGACCAGCGCCTGCCCTTCCTGCGCGTCGGCATTCAGGACGGCGGTGCCGCCCGGCGGCAGCAGCTCGTCGAACAGCCGCGCCTTGGCCAGGAAATAGGCCTCGAACGTCTTGTGGTAGTCCAGGTGGTCCCGCCCCAGGTTGGTGAAGGCGGCCGCCCGCAGCTGGACCCCGTCGAGGCGGTGCTGGTCGAGTCCGTGCGACGAGGCCTCCATGGCCAGGTGGGTGACCCCGTGGCGGGCGAGCGCGGCCAGGTCGGCGTGCAGGGCCGCCGGCTCCGGCGTCGTCAGCCTGCCGGGGCGCCGGCCTTCGGCGGTTGTCAGGCCCAGCGTGCCCAGGCTGGCGGCGCGCAGGCCGAGACGGGTCCAGATCTGCCGGGCCAGGTTGACCACGGAGGTCTTCCCGTTGGTCCCGGTGACCGCCACCACCGTGTCCGGCTGGGCGCCGTGGAACGCCGCCGCCATGCGCGCAAAGCGGCGGCGCGGCTGCGGGTCCTCGATCAGCCGGACTTGCCCGGCCCCGTCCGGCAGGGCCGTGCCGGTCTCAGCCAGCACGACCGTGGCGCCGCGGGCAATGGCGTCGCAGATGAAGTCGCGGCCGTCGGAGAGCACGCCCGGCAGCGCGGCGAACAGGAACCCCGGCCGGACCTCGCGCGAGTCCTCCGTCAGCCCGGCGATGCCGGGCGGCAGGTCGGCGGCAGCCGACCGCGGTATGTCGAGCCCGGTCTTCATTGTCTCGTGAACGATGCCGTCCGTGTGTCCGCGTCCTGCCCCAGGTCCAGCCGCATCGCCTCGCGGATCTCCTCCGCCCCGGCATCGACCGGTGCCACGCCGAGCATCGGGCCGATCCGCTCGACGACCCGGCGGATCACCGGTGCCGCCACCCAGCCGCCGGTGGCGTAGCCGTAGGTCTGCGCCGTCCCCTGCGGCTCATCCAGCATCGCCAGGACGACGTATTCGGGGCGATGCATGGGAAATGCCGCGACGAACGACGACAGCAGCGCCCGCCGGTTGTAGCCGCGGCCCTGCGTCTTCTCCGCCGTGCCGGTCTTGCCGCCGACCAGATAGCCCGCGGCGTCGGCGTTGCGGCCGGTGCCCTCGGCGACGACCAGGCGCAGCAGCCGCCGCATGGTGTCGGACGTCTGCGGGGACAGGACCCGCTCGCCCGCCGGCGCCTCGTCGCTGTGCAGCAGGGTCGGCCGGTGCAGCACGCCGCCGTTGACGACCGCGCCGACCGCCGTGACCAGCTGCACCGGGCTGACCGACAACCCGTGGCCGAACGAGATCGTCATGGTGTTGATCTCGCGCCACGGCGACGGCACCAGCGGCGTCCCGACCTCGGGAAGCTCGACCGGGGCCGGGTCGAGCAGGCCGAGGCGGCGCAGGTAGTCCTGCTGGCGCGGCGTGCCGACGGCGAGCGCCATCTGCACGGCGCCGATGTTGGACGAATAGCGGAACACCTCGGCGACCGACAACCAGCGTGCCTGGGCATGGTAGTCGCTGATCGCGAACCGGCCGACCCGGATCGGCCGGGTTGCGTCGAAGGGGGTCCGCACGTTGGCGATGCCGGTGTCGAGCGCCATCGCCGTCGTGAAGATCTTGAAGGTCGAGCCCATCTCGTAGACGCCGAGGGTGGTCCGGTTGAACCGGGTCTCCTCGGGCACGCTGCCGGCGGCATAGGGATGGAAGTCGGGCAGCGACACCATCGCCAGGATCTCGCCGGTGTTGGCGTTCATGATCAGCCCGGCGCCGCCGATCGCGCTGAATTCTTCGATCGCGGCCTGCAGCTCGGCGCGCATGACCTCCTGCACGCGGATGTCGAGGGACAGGCGGACCGGCTCCCCGGCATTCAGCGTCTCGTCGAAGGAGCGCTCGATGCCGGCCAGGCCGCGGCCGTCCACGTCGGTGAACCCGACGACGTGGGCGGCGAGGTTGCCCAGCGGGTGGAAGCGCCGGTCCTCGGTCTGGAAGGCCAGGCCCGGGATGCCGAGCCGGTTGATCCGGTCCTGCTGGCGCGGCGTCAGGTGGCGGTGCAGCCAGACGAAGCGCCGGTCGGTGGCGAGCAGCAGGCGCGCCCGCGCGGCGTTGAAGTCGGGCAGGATCGCCGACAGCTGCTCGATCGCCGCCTCGGCGTCGGGCACCCGCGAGGCATCGGCATAGAGCGACGGCGTCGGCAGGCTGGTCGCCAGCAGCACGCCGTTGCGGTCGACGATCTCCGCACGGCTGGCGTCGGAGGCGACCGCGGCCGTGCGTGCCGGACTGGGCCCCTCCTCGTCCTGCAGCAGGGTCACCGAGACCAGCCGTCCGGCCACGGCGACGAAGCCGAGCGCGAACATCAGCGCGGTCATCAGCAGGCGCACGCGCCCCACCTCGAGCGCGCGGCCGGCGCGGCCGGGCATGCGGATGCGGCGCGACGCCGCCGGCAGCCTGTCGTACGTCGTGACGCTCATCGGCCCATGCTCCCGATCGGCTGGCGCAGGCGCCCCTGGGGCGGCACGTACGGCCCGGACGCGCGCATGCTGGCCAGCGTCGCCGCGATCGGGTCGGCGCCGGTCTCCACGACGGCGTTGACGTGCATCGCCGGCCCTGCCGGCTGCAGGTGCGTCGGCGGGGCAGCCCGGCGCGGGGCCGGCGCGCGCACGGCCGGGCGCGGAGCCGGATCGGCCGGCACCGTGGCGCGCGGCGGGGCGGCGGGCGCGGCGGCGGCCGGCGGCGCGGGCTCGGCCGAACGGGCGACCGGCGCGACCGGCGCCGCCCGGTTCGGGTGGCGCGGCGGCAGCGGCAGGCTGTCGAGCCCCGGCAGGCGGACCAGCGCGACCTCCGCCGGCATGCCCGGTTCGGGCAGCGGCAGCGGCACCGCGGCGGCAGTGCGGATCACCTGATCGCTGCGCATCGGCTCCAGCCCGGTCAGCGCGGCGGCCAGGGCGCGCAGGCGCTCCGGCCGGTTCAGGAACGCCCACTCGGCGCGCAGGATGCGGATGCTGACGTGCTCGGCGACGATCTCCTGGTTGAGGTCGGTCAGCTCCGCCTCGAGCGCGGCCACCTCCTGACTGACCCGGAACAGCAGCACGGCCGCGATCGCGGCGAGGGCAAACCAGAAAAACAGGCCGATGCGCATCATGCTGCCCTCCAGGCGGGGGACGCGGTCCGCACCGCGGAGCGGAGTCGGGCGGACCGGGCACGGGGGTTGGCCGCCACTTCGGCCGCGCCGGGCACGGCGGGCTTGCGGCGGATCAGGCGGAAGGTGGCGGGGCGGTCCGCCAGTCGGTCGAGCGGGCCGGGCGCCGGCCGGTGGCGCGACACGCCGGGGGCGGAGCCGCTGCGCTCGGCCAGGAACCGCTTGACGCGGCGGTCCTCCAGGCTGTGGAACGAAACGACGGCGAGCCGGCCGCCCGGGCGCAGCAGGCGCTCGGCGGCGCCCAGGCCGCGGTCCAGCTCGCCAAGCTCGTCGTTGACGTGCAGGCGCAGCGCCTGGAACGTGCGGGTCGCCGGGTCGATGCCGTCGCGGGCGCGCGGCACGGCGCTGCGGACCAGCTCGGCCAGTTCTCCCGTCCGCGTGATCGGCGCCCGCGTGCGCGCGGCGACGATGGCGCGGGCGACGCGGCGCGAATGCCGCTCCTCGCCGAGGCCATAGATAATGTCGGCCAGTTCCGCCTCGCCGAGCCGGTTGACCACGTCGGCGGCGGTCGGCCCCTCGCCGCCCATGCGCATGTCGAGCGGGCCGTCGGCGCGGAACGAGAAGCCGCGCGCCGGGTCCTCGAGCTGCGGCGACGACACGCCGAGGTCGAGCGCGATGCCGTCCACCGGGCCCGCCACCAGCCGGTCCATCTCGCCGAAGCGGCCCAGGTGCAGCGCCAGGCGGCCGGGGTTGGCCTCGGCCAGAGCGCGGCCGGCGGCGATCGCCTCCGGATCGCGGTCGATCGCCTCGACCCGGCAGCGTGCCGCGGCGAGCAGCGCCCGGGCATAGCCGCCGCGGCCGAAGGTGCCGTCGACGAAGGTCTCGCCGTCGGCGGGCGCCAGGTCGGCCAGGACCTCGGCCAGCAGCACCGGGGCATGGCCGGCGGCCGTGTCGCCCGGCTGGCCGGCGTCGGCCGCCGCGGCGTCCGAGGGCGGCCGCGCCGGGGTCATTGCGCCGCCTCCCCCGAAGCGGCCGGGACCGCCGGCAGCTCGACGTCCCCGTCGTCGTCGCCTTCAAACAGCCCGATCGAGTCCTCGTAGGCCTTCGGGCTCCACACCTGAAAGCGCTGACCGAGCCCGACGAAGGTCGCCTGGTCGGCGATCCCCGCAAATTCCATCAGGTCGCGCGGCAGCACGAAGCGGCCATCGGGGTCGTAGGTAATCGTGCGTGTCCGGGCAAAAAACCGGCGTTCGGCCGTTCGCCGTTCGGGCGAGCCGATGGTCAGCGCATTGATCCGTTTCTCGACCTCTTCCATGTAGGCCTCACCGAATCCGTCGATGGCTCCGTCGTTGCGGTTGGGCGTAAGATACAGGACGTTCGTGCCCTTCTCCTCAAGCGCCGCACGAAAAGCCGCGGGCACGCTGACCCGGCCCTTGCCGTCAACCTTGTTGGTGTGGGTCGACGTGAACCGGCGCTTCAGGGCTCGCCCCTTTCCTCTGCTGGCGGGCTGCTTACGCCTCGTCCCTGACACATTGCGTCAGCTGTCGCCCGCAGGCCGCTGATGCTTATCGTTGGGTGGGCATGGGATATCATGGGAAAACATGGTACGTCAACGCAAAAAGAAGCAATATCCGTTGCTCCGGAGAGAAAATCCGCAACTATGCCGGCCAACAGCGGCACTCTGTCGCTGCAGCGCAAAAACTATTCGATTTTGGTGGGTTGGAAGGCAAACTTAATGTTTTATCTTGGTTTTGTTCTTGTTATGTTCTGTAAATGTTCGTTAACCAGATTTGAGGAAAATCAATACGGCGCGCAATCTCAGCGTCTGGTGCGGGTGGGATTTCATGGGACGACACCCCACCGGACCGTCCGGCAGCGCCATATACCTTCGGATGCCGAAACACCGGAGTCGGGGCCGACTACAAGATATGGGCGGCATACCGAAATGCTCCCCAAGACTCGGGGAATTCCGCCGTCCCGGGCGACGGGAGCGGCCCGGCCGCATTGGGCGGCCCGGCCGGGCAGCGGGGTCAGACGGCCTGTAAGCCGGGTTCTGTCCCGGCCCGTGCGGGCCGGGGATGACCATTCGTCTGGGACGCCCGTCGCCGGACGCCTCGCGCGACCAACCCGGGCGGCGGCCGGAAACGGCCGTGGGCGCCGTGACCGGCGGCCCTCCGCCCCTATTCGGTCTTGCTCCCGGTGGGGTTTACCGTGCCGCCCCCGTTGCCGGGGGCGCGGTGCGCTCTTACCGCACCCTTTCACCCTTGCCGGCCGGCGCGGGCGAAGCCCTCGCGGACCGGCGGTCTGCTCTCTGTGGCACTTTCCCTGGGGTCGCCCCCGCCGGGCGTTACCCGGCACCGTGTTTCCGTGGAGCCCGGACTTTCCTCCCCCGGCGCCAAAGGCCGGGGGCGGCCATCCGGCCGTCTGACCAGTTCGGAATCTGGGCCCGCCGGGGCCCGGCCGCAACGCCTTTGCGGGAACGGACCGGGGCAAATCGGGCCGCTGCGGGCGCGCCTGGGCCGCTCTTTCGCGCGCCCGTGCCTTCGCGCCGTCACCCGAGGCGCGAAGTCGTGCTACCCGGCCCGTCCCATGCGGTGCTATATCTTTCGGATGTCCGGTCGACCGGCGCGGGATCGCAACCGAGATACGAAGGAACCGACGAGATGCCCGACATCGCCATTGCCTGCCAGGGCGGCGGCAGCCACACGGCATTCACCGCCGGCGTGTTGCAGTCGATTCTCCAGGACGCGGCGGAGCACCGCGGCTACCGCATCACCGGGTTGAGCGGGACCTCCGGCGGCGCGCTGAACGCCCTGCTGGTGTGGTACCACCTGCTGCGCGGCGAGCCCGAGGCCGGGGCGCAGGTCCTTGAGGACTTCTGGATGCAGCCCTACCCCTACGGAAACGCCGCGGTGCTGCCCCCCGACTATGTCATGAACCAGTGGATCGTGCAGTCCTCGACCTGGCCGATCCGCTACGAGTCGAGCCCGTACGCGACGCAGGCCTGGTTGAGCGCGGTGCCGCCGGAGACGCAGGGCTGGGCGGCGATGTGGATGGACGGCCACGCCGCACTGCGCCACCTGCTGACCCGCTACGTCGACTTCGACTCCCTGCCGAACCTGGTCCGGGACCGCACGGACCCCGCGCCCGAGCTCTACATCGGCGCCGTGGAGATCAAGGAGGGCCGGTTCGTTCGCTTCCAGGGCACGCACCCGGACTTTTCCGCCGAATCGGTGATCGCCTCGGCCACCCTGCCGGAGATCATGAGGACCCTGGAGATCCGCGAGGGCGCCTATGCCGGCGCGTACTGGGACGGCCTGTTCTCGGAGAACCCGCCGGTGAGCTGCTTCTGCGAGAGCGGCGACGGCATGCAACTGGGCAAGCCAGACGAGATCTGGGTCATCCGCATCAACCCGCGCCACCGGTCCGACGTGCCGCGCTCGCTCAGCGAGATCCACGACCGCCGCAACGAACTGGCCGGCAACATGTCGCTGGAGCACGGGCTGGCCATGATCGAAAAGATCAATGAGCTGGTCGAGCCCTGGGTGGGCAGCAAGGGCGGAACCAAGAAGGCCTGCCCGGACAACCTGCGCAAGTACAAGATCATTCAGGTCCGCGAGATCGCCATGCGCGAGGACCTGGCCGACGCGCTGAGCTATCCGTCCAAGTTCGACCGCAGCCTGCAGCACCTGAACAGGCTGATGGAGGACGGCCGCGCCCAGGGCCGCGCCTTCCTGGAGTCGTGGCGCCCCGCCGGCTGACTCCGGCGTTCCCCCCGCACCGCCCGCGGCGCCCGGCCCGGATTTGAGGCGGGCGGCGGCCTGGACTTGCGCCGTTCATCCGTGCCAATGTCGTTTTCCGCATTTGCGAACGTGAGATCGATTCAGGGGGAAAAAATGCCTCGCACCGCACGACCGCGCCGCAGCGTGCTGTACATGCCGGGCTCCAACGCGCGCGCCCTGGACAAGGCGAAGACGATCCCGGCCGATTCGCTGATCCTCGACCTGGAGGACGCCACCGCGCCGGACGCCAAGGACCAGGCGCGCGAGCAGGTCTGCGACGCGGTGAAGGCGGGCGGCTACGGCAAGCGCGAGCTGATCATCCGCATCAACGGGCTGAACACCCCCTGGGGCTATCGGGACATCGTCGCGGCGTCCGGCACCCCGGCCGATGCCATCCTCATTCCGAAGGTCGAGAGCGGCGATACCGTCCGCCAGGTCGAAGCGGTCATGCGGATCGCCGGTGCGCCGGACGACATGAAGATCTGGTGCATGATGGAGACCCCGTTCGGCGTGCTGCATGCCGAGCTGATCGCCGCCGCGTCGGACCGGATGGAATGCTTCGTCATGGGCACGTCGGACCTGGCCAAGGACCTGGACGTGGCCCACACGCGCGAGCGGCTGCCGATGATCACGTCGCTCGGCCTGTGCATGCTGGTGGCGCGCGCCTACAACCTGGCCATCATCGACGGCGTGTACCTCGACCTCAACGACGACGAGGGCTTCGAGTACGCCTGCCGCCAGGGCATGGAGCTGGGCTTCGACGGCAAGACCCTGATCCACCCGAAGACCGTCGCCGCCGCCAACCGGGTGTTCACGCCGAACCTGGACGACGTCGCCTGGTCGCGCAAGATCATCCAGGCTCACGCCGAGGCCGCGGCCCAGGGCAAGGGCGTCGCGGTGGTGGACGGCAAGCTGATCGAGAACCTGCACGTCGAGAGCGCCAGGCGGCTGGTGGCCATGGCCGAGGCGATCAACGAGCTGGAGGCGGCGCAGTAATGGCCGGCACCAAGACCAACCCCGGGAACTATTTCGAGGACTTCAAGGTCGGCCAGGAGATCGTCCACGCCACGCCGCGGACCATCACCACCGGCGACGCCTCGCTCTACACCGCGCTGTACGGCACCCGTTTCGCCGTACCGTCGTCGACGGCTTTCGCCCAGGCGCTCGGGCTGGCGGCGGCGCCGGTCGACGACGTGCTGGCCTTCCATGTCGTGTTCGGCAAGACGGTGCCGGACATCTCGCTCAACGCGATCGCCAACCTGGGCTACGCCGGCGGCCGCTTCGGCGCCCCGGTCTACCCCGGCGACTCGGTGCAGACCGTCTCCACCGTGGTCGGTCTGCGCGAGAACAAGAACGGCAAGAGCGGCGTGGTGTACGTCCGGTCGGTCGGCACCAACCAGCGCGGCGAGACGGTGCTGGACTATGTGCGCTGGGTGATGGTCAACAAGAAGGACACCGGCGCGCCGACGCCCGACCCGGTGGTGCCCAACCTGCCCGGTGCGGTGCCGGCGGAGGAGCTGACCGTGCCCGAGGGCCTGGACCTGTCGCGCTACGACACCGCCCTGGCCGGCAGCCCGCACCTGTGGGACGACTACGAGCCGGGCGAGAAGATCGACCACGTCGACGGCATGACCATCGAGGAGGCCGAGCACCAGATCGCCACCCGCCTCTACCAGAACACCGCCAAGGTGCACTTCAACCAGTTCACCGAGAAGGACGGCCGGTTCGGCCGGCGCATCATCTATGGCGGGCACGTCATCAGCCTGGCCCGGTCGCTGTCGTTCAACGGCCTGGCCAACGCCTTCAAGGTGGCGGCGATCAACGCCGGCACCCATGCCAGCCCGACCTTTGCCGGGGATACCGTCTACGCCTGGTCGGAGGTGCTGGAGCGGATCGAACTGCCCGGCCGCAGCGACGTCGGCGGCCTGCGCCTGCGCACCGTCGCCACCAAGGACCGCCCCTGCGCCGACCACCCGTTCAAGACCGCGGACGGCAAGTACGCCGACGGCGTGGTTCTGGACTTCGACTACACGGTGCTGATGCCGCGGCGGCGTTAGGCAGGTCTACTCGGGGTCGGCCGGGCTCATTGAGTTCGGCCGTCTCCATGCAACACGGCAACGGCCGCTTTGGACTCCAGGTATCCCGTCACCGCGGTCTCGTCCTGCACCACGCGCTGGGACACGGCCCGGCCGCATCAGCCGAACCGCAGCGCCGCCAGCAGCGCCGCTGCCACCAGCAGCAGGGTCATCCCTGTGACCGGCCAGCGGCGCAGCCGCGCCTCGGCCGCCGCCGGCCGGGTCACGGCGCCGGGTCGCGGCGGCCGGACCGCCGGTTTTGGACTCCGCCGGGCGGCCAGACCGGCTCCGGTCACGACCATCCGGCCGAGCGGACCGGCCGCGGCGATCACGTCGCCCTCGGGGATCGCGATCGGCGCCAGGGCGCGGCGCACCGACGGCAGAAAGGCGAGCCCGGCCAGCAGCGCCCCCAGCAGCACCGGCCAGCTCTGGGTCCATAGCCGGCCGGGCGCGGCGGCGTAGGTCAGCGGCTCGTCGTGCAGTTCGGTGAACAGCGCCCAGGCCGCCGCGAAGCCGGCGATCACCAGCGTCAGCCAGGGCAGCCACAGCCCGGCGCGCGGCACCGCGGCGGCGGTGGCGGGCCGCGCAGCGCGCCACGCCACGACCAGGAACCGCGCCATCAGCAGCGTCGTGCCGACCGAGGCAAACGACAGCAGCCGCTCCGCGTCGGCCCATGCCGCCCCGCCGGTGGTGGCGATGTCCTTCAGCGCCAGCTTGGCCAGCGCGCCGCTGGTCAGCGGCGCCCCGGCGATCGCCAGGGCCGGCACCACCAGCGCGGCCAGGATCAGCCGCCGGTGCGCCCGCCGGCCGGCCGTCGCCAGCACGCCGACCCCGAGGAACAGCCCCGCCTTGGCCAGCCCGTGATGGGTGGCGTAGAGCGCCGTCGCGGCCAGCGCCAGGGGCAGCGCCGCCGGGTCGATCAGCACGCTGCCGATGCCGGCCAGGATCAGCCCCATCTGGCTCAGGCTGGAATAGGCCAGCACGGTCTTGGGCCGGTGTTGCGGCAGCCCGGCCAGCACGCCATAGCAGGCGGTGAAGAAGCCGAGCGCCACGATCGCCGCGCCCCAGGCCTCCGCGCCGGCCTCGCCCAGCGGCAGGAAGCGCAGCAGACCGAAGATCCCGGCCTTGATGATTGCCCCGCTCAGCGCCGCCGAGGCGGGCGTCGGCGCTGCCGGATGGGCGACCGGCAGCCAGACGTGCAGCGGCACCATGCCGGCCTTGATGCCGAACCCGGCCAGCAGCAGCGCCAGGGTCAGGTCGCGCGCCGGCGATGCTGCCACGGCCGCCGGCAGGCCGGCGATCGCCCGCCCGTCCGCGGCGGCGGCGGCCAGCATGAACCCCAGCAGCAGGCAGGCCTCGCCCAGCACCGCCAGCACGATGTAGGCCTGTCCGGCCCGCCGGGCGAACGGTGTCCCGTCGTGGATCACCAGGCCGTAGGCGGCCAGCGTCATCAGGCTGAAGAACAGGTAGAACCCGGCCACATCGGCGGCCAGGATCAGGCCGAGATTGCCGGCCATGGTCGCCAGGAAGAAGGCGTCGAAGCGGAGCCGCCCGGCATCGGCCGCCAGATAGGTCCGGCCATAGAGTCCCGCTGCCGCCCAGATCAGCGCGGTGAAGCCGAGGAACACCCGCGCCACCGGGTCGATCCGCAGGTCCAGGCCGAGCAGCACGCCGGGCAGCACGATCCCGGTGCCGGCCGGCACGAACAATGCGACGGCCAGCGCCGGCAGCGCGGCGACGGGCGTCAGCACGGCCAGCCTCGGGCCGAGCCGCGCCCCCGCGACCGTCAGCAGTGCCAGCGCCAGCGGCGCCGCCACCGCGGCGATCAGCCCGGCCTCGGCCGGACCGCTCACCGCCCGTGCCCCAGCGCCGCGATCAGCGTCGCCCAGCCGAGCGGGCTGGCGGCGAACCCGGCGAACAGCCCGGCGGCCAGGGCTGCGGCGGCCGTCACCACCGGCGGCAGGAACAGCCCGGCGGAGGTTTCGAACCGGCTGCCCGCCCGGTGCGCGTCCTCGTGCCAGCAACCGGCCGGCGGCCGGAACCAGGCGCGGTAGAGGACCGGCAGGAAATAGGCGGCGTTGAGCAGGCTGGAGGCGCCGAGGACGAAGATCACCCAGGGCTGCCCGGCCTCCAGCGCGCCGGTGCCGAGATACCATTTGCTGATGAACCCGGCCACCGGCGGCACCCCGATCATGCCCAGCGCGGCGACACTGAACGCCAGCGTGGTCCAGGGCATCCGCCGGCCGATGCCGTCGAGCTGGTCAATGCGATGGGCGTGCACCGTCTCGGCAAAGGCGCCGGCACAGAAGAACATCGTGATCTTCATCAGCCCCTGATGGATCAGGTGGACCAGTCCGCCGATCGTCGCGATCGGTCCGGCCAGCGCCACGCCGAGCGTGATGTAGGAGACCTGGCTGACCGTGGAGAAGGCGAGCCGGCGCTTCAGGTCGGTCTGGCGCAAGGCCAGCACCGAGCCGTACAGGATGGTCGCCGCGGCCAGCAGCGCCAGCGGGAGGCCGACCCCGAGCTCGCGGACCAGGGTGGTGCCGTAGACGTCGTGGACCACGCGCACGATGCCGAACGCCCCCGCCTTGACCACCGCGACCGCGTGCAGCAGTGCGCTGACCGGGGCCGGCGCGACCATCGCCGTGGGCAGCCAGCCGTGCAGCGGCACCAGGGCCGCCTTCACCCCCAGCCCGGCGATCAGCAGCCAGAAGATCAGGATCAGGAGGCCGCGATCGGTGTCGAGATGGGCGCCGAGCTGCGGCCCCTCCGCGAATTCCACCGGACCGGTCAGGCTCTGCATCCACACGACACCGAGCAGCAGCGGCGCGCTGCCGGCCAAGGTGTAGGCCAGGTAGTGCCGCCCGGCGGCCAGCGACCCGGCATCGCCGCGGTGCACCACCAGCGGCCACGTGGACAGGGTCAGCAACTCGTAGAAGATCAGGAAGGTGATGGCGTTGCCGGCCAGGGCGATGCCCGTGGTCGCCGCGACGCAGATCGCGAAGAAGCCGAAGAAGCGGTTCTGGTGTTCGGTGCCGGCCAGGTAGCTGATGGCGTAGATCGTGGTGACGAACCACAGCCCGGCCGACAGGGTGACGAACAGCATGGCCAGCGGATCGACCCGCAGGACCAGATCGAGTTCCGGCACCAGCGTCAGCCGCGCCTCGTAGCGCTCGCCCAGCCACACCCCCCACAGCAGCAGGGCGACCAGCACCAGCTTCAGCGCCGCGCCGATCAGGTTGAACGCGATGCGGGTGCGGTGCGCCCCGGCCGGCAACGCGAAGATCAGCAGTCCCGGCGTCAGCGAGCTGAGCAGGGTCGCCACCGGCAGCCACGCCGCGACGGTCACGGCAGCCCCTCCACCGCCACCGCGGGCCGGCCGATCGCCAGCAGCGCCAGCGGCTCGTAGGCGACGATGCCGAGCAGCGCGGAGAGCAGCGCCAGGGCCAGCGGCGCCAGCTCCATCCGCAGCGGCACCGGCCGGATGGCGAACCCGTCCGGCGCCGCGGCGAGGGTCTGGGACAGCGCGCTGAACACATAGCCGGCCGCCAGCAGCCCGCCGGCCAGCATGACCAGCGCCCACCACCACTGGCCGGCGGCCAGGGCGGCGTTCAGCAGCAGCCATTTCGCCACGAAGCCGCCGGAGGGCGGCAGGCCGATCAGCGTCAGCCCGGCCAGGCCGATCGCGAGCACGGTGATCGGCAGGCGGTGGGCGGCGCCGCTGATCCCGGTGATCCGGTCATGGCCGAGGGCGTGGATGATCGTGCCGGCAGCCAGGAACATCGATGCCTTGGCCACGGCATGGGACACCGCGTGGAAGATGCCGCCGCTCCACGCCGCCGCCGCCCAGGGCAGCGACGCGGCGCCGCCCGCCAGCGGGAACAGCAGGAACAGATAGCCGATCTGGGCGACCGAGGAATAGGCAACCATCAGCTTCAGCCGGTCCTGGCGCAGCGCCAGCACCGAGCCCCACAGGATCGCCGCCGCGCCGAGCAACCCGAGCAGCTGCGCTGCCGCCGCCGTCGCCACCGGGGCGAACACGTCGAACCACAGCCGGACGACCAGGCAGAACGAGGCCTTGACCACCAGCGCCGACAGCAGCGCGCTGGCCGGGGCGGGGGCGTTGGCGTGGGCCGGCGGCAGCCAGACATGCAGCGGGAACAGCGCGGTCTTGGCCAGCAGCCCGACCGTCATCAGCACCAGTGCCGCCATCGTGGAGTCCGGCGCCGCGCCGGCCGCGATCCGCTCCGCCAGAGACTCCAGATCGAGCACGCCGTACTGCGCATAGATCAGCGCCACGCCCAGCAGATAGGCCAGCGACCCGGCCAGCGCGACCAGCAGGTAGCGCATGCCGGCGACCAGCGCGGCGGCCCCGCCCTCGATCGTGACCAGTGCGACCGCGGCCAGCCCCATGACCTCGAGCGCGACATACAGGTTGAACAGGTCGGCGCCCAGGAAGACCGCGTTGAGCGCCGCCAGCAGGAACAGCGCCAGCGGCCAGAACGCCAGGCCCGCCCGGCTCTCTCCCCCGGTCGGGTGTCGGAATTCGACCAGGGCATGGACCATCACCGCCGCCCCGACCACCGCCGTGGTCAGCACCATCAGCGCGCCGAAGCCGTCGGCCTGCAGGGCGATGCCGAGCGGCGCCTCCCAGCCGCCGAGCTCCAGGCGCAGCGGGCCGTGCGCCCGGACCTGCAGCGCCAGCGCCAGCGCGGCGGCGACCAGCCCGGCGGCGCCGGCCAGCGGCAACCAGGGCACCGCGCGCCGGCCCAGCGGCAGCGCCAGCGCCGCCAGCACCAGCGGTGGCACGATGGTCAGAACCGACCAGGCAACCGACCTGTCGAGCAGCTCCGCGGCCACGGCGCCTATGCGCCCGGACTGGGGTCATCCTCCGCCAGAGTGGACCGGCCGGTGGCGCGGTGGATGCGCCAGGCCAGGACCAGGGCGAAGGCGGTGGCCGACACTGCCACGACGATGCCGGTGATCACCATGGCGTGGGGCACCGGGTCCGGGCCGGAGGCCGGGTCGCGCGCCGCGACCGCGCCGAACACCAGGAAGACGCCGCCGCCGATGATGTTGACCGCCAGGATGCGACGCAGCAGGTGGACGCAGGCGAACAGGCCGTGCAGCCCGATCGCGACCAGCGCCACCCCGGCCAGGGCATAGAGCGGGAACGGCGTCACCGGGGCAGCTCCGTTTTGATCGGCCCAGTCGGGGGCGGCTTCGCGGCGGGCGGTTCGGGAACGCCCGCAACCAGCAGCGCCAGGGTCGCCCCGATCGCGAGGGTCAGCACCGTCTCGACCAGCTCGATCAGGGTTCCGGCGAGGCCGAGCGGGTACTCCAGGAATTCCCGCCCGCCGGGCATTCCGGCCAGCGCCGCAGCGACGAACGCCAGGAACCCGGCGACCGCAACGAGCCGCGGCCACAGGCTCGCCGTGGCCGGCGGCCGCGCCATCCCGGCCAGCAGCAGCAGCACGGCGGCGGCGGCCAGCACCGTGCCGGCCTGGAACGCGCCGCCGGGCTGATGGGTGCCGACCGCCAGCAGGTAGACGGCGACCAGCACCGCCACCGGCGCCAGCCAGCGCACGAAGCCGCGCAGCACGGGGTCGGGACCACCTGGCGGTTCGCCGCGCCGGGCCGGCGGTCCGGGCACGCCGCCCCAGCACCCCGCCGGGGTCAGCGACCACACAGCGATCAGCGCGAGCAGCAGCACCCCGGTTTCGAGCAGGGTGTCGTAGCCGCGGAAGTTCAGCAGCACGGCGGTGACCGGGTTGTCGACCCCGCTCTCGGCCAGCCGTCCGGACACGACGGGCGCCAGCCCGGCGGCATCGGCCGGCAGGTCCAGCACCACCCGGCCAAGCCCTGCGGCCAGGGCCAGACAGGCCACGGCCAGGCCGGCGCGGGCGGCCGGGCCGGGCGCCGGTTCGGGACGGGTTGGGCCGGCGGCCTCAGGGTTGGCGGCCATTCTCGGGCTCCGCCGGTTTCTCCTCGCCGCCGGCCGGGTCGCGGCCGATCCGGTCGAGCGCGCGCAGGAACAGCACCCCGGTCAGCCCGGCGCCGATCGCCGCCTCGGCCAGCGCGACGTCGGGCGCGCCCAGGCGCAGCCACGCCACCGCCATCAGCAGGCCGAACACGATGAACAGCACGATGCCGGTGAACAGCGCCGGCGAGGCCAGCGCCCGCCACGCCAGCCCGGCCAGCAGGATCGCCAGCACCGCATCGAAGGCGAGGTCCAGCGCCCCGATCATCGGCGGCCGGTCCTGGCGATCCGCACCGGCGCGATGCCGGCACGCAGCGCGGCCGCGGCGATCAGTTGCGACACCGTGGCGGCGGTCAGCAGGGCGATCAGCCAGACCAGGACCAGCTTCAGCACCACCGGCCACGACTCCGCCCGCAGCGCCAGCCCGGCCGCGATCAGCCCAAGCCCCAGATTGTCGGCCTTGGTCAGCGCGTGCAGCCGCGTGTAGACGTCGGGGAAGCGCAGCACACCGACTGTGCCGGCCAGGTAGAACAGCGCCCCGGCGATCACCAGCGCCGCCGATGCCACTGCCCCGACGGTCATGCCCGATCCTCCCGCTCCCGCTCCCCCTCCCGCTCTCCGGGGATGGGCGGCACGGCCAGCCAGCCGCCACGCAGGAAGGCGAGCGTCGCCATCGCGGCCAGCAGGACCAGCACCAGGGCCACGTCGCGGGCAGCGTCGAGGCCGTCGCGCTCGGCCAGCAGCAGCACAATCCCGGCGCCGGTGGTGCCGATCAGCTGGGTCGCCAGCATCCGGTCGGCCGGGGTCGGGCCGCGCAGCACGCGCACCAGGCCGCCGGCGATGGAAAGCAGCAGGACCAGAGCCACCGCGGCATCGAGTTCAGCCATCGCCGCAATCCTTCACGCGGCCGGAAACCGCCGCTGCCGGGCCGAACAACCCGGCGATCTGCCGCTCCTCCCCGGCGAGTTGACCGGCCAGAGGCTGATCGACACTCAGCGCATGCACCCGCAGCCGGGCCCCGCTCATCCCGGTCGCCAGCGTGCCCGGCAGCAGGCTGATCACGTCGGCAAGGACGACCCGCGGGTCGCCCTCGGGCAGGCGCATCCGGTAACCGACCATCCGCGGCGCAATCGGCAGCCGGGGATCGAGCGCCCGGCGAGCCACGTCGATGCCGCCCATCACGGATCGCATCAGGAAATGCGGGACGAAGCGGATCAGCCCCGCCAACCGGAGCCGCATTGCAGCCGGCGGCTTCAGCCAAAGGCTGAGGCCCACCGTGGCGATCACGGCGGCCAGACCGAACGGCCAGCTCCCCGGATCGCCCCCGACCAGCGCAACCCAGGCCACACAGAACAACGCGCCGCGCCCCAGGGCTGCCATGGCAGTCCTGTCCGATGCCGGCGGCGGCTGGCTGCGATTGATCTCGGCAGACATGATCACTCCAACCGTCACGGGGTCGGGGTACCCGCCATGAATGGCATGGACCCGGAGATCATGGGCCCAGGAGGGCCGGCACACTGCACGTCGGCGGAGAAACAATGCCGATGGTGCAGCAACAGTCAATTTGAAACGGCGCCACCCGGTGAAGGTTCCCCGGAGCGGCGCGTCCGGAAGCCGAGAGAGGCCGCGGTCAATTCCCTCACTCCGCCGTGACAGGGGCCGGCGCGCCGTCGGCAGGAGCGGCAGCGGGTCCGGCACGGTCGGTCGCGACCCGCCGCGCTGCCGCTCGCCTGACGGCCAAGCGCTTGCCGTGCACCGACTGGACCCCCAAGACCGTGGCGATCAGGCGGTCGGTCTGCTGCAGGATCTCCCGCGCCTTGCCGATCGACACGCCCGGAAACAGGCTCGGCATGCAGGGCAGGTCGCCCTCGTCCAGCGCCGGCATGAACTCCGAGCCGATGCGCTGCAGCGGCCACCACAGGCTGGCCACCACGAGCACGGCCAGCACGACCGTGGCCCAGGGCCAGGCCACCGCCGCGTCGAGGAACGGGCGATAGGCGCGGATCAGGGCCGTGTTCAGCGGGTTCTTCCGCTCGGGCACGATCCGCCCGCGGATGAAGCAGCCCATCAGCACCGGGACCAGCGTGATCGAGAGGATGGCGGCCGCCGCTTCTCGATCCAGCCCTCCGTGCGCATGTGGATGTGTCTGGTGCGGTGCTCGTCGTAGCCGACGAACCCGACCGTCTCGATGTGCGGCGCCAGCGTCTCGACGCGCGCAATGGCGGTGCGGACGCCGATGGCATTGATCTCCACCGGCGACAGGGCGACCTCGGACGGGTCGCCTACCGGCGCGTCGCCCTCATAGACCGGCACCAGCTCCATGCCCATCGGCGACAGGCCGGGTTCGTCGCGACGGAAGTTCGGGTCCATCGGCGCGACCCAGTACAGGATGCGCCGGTCGCCCCGTTCCTGCGAAGGCGGCACCGCGAAGACCAGCCGCTCCACGGCTGCGCCGACCGTCCCGGCCGGGGCCGTGTTCGACATGACCGCGCAGTGGTCCGCTTGGGCGGCCGGCGCGGACAGCGGAAACGCCGCCATGCCGGAGAGCATGACGGCCAATGCCATCAGCATGCTCGTCAAGCCGCGCAATGCCGGGATCGCCTTGGCCGTGATGCCGTCCGTTGTCTTCCGTGATCAGAGCCGTTCAGATAGCACGAAAGGCACAGGCTCGGATGGCCGAATCTGCTTCACCCTCATTACTGGGAATGAATTGGCCGTGAAGACCGGGCCTGGCTCATCATCGCAGCCCCGGGTGCAGGAACAGACCGCTCCCTGCGACATCCACGGCATCCATGCAACACGCTGCCCCCCAATGGCGGAGCAGAATGGAGAATGCGATGACGGAGCAGCCGGAGACCACCGGACAGGATGAGCCTCAGGAAAAAGAGCGCTGGCAGGTCTTGTCGCAGTTGGAGGAATGGCTGGAGAGACCCATGCTCTTCCTGTCTTTTGTCTGGCTGGGTCTCGTTCTCGTCGAACTTGTCTGGACCACGTCCGGCATTTTCGAGCTGCTGGGCACGATCATCTGGATCGTTTTCATCATTGAGTTCATTCTCCGCTTTGCGCTCGCCCCGCGCAAATGGTCCTTCCTGCGCCGCAACCCGATCACGGTTGTTGCGCTGATCGCACCGGCTTTCCGCTTCCTCAACGCCCTGCGCGCATTGCGCTTCCTGAGGCTGGCCCGGGGCCTGCGCCTGGTGCGCATCATCGGGACGGCCAACCGCGGGCTGACTGCCTTGCGCAAGAGTTTCAGCCGCAGGGGCCTGGGCTATGCCCTGGTCGCGACCGCCCTCGTTGTCCTACTTGGTGCCGGCGGAATGCTCGCATTTGAATCGAGGCACGAGGTGGAGGGCGGCTTCACCAACTACGGTGATGCGCTCTGGTGGACCGCAATGCTGGTCTCCACAATGGGCTCGGGCTTCTGGCCGGAGACCGCGGAGGGGCGGCTGCTGGCGCTGCTCCTGTCACTCTACGGCTATGCCATCTTCGGCTATATCACCGCCAGCTTCGCCACCTTCTTCATTGGCCAGGAGGCGCAGGCCCAGGACGGCGATGTCGCCGGTTCCGCGCAACTGGCGGCGCTGAGGGAGGAGATTGCCATGCTCCGCTCGGATCTGCGGGGAAAGGCATCCGGGGAGTGAATGCGCCCGGCAAGGCAGTGCCGGGCGAACTTGCCATTTCCGCCGCCCAGGTACGGCTCAGGCCAGCGGGACGGTTCTGTCAGGCGCGCCAAGCCGCCCGGTGAGTGCTGACACCGCAGCCGCCGCGGCTCGGTCAGACCGGGCCGGCCGGGCTATGCCGACGGTCCCACAACACGCGGCTCCGGTTTGCCGCTCTCCGGCTCGAACGGGATGGTCCTGATCGGCGGCAGGTGGGTGACGTTCATGCGCGCCATCGGCATCGGGATGCCCCCCTCCCTGAGCGCCACGACCACCTTGTTGCGATAGCGTCGCGAAAAGGCCCAGATGTAGCCGTCGCCATCCATGATTGCCCGGAACTCGAGCGTCCGGGAATCGGGATGTATGGCACAGATGCCCGGGAAAATCTTCGTGTTGTAGATCGTGGCGTCTTCGTCAGGATTATTGACCATTGATTGCAGCGTCTCGCCCATGATGGCGAGCGTCTTCTCCGGATCGGCATCCATGTTCGTGAAGATTTCCACAACGACCCGCCCTCCGAGTCCGGCGGGCCGCGTGTCGCGGTTCCAGTTCGCCACCTCGTTGATATTGCCGTTGGCGACGTAATGCAGGGTGCCGTCCTTGTAGTCGCGCAGCGTCGTCATGCGCAGCCCGATGCTCTCGACCTGAGCACCGATGCCGTTCACGATCACCCAGTCGCCGACGTTGAGCTGCCGCTCCAGCAGAATGAAGAAACCGGCGAACACGTCCTTCATGGTCGACTGGGCGCCGAACGCAACCGCCAGGCCGAAGATGCCCAGTGACGCGACCAACGGCGCCACATCGATATTGACGGTCATCAACATGTAGATCAGCGCCAGGGCGGCCACCACGAATGCGAAGATCATCTGAAAAATGCCGTTCAGCGTCTGCGCCCGTTGCTTGGCGCCGTCCTCCTCGGCGCGCGCCCGTTCGACCTTGCGGACCATGCGCCGCCCGACCGTACGCGCCAGCACAATCAAAACGATAGCAAAGACCGGTATGACCACCAGGGACACCAGCGACACGACGGCGGTGGAATCGATGATCCCCTCGCGCTGTTCGCGCAGCGTGCCGATCTCGCCCTGGGCCAGCAGCCGGCGGTCTTCCGGGCCCAGGGTCGTATCGCCGGTGAGCAGCGTCTGCAGCTCCTGAGGGGCGAAGCCGACCAGCCGGCCTACGGTCCGTCCGATGTCGTGGCCGGTCGCCGCCAGTCGTGCCGACTCGTTCTGGTAGGCCTCGACCTGCTGGTCGATGCCGCCGAGCGGCCGGATCCGCCCGTCGATCCGCTGCAGCCACAGGCGGTAGCCTTGCACCAGCGCCCACTCTCCGTTCAGGCCGGCGATCAGGTCGTTGCGGGCCTGGCGCAGCGCCTCGGGGTCGCCGTCACGGGGCAGAGTCGGGACATCGTCCAGGGTCAGCTCGGTCACCGCCCGCTCGTTCAACTCGGCCAGCAGGTCGGGGGCGTTGGTCCGGTCCAGCGCGGCGCGGACCAGGGTGCTTTCGATATCCAGCCGCCGTTCGTACACGGCCAGGGCGGCTGCGATGCCCTCGCGCAGCGTCTCCAGCGTCGGCCGGTCCTCCTGGGCCAGCGTGACGAGCTGCTCCAGCAGGGCGCGCCGATCCTCGAGATTCTCCGCCCGCCGCTCGTTGATGACCAGGCGCTCGTAGAAGCGGCGGAGCAGCTCGTCAAGGGTGGCGGTTTCGTCCGACGCGAAGAAATCGTCGAGCACGTCGTACACGCCCAGATCCGCCGCGATCCGGTCGCGGATCTCCGCCTCCATCAGCTGCCGGTCGAGGGGGTCCAGGTTCTCCAGATCGGCCATCGCCCCGTACTGGGCGGACAGGCCGATATAGTCGCCCAGCCGTTCGGTGGTCGTGTTGAGCGTCGTCCCCCACGCCTCCAGCGGCGGAATCAGCGCGTCCAGGGAGGCCAGCCCCTCCAGTTCGGCCAGCCGCACCTCGATGGCCGCAGCCTTCTGCGCGATGCGCGCGGCCAGTTCGCTGGCCGCCTCAAGGTTCTCGCGACTGCGCCAGGCCTCGACGCGCGCCGGCAGGTCGTCGCCGCTGACCTCCTCCCGCCGGACCCGCGCCTGCAGGATCGTGGCGGCGCCCCAGGCGCGCCGGGCGCTGTCGAGCACCCGCTGCGTCTGGCCGGCCTGCTCGGACAGGGCGGCCTGCGCCTCGACCAGGCGCGTCTGCAGGGCCTCCCGCAGGTCGGCGCTCTCCCGGTAGAAGGTCTCGCGGCGCAGCACCCTGGCATCCCGCAGCTCGCGGAACTCCGCCAGCCAGACCTCGGCCCGGGTCGGCTCCGCGGTGTCCGCGGCCTCCTCGGCCGGCGCGGCGTCCGCCGCCGGCGCGCCCGCATCGCCGGACGGCGCCGCCTCCGCCTCCGCGCCCGCCTCCTCGGCCGGCGCGGCGTCCTCGGCCGGCGCCGCCTCGATGCGCAGCCCGCGCCCGGCCAGCCACTCCTCGAACGCCGCCTCCTGGTCGCGCACCGCCAGCTGGGCCGGGTCGACAAGCGCGGCCAGCGCCGCTTCGGCCTCGGCGACGCGCTCCTCGATCCGGTCGGCTTCGCGGGCGATGGCGGCAAGGTCGCCGCTGAGCGCCTGGAACTCCGCGTCGGCCTCCTCGAACGCGGCGATCAGGACCGGCCCGTCGAGGGTCTGCAGCTCCTCGACGAACACCGTCCATTCCTGCTCGCGCTGCAGCGCGCGGCGATGGCCGGCCAGCGCCAAGCGCGACGCCACGAGGTCGCTGCGGGCGGCCACGAACTCCTCGTCCAGCGCGTCGAGACGGCCGGCCAGGTCCGTTTCGATGTTGGCCAGGTCTGCCCGAGCCTCGCGCAGCCGCTCCAGCCGCTCGGCATAGCGGCGGCCGCTCGCCTCCTCCGGCAGCCGGCTGCCTTCGGCTTCGGCCCGCTCCTGCAGCAGTTCGGCGAGCACGTCGAGCGACATTGCCTGTTCGATGGCCAGCGGCATCTGGTCGCGAACGGAGGCGACGACCTCCGCGGCCTCGGTGAGCGCGCCCTCGACGCTCTCCAGGGCGTCCAGGCGCGCCCGCCGGTATTCGGCCACGCTCTCCGCCAGCGCCACCGCCCGCTGCGCCTGGTCCAGGGTGGCCAGCAGCCCGGCGGCCGCAGCCCCCTCCTCGGCGGCGGCCGCCTCGGGCGGGACGAGCCCCTCCAGGGCCGCGGCGGCGCGGTCCACGGCGCGCATGCGCGCATTGCTCTGCGACAACTGGCCGGACAGGTCGGAATACAGCGACTCGAAGTCCGCCACCCGGCTGCTGAACGCGGCGATCAGCTGACCCAGCGGCTGGTCCTGCAGCGACGCGCGCAGATTGGCCCGCGTCGTCGACTCCTCCAGCCAGAGCTGCGCCCGGGCGATCTCCGCATCGTCCCCCTCCGTCTCGGCGACGACGGCCGCGCGGTCCTCGCGGCCGAGCTCGATCTCCAGCTCGGCCCGCCGGCCGACGCGCTGCCAGTGGTCGGCGTCGGCCCGCAGCTCGGCGGGATCGGTCTCCGCCGGCACGTCCCCGTAAACCTCTTCGACGACCGCGGCGTCGATCTCGCCGTCGATGCGGCGACGGTCGACGGACTCGAGCATCGGCATCAGCGCCTCGGCGGCGTCGGCCAGCAGCTCGGTCTCGTGCGCCAGCCGCAGCGTCAGCGTGCGGTATTCGCTCAGCCGCGCCTCCCGCTCGTCGAGCAGGGCGGTGATGGCCTCGGCGGCCTCCTCCCGCCGCGTCCAAGCGTCCATCAGGGCCTGGGCGGCGGCGAGGTCGGTCGGCGGCTCGTCCATGGCCGGCCGGTCCGGCAGGGCGGTGGCGCGGCGCTCCACCGCCAGCCGCGCCAGCCCGGCCTCGAGCTGCCGCGCCTGGTCCAGCAGCGGCGCACGCTCGGCGCGCAGGTCGAGGAACAGGGTGGCGGCGCTCTCCGCCTCGGCCAGCAGCCGTTCGGTGGGGATGTCGGCCAGGGGATCCGCTTCGGCTGCCGCCGCGTCGTCGGCTGCCTCGGCTGCCTCGGCCGGTTCGGCGGGCTGGGCGTGGAGCGTCGGCGACCACGCCACGATGGACGGCAGCAACGCCAGTGACAGCGCAGCGGACAGAGCGATCCTGATCATGGGCGAACCAGTCCTGGCAAACGGGGTCGATCGACCCGATTGGCGGGATTTGTGCATCGCACTAACACTTCAGGATGATGGCATAATATACGAGCATCAGCACGATTCAACACGGCATGTGTGTAGCAGCACCTTGCCCCTTGGGGAAGCCACTTTCGCTATGCTCCCGCAAAATTCGCAACAGAACCACGACGTGCGCCTGCGCCCGGTTGCCGACCTGTCGCGAGACGATCAGGGCAATGAGGGCCTGAAGCCCAAGAGCCGCCTTCACCCTGTCGCACATGTGACGTGGGGCTAGCCTTGAAAACGTATTGACAATGGGTATACGCCGTCGCATATTCGACGGAGTGACACGGAGGATTGCCATGGGGGACTTTCCGTCGACAGATCGGACGCTGCGCGATGCGGCAATCAATCTGCGCCTCAACCGGGAGCAGAAGGTGCTGATCGATCGGGCAGCTTGCGCGCTCGGCAAGACCCGGTCGGAGTTCATGCTGGACGCGGCCTGCCGCGAGGCGCAATCGGTGCTGCTCGACCGCCGGTATTTCACGCTGGACGAGGCGGCATTCGCGGCCTTTACCGCAGCTCTCGATGCCCCACCGGCGGACAATCCGCGTTTGCGCCGCCTGCTTGCCGAAAAGGCACCCTGGGACGCATGAGCCGCGCGTCCGGCATTACGGCGCCCGAAAAGCTGAGGCCCGATCACGACGTCTCGGCGTTCGGCTCCGGCATTCCCGTCCTCGACGACTGGCTGCGGCGGCGGGCGCTCGCCAACGAGAAAGGTGGCGCCTCCCGAATCTACGTCGCTTGCACAGGGCACCGGGTGATCGGCTATTACGCACTGGCCGCAGGGGTGGTCGCGGCGGCCGCTGCACCCGGCCGAGTTCGCCGCAACATGCCAGACCCCGTGCCGGTCATGGTTCTCGGCCGGCTTGCCGTCGCTTCAGGGCATCAGGGCACCGGGCTGGGCCGCGCATTGCTGCGCGATGCAATCCTTCGCACTCTGCAGGCCGCGGATATCGCCGGCATTCGTGCACTCCTGGTGCACGCCATTTCTGAAAAGGCGAAAAGCTTCTATGAACGCTGCGACTTGCGCCCTTCGCCGCTTGATCCAATGACCCTGATGATCACCCTGCACGATGCCGAGGCAGCGCTGACCGCCCGGCATTGATCCGCGTTCACCCGAGCTCCGCCGCCGCCGGGAACGCCGCTCACCCGGAACGGCGCCAGGTCGAACAGGGGCGCGCGGGCACGGAAACCGAACGTCCGCACCGGCCGGCCGGCGTGGCGGCGGACCAGGTCCATGAGCAGGACCGCGGTCAGCGGCCCGTGCACCACCAGGCCCGGATAGCCCTCCACGCCTGCGTTCCGGTAGAGCCGGACCGGCCCTGGAACCGGCGCTAGAACAGCTTGCCCTGCTCCCCGGCCATCAGGCTGTCGGCGGCGGCGCGGGCCTGGTCGGTGATGACGGCGCCGGAGAGCATGCGGGCGATTTCCTCGCGGCGCGCGGCGGCGGGGAGCTGGGTCACGGTGGTCTCGACGCGGTCGCCGCCGCCGTTGCCTACCGCCCGCTTTTCGACCCGCCAATGGTGGCCGGCGCGTGCCGCCACCTGCGGGCTGTGGGTGACAACCAGCACCTGCAGTCCGCGGGCGAGCCGGGCCAGGCGCTCGCCCACGGCATCGGCGACGGCGCCGCTGATGCCCGAATCGACCTCGTCGAACACCAGCGTCGGCACCGGGCCGGTCCGCGCCAGCACCACCTTCAGCGCCAGCATGAACCGGGCCAGCTCGCCCCCCGAGGCGATCTTGTTGAGCGGCCCCGGCGGCGCGCCGGGATTGGTGGCGACCAGGAACGCGACGCGGTCGCGCCCCGAAGGGCCCCAGTCGGCCTCCGCCAGCGGCTCGACGCTGGTGCGGAACTGCGCCTTGTCCAGCTTGAGCGGCGGCAGTTCCGCCGCCACGGCGGTGTCGAGCTGCCCGGCCGCCGTCTGGCGCGCCGCGGCGAGCGCTTCCGCCGCCTCGGCATAGGCGGCGCGCGCCGCCGCCGCCTGCCGGGCAAGCGCGGCCAGGTGCTCGCCCTGGTCCTCGATCAGCGTCAGCCGGCGGGCCAGGTCCTCGCGCAGGCCCGCCAGCGCATCGACCTCCACGCCGTGCTTGCGCGCCGCCGTGCGCAGCGCGAACAGGCGCTCCTCGAGCCGTTCCAGCTCCGCGGAGTCCAGGTCGATGTCGGCGGACAGGCTCTGCAGCGCCGCGACCGCCTCGGCGGCCTCCGCCGCCGCCCGGTCGAGCGCGGCCAGCGCCGGGTCCAGGCGGCCGCCGGCCTTGTCCGCGACCCGCTGCAGGCTCCGTGCGGCGCCGCCCAGGGCGCGCTCGGCACCGGCATCGCCGCCGAGCTGGTCGAGCGCCGCGGTGATCGCCTCGATCACCTTCTCGCGGTGCATCAGCATGGCGCGCGTCTCGGCCAGTCGCTCCTCCTCGCCCGGCTGCGGCGTCAGCGCGTCGAGCTCGGCCACGGCGTGACGCAGGTAGTCCTCCTCGGCGCGGGCGCGGGCCGCCTCGGCGTCGGCCTCGACGCGGGCCTGTTCGACCTGCCGCCAGGCGCGCCACGCCGCGGCGACCCGCTCGGCCTGCGTGCCCAGACCGCCGAACGCGTCCAGCACGCCGCGGTGGGTCTGGGGGTTGAGCAGTCCCTGGGTGTCAAACTGGCCGTGCACCTCGACCAGAGTGGCGCCGATCTGGCGGACCAGCCCGGCGCTGACCGCCTGGTCGTTTACGTAGGCGCGGCTGCGGCCGTCGGCGGACACGACCCGGCGCAGCACCAGGTGGTCGTCGACCGTCAGGTCCTGCTCGCGGGCAATGGCAAGGGCGGGGTGGTCGGGCGGCAGCGCGAATTCCGCCGTGACCGTTGCGGCGTCGGCGCCGTGGCGCACCAGACCGCTGTCGGCGCGCGCGCCGAGCGCCAGGCCCAGCGCATCGAGCAGGATCGACTTGCCGGCGCCGGTCTCGCCGGTCAGCGCGCTGAGCCCGTCGGCGAAGCCCAGCGTCAGCCGGTCGATCAGCACGATGTTGCGGATGGTGAGGCCCACCAGCATGGGCGCTCCGATCACGTCAGATCAGATCAGGTCAGAACAGCCAGTCCAACCAGGAGTCGTCCTCGGGCGGCCGCACGTCCGGATCGACCAGCAGGGCATAGCTGTCCAGGTACCACTCGCTGCCCGGATAGTTGTGGCCGAGCACCGCCGCAATGCGGCGCGCCTGATCCTCCAGCCCGAGGGCGAGATAGGCCTCGATCAGCCGGTGCAGCGCCTCCGGTACGTGGGTCGTCGTCTGGTATTCCTCAAGAACCGTCCGGAACCGGTTGATGGCGGCATTGTAGTGGTCCTGGCGCAGGTACCAGCGGCCGATGGTCATCTCGCGCCCGGCGAGCTGATCGCGGGTCAGGTCCAGCTTGAGGCGGGCGTCGCGGGCGTAGTCGGTGTCGGGGAAGCGGCGGGTCACCTCCTGCAGCGCCTGCATGGCGCGCTCGGTCATCGCCTGGTCGCGCTCGACGTCGGAGATCTGCTCGTAATAGCACAGTCCGCGCAGGTAAAAGGCGTAGGGCGCGAACCGGCTGCCCGGATGGATCCGGATGAAGCGGTCCAGCGCGATGATCGCCTCATCGTACTCCAGGTCCTGATAGTGCGCGTACGCGGACATCAGCTGCGCGCGCGTCGCCCAGGGGGAGTACGGATGCTGGCGCTCGACTTCGTCGAACAGTTGGGCGGCCAGCGAATAGTCGTCGTCTTCCAGGGCGGTCGAGGCCTCGGTGTAGATCTGCTCGGCCGGCCGCTCCACGTAGGGCAGCTCCTCCTCTCCTCCGGCACAAGCCCCGAGACCAAACAGCAGCGCCAGCCCGGCCAGACTCGCCGGGATGCGGCTGCGAAAACGGCGCGGTATCGTCATGTCACACGTTCGGCATACCGCCATGCGGTCGGTTTTTGTTCTCGCCATGACTTATAGCACGTTGCCGGCATCGCGTGACAAGATCCGTTGCGTTGCGCGATCGCCGCGGGCGGCGGGCCGGCCGCGGCGCTGGCCCGGTCGATTGCCCGGCTTATTGCACGGTCGAGGGCGGCGGCGTCTCCGCCCCGCCGGCCTGCTGCTGCTGGCGGGCGCGCAGCTGCTCCATCTGGCGCCGGTACAGGCTGGCGAAATCGATCGGCTGGAGCATCAGCGGCTGGAACCCGCCGTTGCGCGTCGCCTCGGCAATGATGGCGCGGGCGAACGGGAACAGGAAGCGCGGCACCTCGACCATGAGCAGCGGCATGGCCTGCTCCTGGGTCATGTTGCGGGTCTCGACCAGGCCGCCGTAGACCAGCTCCACGAGATACGCCGAGTCCTCTTCGCTGCGGGCGTCCACCTTGATGGTCAGCACGACCTCGAAGGTGGTCCCGGAAACCTGGTTGGTGCGCACGTCGATGCGCACGTTGCCCTGCGGCTGCTTGACCCCGCTGATCAGGACTCGGGGCGCACCCGGGTTCTCGAACGACAGGTCCTTGACGTACTGCGCGCCGATGTGCACGGCCGGCGCATCGGCCTGGGGCTGCTGCGGGGCCTGAGGCTGCTGGGTGTCGTCAACCATCGGCGTCTCCTCGGGCGGCTCGGGCTCGGCATGAGCGTGAAAAACGAACGCCCCGGACGTACGGCGCCGGCCGGGACGCGGGTCTGGCTAGCACGGAACTCCGGGCGGGACAACCGGCCCGGCAGCCGGTTCGCCTACCGTCTACGGCCCCAGTGCGACTGCTCGACCGGCGGCACGGCCGTGTCGGGGCGGTCATCGTCCGGCTCCTCCACCTCGGTGAACTCGGCATCGATCACGCCGGGCTCGTCGGGCCGGGGACCCGCCGGGCCGGGCCTGCCGCCGGGCCCCGCGCCCGGCCCGGCCGGGCCGTGGGTGCGCATCTCCCACCGGACCCCGCCGTGCCGACGCAGCCGCGCCATCGTCCACACCGCCAGCGCGCGCCGCACCGCCGGGACGAACAGCAGGAAGCCGATTGCGTCCGTCAGGAAGCCCGGCGTCAGCAGCAGCAGTCCCGCGACGAACAGACACAGCCCGTCGAACAGCGACTGCACCGGCATTTCCGACCGCTCGAGCTGGTGCTGGGCCCGGCGCAGCGTGCGCAGGCCCTGCGCGCGCAGCAGCGCCGCCCCCGCCAGCGCCGTCATCACGATCACGGCGAGCGTCGGCACCAGTCCGATCAGGCCGCCCACCTGGATGAACAAGGCGATTTCGACAAGCGGCACGACGATCAGCGCGACGAACAGGAAAGGCATGAGTTTTCCTTGCTCTCCGGACCCTGACGGCCTATCTCAGGGAGTGCGATGGGCGCCGCCGCCCTGCATCTTCGAACGGGCGGGGGGCGGCATCGTATGAAACCAAGAGGTAATGCCGCCGCCACGGCGAATCCAGGGCGCCGGCCGCGCCCGTTCCCCCTTCAACGCGACCGGACCGACCGAGCTGCATGTCATGGGCGGAGACTTCAACGTCATTCAGATCCTGATCTTTGCCGCGGTGGCAGCCTTTCTGATCTATCGGCTGCGCAGCGTGCTGGGTCGGCGCACGGGCCACGAGCGGCAGCGGCGCAACCCGTTCACGCCATCCGGTGAGCAGGGCGAACAGCGGGCGCCCGACAACGTCGTGCACCTGCCCGAGCGCGCTCGCGGCGAGGAGGGCGAACTGCCGGCCGAGGCACCGCCCACGCTGTCCGCGGGGCTGACCCAGATCCGCATTGCCGATCCGAGTTTCGATGCGGGCTCGTTCACCCACGGCGCCAAGCGGGCCTTCGCGATGATCGTGGAGGCGTTCGCCAAGGGCGATACGGGGACCCTGCGCCCGCTGCTCAGCGACGACCTGTTCGACGAGTTCAGTGGCGAGATTCGCCGCCGTGCCGCCGAGGGCGAGGTCCACGAGACCCGTCTGGTCAACATGAAGAGCGCGGACATCCTGGAAGCGCGCATGGACGGGCGCACCGCGCTGGTGACCGTCAAGTTCGTGACCGACCAGATCAACGTGATCCGCGATGATCAGGGCAACGTCATCGAGGGCGACCCCGAGGCGGTGCACGAACTGGTCGACATCTGGACGTTCGCCCGCAACACCCGCGCCGGCGATCCGAACTGGACCCTGGTCGAGACGCGCACCCCGAACTGACGGGCGACGGATGTTTCGGCAACGCGCGGCGGCTCCCGGGGCCGCCGCGCTGTCGTTTCGGGTCGGCGTTTGACCCGGCTTGAACGGTGCGCCGCCTCTTTCCGTGAGCCGGCTCGCCGCCGGCCTTGCCAGACGGGCGGGGCGGCTTCATTCTTTCTTCCTATGTTCAGCCAAGAGCCCTGACGGCCGGCGCCCCGTGCCGCCGGCAGAGGGAGCCGCGCCGATGACCGCGCCTCGCGCCGTCCCTCCCGATCCCGCTGTCCGGACCGCCCCCGACATGCCGTCCGGCGCCCCGGACGCCGCGGCGCCCCGCGTCGGGCTGTTCGTCACCTGCCTGGTCGACCTGTTCCGGCCCACCGTAGGGTTTGCCGCCCTCAAGCTGGTCGAGGACGCCGGCTGCCGGGTTGCCGTGCCGGACGTGCAGGTCTGCTGCGGCCAGCCCGCCTACAATTCCGGTGACCGCGCCGACGCCGCGGCAATCGCCCGCCAGGTGGTCGCCGCGTTCGAGGACGTGGACTACGTCGTCGTGCCGTCGGGCTCGTGCGCCGGCATGCTGCGGGAGCACTACCCGCGCCTGCTCGGCGACGACCCGGCCTGGGCGCCGCGCGCCCACCACGTCGCCGCGCGCACCTGGGAGCTCGTCTCGTTCCTGACCGACGTGCGCGGCGTCACCGGCGTGACCGGCGTCGCATTCGCCGAAACCGTCACGTACCACGATTCGTGCTCGGGGCTGCGCGAGCTCGGGATTCGCGACCAGCCGCGCCGGCTGCTCGCCTCTGTTGCCGGGCTGGAGCTGGTCGAGGTTGCCGACGCCGAGGTGTGCTGCGGCTTCGGCGGCACCTTCTGCGTCAAGTACCCCGAGATCTCCAACCGCATGGTGGCGGAGAAGGCAGCCGCGATCACCGCCACCGGCGCCGGCACCGTTCTGGCCGGCGACCTGGGCTGCCTGCTCAACATTGCCGGCAAGCTGTCGCGCGAGGGCTGTGCCTGCCGGGCCCGCCACGTGGCCGAGGTGCTGGCCGGCATGGCCGACGTGCCGGCGATCGGCGAGCCGGCCCGCCGCTGACGCCGGACGGAGGACGACCCATGCAGACCACCGCCCACGCCTTCGTCGAGCACTCCCGCGCGGCGCTGGCCGACGAGCAGCTGCGCCGCGCCCTGCTCAACATGAAGCCGGGCTTCCAGGACCGCCGCGCCCAGTCGGTCGCCCGCCTGCCGGAGTGGGAGGACCTGCGCGATCAGGCCCGCGCCCTCAAGGACCATACGCTGGCCCACATGGACGTTTACCTGGAGCGGTTCGAGGCCAGGGTCCTGGAGAGCGGCGGCCACGTCCACTGGGCGCGCACCGCGGAGGAGGCCTGCGCCGCCGTGCACGGCATCTGCCAGGCCGTCGGCGCGCATACCGTGACCAAGGGCAAGTCGATGGTGGCCGAGGAGATCGGCCTCAACCCGTACCTGGAAGCGCGCGGCCTGGTGCCGGTCGAGACCGACCTGGGCGAGTACATCATCCAGCTGCGCCACGAGCCGCCGAGCCACATCATCGCGCCGGCCCTGCACCTCAACAAGGAGCAGATCGCCGACGACTTCCACCGCGCCCACACCCAGTTCGCCGCCGAGCGGTCGCTGGCCGAGCCGCGCGCCCTGTGCGACGAGGCCCGCCTGGTGCTGCGCCAGAAGTTCCTGGCCGCCGACGTCGGCATCACCGGCGCCAACTTCCTGATTGCCGAAACCGGCTCCACCGTCATCGTCACCAACGAGGGCAACGGCGACCTGACCCAGACGCTGCCGCGCGTCCACGTGGTGGTGACCTCGATCGACAAGGTCGTGCCGACGCTGGAGGACGCCACGCTGATCCTGCGCCTGCTGGCGCGGTCGGCGACGGGGCAGGAGCAGAGCGCCTACACCACCTTCTCCACGGGTCCGAAGCGGCCGGGCGACCTGGACGGGCCGGAGGCGTTCCACGTCGTGATCGTGGACAACGGCCGCAGCGCCATCCTGGGCACCGAGGTGCAGGACGTGCTGCGCTGCATCCGCTGCGGAGCCTGCATCAACCACTGCCCGATCTATGCCGCGGTCGGCGGGCACGCCTACGGCTGGGTCGTGCCGGGGCCGATCGGCGCCGCGCTCGACCCGGCGATGATCGGGCTCGCCGAGGCGCACCACCTGCCCAACGCCTCCACCTTCTGCGGGCGGTGCGAGAGCGTCTGCCCGATGAAGATCCCCCTGCCCCGAATCATGCGGCATTGGCGCGACCGGGAGTTCGAGGCCGGGCTGAGCCCGGCGGCACAGCGCCGCGGCCTGCGCCTGTGGGCGTGGGCGGTGCGGCGGCCGCGGCTGTACCGGCTGGGCGCCGGGGTGGCGGCGGCGACGCTGCGCCTGCTCGGCCGGCGGCGCGGCCGGCTGACCAGGCTGCCGCTGGCCGGCGGCTGGACCGACTGGCGCGACCTGCCGGCGCCCGAGGGCGAGACCTTCCACCGGCGCTATGCCCGGCACAAGCGGGCGGCATGAGCCATGGGCGAGGCGCGCGACCAGATCCTGGCCGGCATCCGCAAGGCGCTCGGCCGCGGCGAGACCGACGGCACGGCGGCGGTGTCCGCGGCCGACGCACGCATCGCTGCCCATCCGCGCGGGCTGGTCCCGGCGCGGGCGCAGCTGCCCCGGGAGGCGCAGGTCGAGCTGTTCGTGCGGATGGCCGAGACCGTCGCGGCGACGGTGGCGCGGGTGTCGGACGCCGATGCCGTGCCCGACGCGATCGCCGACTACCTGACCGGGCTCAACCTGCCGCAGCAGGTCCGGGCCGCGCCCGACCCGGAGCTCGATGCCCTGCCCTGGGGCAAGCGGCCGTTGCTGACCGTGGAGCGCGGCCGGGCCGAGGCGGAGGATCAGGTGAGCGTCACCGGGGCGCTGGCCGGGGTGGCCGAGACCGGCACGCTGGTCCTGTACTCCGGGGCGGAGCGCCCGACCACGCTGAACTTCCTGCCCGACACGCACATCGTGGTGCTGGCCGCCGACCGCATCGTCGGCCCCTACGAGGACGTCTGGGACCGGCTGCGCGCTTTGGGAGCGCTGCCGCGCACGGTCAACTGGATCACCGGCCCGTCGCGCACCGGCGACATCGAGCAGAAGATCCAGCTCGGCGCGCACGGGCCGCGGCGGCTGCACATCGTCCTGGTCGGGAATGGCGGGTAGGGCCATGGCGCGGCGGCCGACGCGCGAGGAGCTGGAGCTGTGGCGCTCGGCGATGGCCGGCGTGCGCCAGCTGCACGGCGCGGATGCCCAGGACGCCGAACCCGAGCCCGAGGCGGCTGCCCCGGAGCCATCCGGCTTTGCCGAGGCCATGGACACGCCGCCGCCCAGGCGGGCCGCGCCGGCGCCCGCCCCGCGACCGGCCCCCCCGCCGCCCCTGGCGCCGGGGGAGAGCAGCGGCGTCGACCGCCGCACCGCCGAGCGGGTGCGCAAGGGGAAGCTGCCGGTCGAGGCGACCCTGGACCTGCACGGCCTGCGCCAGGCCGACGCCCATTACGCGCTGGCCGGGTTCGTCGAGCGCTGCCACCGGGACGGGCGCCGGCTGGTCCTGGTCATCACCGGCAAGGGCACGATGCGCGAGGATGCCGGCATCCTGCGCACCCAGCTGCCCCGCTGGCTGAACGAGCCGGCCCTGCGCGACAAGGTGCTCAGCCTGCACCCCGCCCAGCGCCGCCACGGCGGCGAGGGGGCGTTCTACGTGTTCCTGAAGCGGCGGCGGGAGGGTTAGGGCAGCCGGCGCGTCAGCCGCACGCCGCGCCGACAGGAACCGGCTGCGCCAATTTGAGCCGCATAACGACGGCTTGCAGCATTTGCGGATCCTGCCCCGTGCCGTCCGGGAGCAACCACATGAGCGCCTGCTCCGGTCCTGCGCTCGCCGAAAGCAGCGGCGTGATCGCTATCGCCGGAAACCGGCCATGTCTTCGTGCTCGGTCTCGTTGCGCGCTCGGACCGTCACATCGAAATCCACATTATGGTCCAGCCGATTGATGATCGTCATCAGCCGGTCGATCGTAAATCCCGCCAGTTTCGCCCTGCGAATGCGCGAGAGCTCTGCTTGGTCAATGCCCGTTTGCGCTGCCGCCTCCTGCACGGTTAAATGCCGATCATCGAGGATCCGGAGAATCTGAGCCGCGAGCAGGGCTCTGGCCTGGCGGGCATCGGCATCGGGATAGCCGAAATCCCGATAGACGTTGCCGCTTCCGTGGACGAGATCCAGGTCGGTGGTCATTCTAAGCTCTCCCTGAGGCGACGAAGCCTGTCTTGGATAATTTGGATGTCGCGGCTCGGCGTCTTGATGCCGGACTTGGATTTCTTTTGAAAAGCATGCACCACCCACAGCGCATCGTCCAGATTCAACACATATATAGCGCGGAATGCGTCAGTCTGGAACCGGACGGCGATCTCAAAGACACCGGAGCCGAAACCCTTCATCGGCTTGACGTCGTGAGCCTTGCCGCCTTCTGCTGCGATGGTCAAAGCATCGAGCACCTCTTGCTGTACAGCAGCCGGAAATCGCTCAAACTCCTTACGCGCAGATCTGACCCAGGAGATTGGTCTGGTCAATGGTCCCATAGACACACTCGGCGCTCGGGCATGGATGTCGTGAGTTCTTTTCCTATCACCCCACGCTCACCGTGAACTGCCCCGGGCTGGTGATGGAGATGCTGCCGGCCCAGGTGCACATCAGGGTGGAGCTGTCGGTCAGGGCGGGCATGACGCCGACGGTCGCGGTGGGGGCGCCGCTGATCCAGGGGGCGACCGTGACCGGGACGCAGGGCATCGGCGTCAGCACGCCGAACGCCGCCGCGGTCGCCGAGGCCACCGTGGGGTTGGCCGGGCTGGTGCACATGGCGAAGGTCGGCACGTTGACGACCGGCGCGAAGTCCATGATCGACGCCATCGGCATGCCGCCGATCACGACCCGGTTGACCGGCAGCACGATGAGGGCACACGGCGCGGTGCCCATCGAGCATTTCAGCATGGCGCCGCTGCAGACGGCCTGGGCCATCGCCTACTCTCCCGTGACCAGTTTCGCCAGAGCCTGGAACGGCTTGGCCACCGCCTGCCCGATCCGCGCCAGCAGGCCGGGACGCCCCCCGGCGCCCTGCCGGCCGGGCGGCGGCAGCGGCCGGCCGCGGCGGTCGAACATCTCGGTGCGCAGCGGCTTGCCGTCGCGATAGACGGTGCGTTCCATCACCTCGCCGTTGTCCCAGTAGCGCAGGCTCTGGCCCTCCGGCAGGCCGCGCACGAACGTGGTCTGCGCCAGCACGCGGCCGCCGTCGTCATAGTCGGTGCGCTCGCCGTGCAGCACGTCGTCGGCATAGCTCTCGCGGCGGACGATGCCGCCGTTGGCGTTGTAGACCAGTGCCTCGCCGTTCAGCTTGCCGCGGGCCAGGGTCTGCCGCGCCGCCACGTCGCCGGTGGGGCCATAGAACAGCGCCGGCCCCTCGGCCACGCCGTCGTTGTAGGTGCGCCGGGCGGCCAGCTGCCCGCGATTGTAGAGCACCGCCTCGCCGTGCGGCCGGCCGTTGCGGAAGGCCATGCGCTGGCGGACCCGGCCCTCGTCGTCCATGACCACGGTCTCGCCGTGCAGCCGGCCGTCGGCGAACGCCGCGCGCTCCTGCACGGTGCCGTCCGGGCGGCGCCCGACGTGCTCCCCGGTCAGCCCGGCAGGCGCGGCGTCCGGTGGTGTGGCAGAGCCCGCGTTCGGCGGGCTCATCGCGGCACCCTTCGCGGCTGACCGGCATGCCGGCCGGCGTGGCGCGACAAACCCTCGCCCTTGCAGGGGGAGAGGGGGGCCGCGCCAGCGGCCGGGTGAGGGGCGCTCCCGGCGCCGCGGTGACTCCGGTTGGGATTGTGCGCGCCCGTGCCGCCGGTGCCGGCCCGATCGAGGGAGTCCCTTGCTGCACCGGGAGCGCAGCCCCTCACCCGGCCGCTTCGCGGCCGCCCTCTCCCCGCAAGCGGGGAGAGGGATGGGGGCCCGGCCCGGTATCGGGACCGGAGAACGCCGGCCGCTGCGGTCATCGCGGGCGCCCTCCTCAGTTGATGCTGACCATGCCGCCCTTGAGCGACAGGCTGCCGCCGCCGTCGATCGAGCCGCTGGCCGAGGCCGAGGCGCTGAGCGTGGTGCCGGCCTGCAGGGTCAGGCCGGTGCCCGACTTGACGGTCATGTCCATGCCGGCCTGGTTGGTCACCGACCCGCCCGAGGACTTGACGGTCAGCGCGCCGGTGGACTCCAGCGTCAGGCTGCCGGTGACCTTGACGGTCATGTCGCCGGACACGTTCAGGGTAAAATTGCCGGTGACGTCCTGCTGGAAGTCCGCCTTGTTCGTGTGCGTCTCCTTGCCCTCGACGGTCAGGTCGCGGGTGCTCTTGACGCTGTGGGTTTCCTTGCCCTGGTCGACCGAGACGGTGCGGTCGCCCTTGCTGACGGTCAGGGTGTCGCCGCCCTCCGACACGGTGACGGTGCGGTCGCCCTTGCTCACGGTCAGGCTCTCGTCGCCCTCGGAGATGGTGACGGCGCGCTTGCCCTTCTGGACGGTGGTCGTGTCGTCGCCTTCCTTGATCGTGATCGTGCGGGCGTTCTCCACCTCGATCGTCATGTCCTTCTGGGCGTGCTGGTAGAACTCCTCGCTGTCCTTGGTGTCGTCGAAGCGGATCTCGTTGCCGGCGCTGCCCTCCTTCGACGAGCGCGACAGGATCGTGCTGGTGGTCATCTTGTCGGGCAGGGTGTAGGGCAGCGTCTGCTCGGCATTGTACACGCAGCCGGTGACCAGCGGCCGGTCCGGGTCGCCCTCGATGAAGCTGACCACCACCTCCATGCCGATGCGCGGCAGGAACCAGCTGCCCCAGGTCTTGCCGGCCCAGCCCTGGGCGACGCGCAGCCAGCACGAGCTCTTCTCGTCGTTCTCGCCGGTGCGGTCCCAGTGGAACTGGACCTTCACCCGGCCGTACTCGTCCGTGTAGATCTCCTCGCCCTCCTTGCCGACGACGGCGGCGGTCTGGCTGCCGGCGATGAACGGCTTGGGCGTGGCGTGCGGCGGGCGGAACGCCGTGGTCGACGGCATTGCCGTGAACGTGTTGGTGAAGGTGTGGGGATCGGCCTCCAGGCCGACGTCGAGCAGCACGTAGGTGTCGTTGACCGAGGACACCGGGTGGTCCTTGAGCGTCATCTTGTATCCGGCGATCAGCGTGCGCGCCCGGCTGCTGCCGCGGATCGCCTTGGCCGGCACCTCCAGCGCCTCCAGCCAGCGCTTGGCGCGGGTCTCGCCGGTGCTCTTCTGCTCATAGCGGCCGGGGTAGTCGTAGAGCTGGGCGACCGCGTCGGACTTGCCGGTCTGCGCCAGCAGGCTGGTGCTCGGCGTCGTGAAATTGTAGTCGTCGACCGCGACGCCCTCGGCGGTGACCTGCTCCTCGTAGGACACGTCGAAGATCTGGTCCTCGAAGATCCGGTCGCTCGTGGACGGGTCCATGAAGGTCAGCGTGTTGATGCCGGGGCAGTCCTGGTGCGCGTCGCTGTCGTCGGCCAGCACGAGGGTATGCTTGCCGTCCTCGTGCTCGAAGAAATAGAAGATGCCCTCCTCCTCCATCAGGCGGCTGATGAAGTTGAGCGCGCTTTCGCGGTACTGGACGCAGTAGTCCCGCGTCGGATAGGTGCCGGTCAGCGAGTCCTTCAGGTCGGTGATGCCCTGTTCCTGCAGGATCGCCTTGATGATGTCCGGCGCGGACTTGGACTGGAAGATGCGGCAGTCGCCGTTCAGGCCGAGCTTCCACAGGGTGGGCACGACCACCGCCCGGTAGTGCGCGCCCTTCTCGCCGTGCATGCCGACGAGCTGGAACCGGCGCACCAGCCCGTTGACATAGCGCTGCGCCGAGTCGGTCTGGGAGATCTTGACCGTGACCGCCTGGCCGACGATCGAGGAGAAGCTGACGCTGCTGCTGCCGTCGGCCGACAGCTCCAGGACGTACTCGAACAGGCGCGACACGCCCTCCTCGCCGCGCAGGCTCATCAGCGACAGCGTGTCGCCGAGGGGCGTGGTCAGGTCGAGGTAGTAGGACGGGGCTCCGTTCATGCCGCGGCCGTGTAGCGGGCGACGTCGATCCGGATCTCCGGCGGGTCGCCGCGATAGTCGGTGGTCTTCAGGAAACCGGTCCAGCCCAGACGGGCGCCGTCCCGCGCACCGAGCATGCACGGCGGCACCTCGGCCGGGTCGAGCATCAACGCCAGGTCGAAGTCCTGCTCGCGCCCGGCATAGAAGGTCACCATGTCGGCCAGCGGCCGGAACGCGCTGCCCAGGCCGGGCAGGAAGTCGCGCAGCCGGTCGAGCGGCAGCGGCCCGATGCGCACCAGGAACCGGCCCTGCTGGTCCCAGGTGCGCCGGCCGACCACGACATTGACCCCCAGGTCGACGTTGCGCCGGTCGTCGCCCCCGACCACGGTGCACAGCTCCGGCGGCAGGCGCAGCCAGTGGCCGACGAACGGCTCGATCCGCACCGGCACGCCGAAGTGCCCGCCCAGCACCGCCTCCAGCCCGACCATGGTGCGCGGCCCGCGCGCCAGCAGGCCGGCATAGCCCAGGAAGGCGCGGTCCGGCACCTGCATGCGCCCGCGCAGGCCGGCCGTACCCAGGCCGATCAGCGCGTACAGGATGCGCGCCGGCAGGGTCTGCTCCGGCGTGCGGCCGCCCAGCGCGATGCGGTGCTTCTTGCGCGCCCGGTACAGCAGCGACACCAGCCGGTGGTTGAAGATGTCCAGGAAGGCGCGCAAGGCGAAGTCGCGCCGCTTGCCGCGCTCCAGAATCACCTCGGCCACGTGGTCGGGCAGCGGGCCGGACGGGCCGGCCAGCCCGCAGAAGGTGATCGTCATGCGCGCCGGCGCGTCTGATGCCGCGGCCGGCTCGATGCGCAGGACCTCGCTGGCCGGGAAGCCGAAGGCGACCGCCGAGGTGAACCGCACCGGCTCGCGCGCCGGGTCGGATGTCTCGCCCACCGGGGCGGCCTCCGGCGCCAGCCGCTCCAGCAGGCTGACCGCCTGATGGAACTCGAACGCATACCCGGTGCCATAGAGCTGGTCGGCCAGCGGCCGGCCGTGCGGCGCTACAGGACGGGCTGGTATCCGATCATCGGGGGCCATCGCTTCCAGACCTCGGGGCGCTGCGTGCTGGTGACGACGAGCTGGGTGAACGCGTTGACCGACGCGTACAGGGCAAAGAAGTGGTTGAGCACGGCGGCGAACAGCATGGGGTTGCCGCCGGCGAAGGCGCGCTCGTCGATCTCCAGCGTGATCTCGGTGCCGCGCACGAAGCCGCGCCAGGCGTCGGCGCCGATGCGATGCACCACCGGCCGGCTGGTCATCGAGCGGAGCGCCAGCAGCTGGCGGTCGACCTGGGCGTTCGGGTTGCCGCCGTGCAGGCGGACGATCTCGCGCAGGGCCTGGAGCGCCACCTCCCCGCCGGCCAGCGACAGGTGGTTGAGCGAGAGCTGCGAGACCAGCTTCCAGGCGGTGCTGCCGCCCAGGATCGGCGTGCGCTGCGGCGTCGGCTTGCGCAGGCACGAGATCGCGTGGACCGGCAGCGGCTGTTCCACCTGCAGCCGCGCGCCGGCCGGAAGCTGTTCGGCCAGGCTGCGGTTGGTACACAGGACGTGGGCGTACACCGTCCGCTCCGGCGGCACGGCGGCCTTCAGGTCCAGGTCGACGAACGACAGCCACACGTCGGTGCCGGGCAGGTCGGCGCGGCCGGTCGTCTCCCGCCGCGCCAGCCAGTACACCGACGGGGTGCGCTCGGTGTGCGCGTGGTCGAACGAGAAGAACGGCGCGACCACGGCGGTTCCCTCGCCGGGCAGCGGCGAGGCCGAGACCGACCGCACGCTGTGCACCTCGGTGATCCGCTCGTGCCGCAGGTCGGCCACCAGGCGGTATTCGGTGCGCCGCTGGGTCAGGCGGATCGGCTCCGACGGCCGGGTGAACAGGTTGATCACCGGCGCGCAGCCGGGCACGAAGGTGTCGCGGTCCACCTCCAGCTGGCGCGGCGGCGTCCGGTTGAGCGCGAACACCAGCTCCGCCTCGCGATCCAGCCCGGACGTATCCAGCCCGGTCACGTCCAGGAACAGGAACTTGTCGGCGAACTCCAGGTATTCCTGGAGCAGCCGGTAGGCCGGCTGGGCGTGCGGCGGGTACGGCAGCACGTCCTCGTCGGCGGCGAACCCGACCGGCGCCACCGCGCCGCGCGGCAGCCGGCGCACCGGCCCGGAACCGGGCGTGCGCACGCCGATCCAGCGCACCTGGCAGGTCAGCAGCTCGTACAGCCGCGCCGACAGGATCGGGTCGGCGCGCACGAACAGGCGCAGGGTGGCGAGGTCGAACGTGTGCAGCGGCGCGCCCAGGCTGGCCAGCCGGATGCGCAGCACCGCCACGGCGTCCGGCACCTCCACGTCGAGCTGGTCGGGCGTGGCCACGTCGGCGCCGGTCACCGCGACCGGCCACAGCGTCACCGGATAGCAGGTGCGCATCCGGCAGACCGAGCCATCCTCGCCCTCGGCGAACAGGGGCGTGCCCTTGGGCACGGTGTATCCGCTGGTCAGCTTGACCCGCGCCGGGTCGGCGTCGAACCGGGCGATCGTCATCGACGGCACCGGGTCGAGGAACTGCGGGTAGAGGATGCCGAGCAGGCCGGCGGTGATCAGCGGGAATTCGGCATCGAGGTTGTATTGGACGCGGCCGGTCAGCAGCGCGAACGACTCGATCAGCTGCTCGACATGGGGGTCGCGGCCCTGCTCGGGGCCGACTTCCAGCCGGCCGGCGATCTTGTCGAACCGGCGCGCGAAGGCGGCGCCCATGTGGCGCAGATAGGCCAGCTCCCGCTGATAGAACGGCAGCAACTCGTCTTCGCTGACGATCATGACGGCACGGCTTCCGTCGGGCCGGGGCCGAGCAGCAGGGCGAACGAGACCGGCTGCATGACGCGGTCGATCAGCATTGCCCCGGTGACGCGGGCCCGCACCCGGTCGAGCCCGGCCGGGTACGGCTCGACGCCGACCGCGACGTCGATCAGCCGCGGCTCATAGGCGGAGATGACGCGAACCAGGGTGCGCGCCAGCAGCTGCCGGTCGTCGAAGCTGCGCGGCGACAGCCGGGCGATGTCCGGCAGGCCGTATTCGAGCACGGTCAAGACCTCGTCGCGTGGCACCGTGTGGATGTCCACCGGCCGGCGCGTGTCGATCAGGCGCGCGATGCCGCGGCCGATCGACAGCACCATCTCGTCGACGGTGTGGAGGCGATAGGGATACGCCTCACCGCCCTGGCGGGGCTCGGTGTCGATCAGGCGCTCGAACAGCGGTGCGGTGCCGCCGGGATCGAGTCGATGGGCCTTGGTCACGGGCGCGATGCGGTCACGGCTATTCCTTCTTGCCCAGCTTCAGGCTCCAGTTGGTGGTGGCGTTGCCGCTCAGCGCGCCGGACTCCTCCTGCGGCTGATAGGTCCAGGTGATTTTGGTAAAGTTCAGCGTGAAGGTCTCGGTGGGCTCGCCGCCGCCGCCGGCGCCGATCGAGTAGGAGGAGATCATGGTGTCCTCCATCTCGTACTTCATCGCCTCTTTCTGGCCCTCGGCGGTATCGCCGACCGCCTTGAGGATGTGCAGCGTGGTCTTGCCCAGGTTCTTGGACACGCACATCGCGTTGATGATGTCCACCGACGACTTGTCCAGCATCTTGGTCACCGAGACGTCCTGGACGTTGCAGCGCCCGACCGTACGCGCCTGGTTGGTCGGGTCCATGGTCATCGGCTGGGTCATGCCGTGGTTGAAGGACAGGATCGTGATCTTGTTGGCGTAGCCCTGAAGCTGGCATTCGCCGCTGACGTTGGGAATGTCGAGAACGATCGCGTCGGCCATTGTCGTGGTCCCCGCCTTGGCGTGAGGGCGTCCGTCAGGGGCGCCCGGTGTCCGGAATGATCGCGTTCATGCATTGGGCACCGGCGGCGCGCGGGCCGCCCGTTCGAGGGAGTGCCCGCGCGCCGCGTGCGTCGCCTTTACGCCGCCGGCGGCGGCAACTCCGCGACCAGGCGGATCGACGCCGTCAGCTCTTCCAGCTGGAAGTGCGGCCGCAGGAACACGGTGGCGCGGTAGGAGCCCGGCTTGCCCGGCACCTCGGTCACGTCGATCCGGCCCTCGCGCAACGGGAAGCGCGATTTCTCCGACGCGGTCGCATCGTCGCTCAGCAGGATGTAGTTCGACAGCCAGGAGTTCAGGTACTGCTCCACGTTGATCCGGGCCATGAAGCTGCCGACCTTCTCGCGCATCATCACCTTGATGTAATGGGCGAAGCGCGAGGCGGCGAGCATGTACGGCAGCATTGCCGACAGTCGCGAGTTGGCGTTGGCCTGGTCGCTGAAGTACAGCTTCGGCTTGTTCGTGGTATGCCCGCCGAAGAACGCCGCGTAGTCGGTGTTCTTGCAGTGCACCAACGAGATGAAGCCCAGGTCGTTAAGCTCCTTCTCGCGCCGGTCGGTGATCGCGATCTCGGTCGGGCACTTCAAGGCGATGTCGCCGTCGTCGGTGCGGAAGGTGTGCGCCGGCAGGCCCTCCACCTTGCCGCCGCCCTCCACGCCGCGGATCGCGGCGCACCACTTGTAGTGCGCGAAGGCATTGGTGATGCGCTCGCCCAGGACGTAGGCACAGTTGCCCCACAGGTACTTCTTGTGGTCGGTGCCGTCCACGTCCTCCTCGAAATTGAGGCCTTCGACCGGGACCGTGGCGGCGCCGTAGGGCAGGCGCAGCAGCACGTGCGGCATGGTCAGGGCGACGTAGCGCGAGTCCTCCGATTCGCGGAACGACCGCCACTTGATCAGCTCCAGGCTCTCGAAGATCTTGGCCAGGTCGCGCGGGCCGGCCAGCTCCGTGAAGCTGTCCATGTCGAACAGCGCCGGGCTGGCCGCGGCGATGAACGGGGCGTGCGCGGCGGCGGCGACGTTGGAGACCTGCTCCAGCAGCTGCACGTCCTGGGGATGCCGGCCGAACTCGTAGTCGCCGATCAGCACGCTGTACGGGTTGCCGCCGAACGTGCCGTATTCCTCTTCGTAGACCTTCTTGAACAGGGAGCTCTGGTCGAACTCGACGGCCTTCTCCAGGTCCTTGCGCAGCTCGTTCTTGGTGATGTTGAGCAGGCGCAGCTTGAGGCTCGTGCTGGTCTCGGTCTTCATGACCAGATAGTTCAGGCCGCGCCACGATCCCTCCAGCTTCTGCACCTCCTCGTGGTGCAGGATCTCGTTGAGCTGGTCCTCGATGCGCCTGTCGATGTCGCTGATCGCCATCTCGATGGCGGCGACGATGTCCGTGTCCGGCGCGCCCTCCCCGCCGCCGTCCGCGGCCAGGACGGTGTTGACGAACTCGGCAACCATTTCGCGGGCGTAGTCGGCCTGCAGGTCGCTGCGGGCCATGTGGCCGCCGTAGACGATTCGGTCGAGCAACGGCTGGTCTGCGCCGTTCGCCGTTTCGGTCTCAGCCATGGGGTCTCTCCGTGTCAAGAGGGCGCCCGGTGGGGGCGCGGGGCCCGGTCAGGGGCCGCGCCGCCCGCCCGGGCGGTCAGGCTTCCTCGCCGCCGGTGGTGCCGCCGCCGGGCTGGGCGTCCTCGCTCTCGGCCGCCGCACCGCCGCCGGAAGCCGCACCGCCGCCATTCGGCGCGGCCAGCGCGGCGCGGATTTCGGTCTGGTTGTCCGGGTTGGCGGCGACCGCCCGCAGCAGCTCTTCCAGGTCCTCGTTCCCGTCGAGCTTGGTCAGCAGGTCGCTGAGTCGCTGGCGCGCGTCGTGCAGCGCGCGCAGCTGGTCGACCTGCTTGACGATTTCCAGCGGGCCGAAGTCGTCCATGTTCCGGAAGTTCAGCTCCAGGCGCATGTTGCCGTCGCCCTTGAGCCGGTTGGGCACGCTGACCTCGAGCCGCGGCGCGATCGACTCCATGACGTCGTTGAAGTTGTCGCGGTCGATCTCGACGAACTTGCGGTCCTTGACCTTGGGCAGCGCCTCGGCCGGGTGGCCCGACAGGTCGGCCATGATGCCGACGATGAAGGGCAGCTCCTTCTGCTCGATGGCACCGCCGGTCTCGACGTCGTATGTGATCTGCACACGCGGAGGACGTATGCGATCGAGCTTGTGCTGCGTGCTTTCCGCCACGGCCGTCTCCCGTATCCATCAGGCCCGCCGGTCCGCGCCGGTCGGCCCGGTCACCATGCAACGTGAAGGTGTCCTGTTCTTCACCCACAAGACATCAACTCCGATAGATTTGCAAGTGTTCTCGCATTAAAGGACTCCTCTTGCGCGCGCGGGTGGCTCGCCATCGGCGCGCAGACGTATGGCGCATGGCGGAACGGGGCATAATCTCTTAGAGTACCCTGCCGGTCCGGCACCGGCAGCCGGCCGTGGCCACGCGAACCGGGCCCGGCCGGCCTCCAGGTACAGCGGGGACAGAAACCGATGGGGTTTGAGGTTGCCGAGTTCGTCGACAATCCGGAGCCGCGCTGCCCGGTGGCGCTCGTGCTCGACACGTCCAAGTCGATGACGGGCGAGCGGATCGAGGAGCTCAACGCCGGCGTGGCGACGTTCAAGGAAGAGGTGATGCGCGACGAACTCGCCGCGGTGCGGGTCGAGGTCGCGATGATCACCTTCGGCGGCCGGGTGATGGTGCCGCAGGCGTTCGTGACCATCGACCGGTTCGAGCCGCCGGAGCTGACCGCCGGCGGCAAGACGCCGCTGGGCGGGGCGGTGGAGATCGCGCTCGACCTCGTCGAGCAGCGCAAGAAGGTGTACCGCGAGCACGGCATTCCCTATTACCGGCCTTGGGTCTTCCTGATCACCGACGGCGCGCCGACCGACGGCGACCTGTGGCGCCGCGCCGCCGAGCGGGTCCAGGCCGCCGAGGCCGAGCGGCGAATCAGCTTCTTCGCGGTCGGCGTGGAGGGTGCGGACTTCGACCTGCTGGGCCAGGTCACGCCCCCGTCGCGCCCGCCCCTGATGCTGCAGCGGCTGCGCTTCCGCGACCTGTTCGAGTGGCTGTCGGTCAGCGTGCGGCGCGTCTCCACCAGCGCCGTCGGAGCCGACTCGATCCAGCTTCCGGCCATCGACGGTTGGGGCCGGCTGCCGTCGTGACCCTGCCCGGCACGGCGACAGGACCACGGCAGACCGACGCGGCCACGCCCGCGGCGCCGGGCCCGTGGCGCGCGGTGGCGGCGTTCCAGCAGGGCGAGCGCCACCGCCGCGACGGTCTGCCCTGCCAGGACTATGCCGCGGTCCGGATGGTCGGCGACCTGCTGGTCGGTGTCGCCGCCGACGGCGCGGGCAGCGCCGACCGCTCGCGCCTGGGCGCGACGCTGGCGGTGCGCAGTATCCTGGCCTGCCTGACCGACCGGCTGGCCGACTGCCTGACCCCGCCCGCGGGGACCGGGTGCGGCGCGGCCGGCGCGCCGGAAGCGGCGTCGATCCGCGCCTGCTTCGATGCGGCGCTGGCGGCCGGGCTCGCCTGCGTCAGCGGCGCCGCCCGGGCGCGGGACGCCGCCGCCGCCGACCTGGCCTGCACGGTGCTGGCGCTGGCGGCGACGCCGCACTGGGTGGCCGCGCTCCAGCTCGGCGACGGCCTCATCGTCGTGCGCCACGACGGGCCGGCGTTCGAGCTGATGTTCGCGCCGCAGCTCGGCGAATACGTCAACGAGACGCGCTTCCTGACCGACCCGGACGGGCCGGCGCAGGCCCGCTTCCGCCTGTCGCGCCGGCCGCCGGCGTTCGTCTGCCTGGCCACCGACGGACTGGCGCCGGTGTCGATCGACCTGCGCGCGCGCCGGCCGCACGGGCCGTTCTTCGCGCCCATCGAGTCCTATCTGCGCGCCGCCCCCGACGCCGGCGCGGCCCGGCAGGCGGCGCGCGAGTTCCTGCGCAGCGGCCGCCTGGCCCGGCGCTCCGACGACGACCGCTCGCTGCTGCTGGCCGTGCGCCTGGACGCCGGCGCCGGAGCGGCGGGAGGCGCGCCGTGACCGGCCTGTCCATCGTCGGCGGCGGCGGCCCGGTCGCCCTGGTGTCGACCCTCGCCAGCAGCGGCGAGGGCATCGTCAGCGAGACCGACGCGCCCGCCCTGCTGGCCAAGGTCTACCACCGCCCGGACACCGCGCGGATCGACAAGATCCGCACCATGATCGCGCGGCCGCCGGCCGACCCGATGCGCCACCACGGCCACCGCTCGATCGCCTGGCCGCAGCGGCTGATCGAGGCCGACGGCCGCCCGGTCGGCTTCCTGATGCCGTACATCCGCGACGCGCTGCGGCTGACCACGCTGTACAACCCGCGCCTCAGGCGGCAGCGCGCGCCGGGGTTCGACTGGTACTGCCTGCACGTGGTCGCGCACAACGTCGCCTGGATCGTGCGCGCGCTGCACGACCGCGGCTACGTGATCGGCGACTTGAAGACCGACAACCTGCTGGTCACCCGCGATGCCCTGGTCAGCATCATCGACACCGACTCCTTCCAGGTGCGCGACCCGGCGACCGGCCGCGTGCACCGCTGCGCGGTCGGCAGCGAGGGCTTCACGCCGCCCGAGCTGATCGGCCTGGACCTGGGCTCGGTCGAGCGCACCGAGCTGCACGACCGGTTCGGGCTGGCGGTGATCGTCCACCTGCTGCTGCTCGGCAGCCACCCGTTCCAGGGTCACTGGGAGGGCGAGGGCGACCCGCCGCCGCTGGACACCCTGATCCGGTTCGGCGACTTCCCCTACGCCCGCGCCAGCCGGCTGCACCCCGGGCCGCTGGCGGTCGGGCTGGAGGCGATGCACCCGGCGCTGGAGGCGGCCATGCGCCAGACCTTCGAGCAGGGCCACGGCAATCCGCACCGGCGCCCGTCGGCGGCGGAGTGGTGCGGCCTGCTGACCATGGCGATGGACGACCTGCTGCCCTGCGGCGACAGCGAGGGGCACTTCTATTCGGCCACGCGCGGCGTCTGCCCGTGGTGCATCCGGCGCCGTACCACCGGCTACGACCTGTTCCCGCCGGCCGAGGAGGACCAGGTGCCGCGCGCGGTGTTCGTGCGCAAGCTGCACGCCGCCCTGGCCAAGAGCGACGACCGCGCCGTGGCGCGGCTGTGGGGCGGGCTGCCGTGGCTGCGCGCGCTGTCGCATGCCGGCGACGTGGCGCGCCGGTCCGGGCTGGCGGTGGCGCGGATGAAGGCGGTCGACCGGATCGTCGAGCGGCTGGGCAGCGGCGACCGGTCGCTGGACGCCGACGAGGAGGTGGTCCGGCTGTGGCACGGGCCGCCCGACCTGGCCGCCAGCGGTGCGGCGATCGGCACCGAGGTGGCGGGCCGGCCGCTCGTTGCCGTGGTGGCGGCGTGCGAGCGGCGGGTCTCGGCGGCGCGGCGGCTGCAGTCGGCGATCGCCGCGGCGCGCTCGGGCGGGCGGCTGACGGTGGCCGGCGAGGAGGCCGTGGTGCGCGCCCACGAGGACGCCGCGGTGCACTTCGCCGACCGGCGCGAGGCGCTGGCCCGGTACGCGCGCCGGGTCGACCAGGCCCGCCAGCGGCTGGCCGCCTGGCAGGGCCTGACCGCCGCGGTCAATGCCGGCGCCACCGACCTGGCGCTCCAGGTGTGGCGGGTGGCCGGCCCGCTGTTCACCGACTTCGCCCCCGCCGTGACGCTGGCCCCGCACATCGACGCCCTGCGCCGCGGCTCCGTCGCCGCCCGCAAGGCCGGCCAGGGCCGAGGTCCGGGAGAGCCCGGCCGGGCCGCCGCCGGGGGCAAGGGGCCCGCGAGGCGATCGGACGAATAGCGGTTCACCCGTTCAGGTAGACAACAGAAGACGAAATCGGTTTCGATTTTGCCGATTCTGCGGCTTTTCGCTGCTTTATGCGGTTGCTGGACTAAAGTCCTTGTTTTATTCTTGCGTCCCGCGGGCAAATTCGTGCCGGGGCGAGTCGTGGCGCTGGACATGGACAGGTTCTGCAAGGTGCTGGCGCTGGCGGGGTCCGGCAGCGATGGCGAAGCCCTTGCCGCCCTGCGCCGCGCCCGAGCCATGCTGGCCGACGGCGGGCTGTCGTTCACCGACATCGCCGCCCGTCTGAACCGAAGTAACGACAAGCAGAACGCTGCCGACAAGGCCCGGGCCGACCTGGCTTCGCTCATATGGGAGTATTCCCAGAAGGACAAGACCGTGCGCGGCTTGCAGCAGCGGATCGCCGAGCTGCAGGCGGCGCTGGCCCGCAAGGACCGCGAGCTGGACGGCGTGCGCCGCGAGCTGGCCGAGCTGTCCGAGGCGCGCCGCCGCGACCGGCACCAGGCCGCCGCCGACGCCTTCCGCCCGCTGGACCCGGCCCCGTCGCGCCCATCCGAGCCGAACCGCCAGCCGCAGGCCCGCCGCCCCGGCCGCGGCCGCCGCGGCTCCCGGGAAAAGCCGATTCCCGGGCAGCTTGAGCTGGCGTTGTGGTGACGTGCGCCGGGGCCTATTCGCCATCCCGGGGTCCGGCGATCAGGTCCTCCGGATCGACGCCCAGGGCCGCAGCCAGGGCACGGCACGCCTCGGCGGGGGCCGGCGTCGCACCGGTCTCGATCGCGGCGATGGCGTCGGCCGCCACGCCCGAGCATTCGCTCAGCGCGGTGACCGTCAGTCCGCGGTGCTCGCGCCAGATCCGCACCGGGCTCTCGCCCTCCACCAGCCGCGCGACCAGCGCCAGCGGCAGGTAATCCGCCCGCACCGCCGCCTCGCCAACCCGTCCCTCGCGCGCCTCTGCTTCGAGCAGTACCGCCAGATCCTCGGCGTCCTCGATTTCCTCAATCAGGGCGTCGTACTCAGAGCGCGTCAGGACGATCGTTTCAGGACCGGTCATCGATATGCCTCCCTGAGGTGCCTGATAGCGTCAACAATAATCGTATCAGTGGTCTCATCAATCCGGCAGAGTGCGCGCCACTTCCCCGGCCGGATACGGATTGCCTTGTCATAGCCCTTCAATGGCTTGACCGCCGTCCGAACGCCATAGGGATCTTGTGCCGCCGCTTCCGCTTTTGCCAACAAGGCTTATTGGTCCTTCCGCGGCATTCGACTCAGGTTTTTCGTCGCGGCCCGCGAAAATATCACCCTCATGCCCGGGTACTCGCGTAAAGCGCATATCAGCGCAAGGGTCACCGCACAATCACTGTCCTCAGGCCGATCTTGTATTGCAAGAGAGAGGCACTTCGTCAATCCGAGCCTCCCGCCACCGGCGCCCACAGGACGTCCTCGATGTGGTCGGCGCCGGCGGCGAGCATGACCAGGCGGTCAAAGCCGAGGGCGATGCCGGCGCTCTCGGGCAGGCCGTGGTCGAGGGCGGCCAGGAAGTCCTCGTCCACCGGGTAGGCGGCGCCGTAGCGCTGCGCCCGGAACGCGCGGTCGGCGGCGAAGCGGGCGCGCTGCTCGGCCGGGTCGGTCAGCTCGCCGAAGGCGTTGGCCAGCTCCAGCCCGCACACGTAGACCTCGAAGCGCTCGGCGACGCGCGGGTCCTCCGGTTTGGGCCGGGCCAGAGCGGCCATCGACACCGGGTAGTCGGTCAGCACGGCCGGGGCGCCGATGCCCAGGTGCGGCTCGATGCGCTCCAGGAAGATCCGGAAGAACAGGTCGTCCCAGCGGTCGTCGGGCGCGGCGCGGAGGCCGAGGTGCCGCGCCGCCGCGTCCAGCAGGCCCACGTCCGGCGCCGCCGGGTCGGGCGCGGTGGCGAGCAGGTCGATGTCCGCCCAGCGCCGGAACGCCTCGGCCACGGTCAGCACCGTCCAGTCGGCGAACGGGTCGGCGGCCCGCCCCCGCCAGGTCAGGTGCGTCCGCCCGCCGAGCGCCGAGGCCGCCGCCAGCGCCGCCCGGAGCACGCCGCGGCAGTCGGCGATCAGGTCGCGGCAGCCGGCGCCGGCGCGGTACCACTCCAGCATGGTGAACTCCGGGTGATGGGTGGCGCCGCGCTCGCCGTTGCGGAAGGCGTGGGCGAGCTGGAAGATGCGCGGCCAGCCGGCGGCCAGCAGCTTCTTCATGGCGAACTCGGGCGAGGTGTGCAGGTAGAGCCGGCGGCCGGGGTCGCCCGGATCGGCACCCGGCCCGTCCAGGGTGGTCGCGAACGCGTGCAGGTGCGGCTCCAGCCCGGGCGAGACCTGGAGCGCCGGCGTATCCACCTCGATGAACCCGTGCCCGTCGAACCAGCGCCTGAGCGCCGCCGCGATCGCCGCCCGCACCCTGAGCGCCGGCCGCCGCCGCGCGTGCACGTCGGGCCGCCACCAGGGCGCGGTCATGGGGCGACCCGCCGCGCGCCGGTGCAGCGCGGGCGCAACCGCCGTGCAACCGCGCCGTTGCGGGGCAACTCTTTGATAGGATTTATCTTTCCGCCCGCTGCAACCGATGAAACACGATTTCCCGCCGTTGCACCGCCCGCCGCCAAACCCGCCGTCCCGGCCGGTGCGACGCCACGCCGGATACCGCGCGCGGCACCGGCGCGGTCCGGCGGCCATGCTCCGGTTTCGTCAGGGGCGGCAGCCATCGTCATCGGCGGTCCTCCGGCATCCTCCTGCTGCGGTCTCGACTGTGTCAGGCGCAGATTCTTAGCTTTCTATCTTTTGCGCGGCCCGACGGCCGTCCATATGGCGGGTATGGAGACGATCGTATTCGACGCCGAGATGTGGCAGCGGTTTCTGGCGTATGGGAACAGATTGGCTGCCGTGCTGGGCAATGCGGCGCGCGAGCG